>Ga0136611_10000289_pt1 | contig 32092 bp, 25 predicted proteins | sample AntDrymUQ2232306_2_FD_106645 | JGI IMG/M metagenome (GOLD analysis project Ga0136611, IMG submission 106645) | Polar desert sand microbial communities from Dry Valleys, Antarctica - metaG UQ223 (23.06) | ecosystem: Environmental > Terrestrial > Soil > Desert | place: Antarctica: Dry Valley...
GACGGGATTGCGGCGCGGGCCATCGCGGTCATACTTCATCCTGGGGTGTGAACGCCGGGCGTCGTCCCGCTATTGGTAGATCGTCGGGGCGCGCGAAGTAAAGTCGGCGTCCGAATCCCGAGAGGTTTCCGCGATGTCGCTGACGCCCGACGAAATCCGCGAAGCGCTCGAACGCGTCCCGCGCGTGCCGCTGGCCCACTTGCCGACGCCGATGGAGGAGGTTCCGGCCTTCGCGGAAGCCGTCGGCGGTCGCGTGCGCATCTTCATCAAGCGCGACGATTGCACGGGCCTGCTCCTCGGCGGGAACAAGGCGCGGCACAACGAATTCCTCATGGGCGACGCCCTCGAACTCGACTGCGACATGGTCGTGTGGGGAGCCAAGGTCCAGTCGAACAACTGCCGGCAGACGGCTGCGGCCTGCGCGAAACTCGGATTGCCCTGCCACCTCTACCTGAGCCGGGCCGGAACTCGGACGGAGCCGCAGGGAAATTTGCTCCTCGATTATCTGGTCGGCGCGCACGTCGAGTTCACCGACGCGGCGATCGGGCCGGAACTCGATGCCTTTCTCGAAGCGAAGGCCGAAGGCTTTCGGAAGGCGGGGCACAACCCGTACGTCTGGGATCGCAAGCGCGTCGTACCGAGGGCGGCGCTGAGCTACGTCGACTGCATCGCCGAGATCGCCGAGGATTTGGAAGGGGAAGAAGTCGAAGCGGCGGCGATCTACGTTTCGAGCGCCGGGGGAACCGGGGCCGGCGTCGCGCTCGGCGCGCACTTGCTCGGTCTGGATGCGGATATCCGGCTGATCTGCCCGATGACGTGGCCCTGGAGCATCCCCGACGCATTGGCCGCCGATGCGAATGCCGCCGCCGAACTGATGGGCCTGCCGCACCGGTTGATACCCGCGAACATCGACGCGGACGAATCGCACATTGCGCCGGGCTACGGCCTGCCCTCGAAAGCCGGCCAGGAGGCGCTGCACCTGCTCGCGCGGACGGAGGCGATTCTGCTCGATCCCGTTTACTCGGCGAAGGCGATGGCCGCGCTGGTCGCGGATGTGCGCCGCGGGAGGTATCGGGCGGGGAGTTCGGTCGTATTCATCCACACGGGGGGAGTCCCCGCGATCTTCGCCGATCCCACCGGCGCAATGGGGCATGGATGATGGAACCTCACCGACGAATCGGTAACTCGTCGCCTCGGTCGGTCGCCTCTCCGCTCACTCCTTCGCATCCAAAAAGGCGAACACGATGCGGATCACCTCGTAGCTCACTTCCTCGTTCAGCGCGAGGTAGGCCGGTTTCAACCGGGCCGTACCGTGCTCCCGCGCTACCGCTGCGATGCGGGCGCAGAGATCCTCGGTGACCCACGGAGCAATGGACATCGGCTTTTCGAGCCGGATGAAGTCGGCGAGGTGATCGGAAACCGTCGAGCGGGCGAGCTTCGCCTGCGCGATCACCTCATCGAGTCCGACGCCTTTCCGGAATAGCTCGAAGGTGTGCTGTTTCGCGGCCGAGAGTTTGCCCGACGGCGGTGGCGGAGCGGGCGGGTCGCGCGGCGGCGGCAGATCGGAGGACAACGAGCGTTCGTGAGCGTGCGATCGGACGAGCGTCAGGAACGCTTCGCCGAAGTCGCGGAGTTTCACGTCGCCGATGCCCGAGACCATCCGCATCCGCTCCGGCGTCGTCGGCCGGCAGCGCGCCAGTTCGGCGAGAACCGTGTCGGCGAAAACCTGATAGGGCGGCACATTCAACCGCTGCGCGTGTTCGCGGCGGAGCTGCCGCAAGGCCTCGAACAGCGCCGCATCGCTCCCGGCGGGCAGCGTTCCCTTCTCCGAGACGACTTCGCCCGCGTTGCGCGTCTGGATGAGCCGGATCGTCCGCTGGCCTTTCATGACCGACCAAGAATCGGCATTGAGCTTGAGAATCGGATACTCGCCATCGGTTTGGACGAGCGCGTTCTGTCCGACCAATTGGAAGATGCAGTCGCGGATCTCCGCCTTCGCCATCGCCTGCAGCAGACCGTAGGTGCTCAACTTGTCGTGGCCGCGCGAGCGGACGCCCGCCGTGTCCGCGCCGCGGAGCACATCGATGATGTGATTGGCTCCGAAGGCTTCGCCGACGCGCGCCACACACGATAGGATTTTCTGCGCCACGACGAGGGTGTCGGGAACGTCTTGAGTGTCGCCGAGGCAGATGTCGCACGCGGAGCAGTTGGGCGTCTCGTAGGGCTGATCGAAGTGCTGCACGAGCGCTTTGTGCCGGCAGACGGCCCCGCTCGCGTAGCGCACCATCTGATCGAGCTGACTTCGGGTTGCCGCCATGAACTCCGGCCCGGCGTTCGCTTCGAGGGCCGATTTTTCCATGATGCGGCGCAGGGCCATCACATCGGCGAACGAGAAGAGCAAGAGACATTCGCTCGGCAGCCCGTCGCGGCCGGCGCGGCCGGTCTCCTGCTGGTAGTGCTCGATCGTTTTCGGGACGCAGGCGTGGATGACGAAGCGCACGTTCGAGCGGTCGATCCCCATGCCGAAAGCGATGGTCGCCACGACGATGTCGGCCTCTTCCGAGGCGAACGCGTCGTGACTGATCCTGCGGGCCTCGGCCGTCATCCCGGCGTGGTAGGGAACGGCTTTGTACTTCATTCGCTTCAGTGTTTCGGCGATCGAATCGACATCGGCGCGGCGGAGGCAGTAGACGATCCCCGCTTCGCCTTTGCGCCGGTCGAGCACTTCGCGGATCTGCGCCACGACATCGGCCTGCGGCAGCACACGGTAGGTGAGATTCGGCCGGTCGAATCCTCCCACGAGCACTTCCGGGTCATTCAGATTCAACTGGGCGATGATGTCGCGGCGCACCTGCTCCGTTGCCGTGGCCGTGTATGCGTGGATGGACGCGCCGGGGAAGTAATCCCTGAGCTGCGAAAGCATCCTGTATTCGGGGCGGAAGTCGTGCCCCCAGTGCGAAATGCAGTGGGCTTCGTCGATGGCGACGGCATTCGCTCCCGCATCGCGGAGAAGCTGAAAAGTGGCCGTGTTCACGAGGCGCTCGGGCGAGACGAAAACGAGCTTCACTTCACCGCTGCGAATGGCGTCGCGTGCCCCGTTCGATTCCGCGGCCGTGAGGGTGCTATCCAGTCGGAGCGCCCGGACGCCGTTGCGGGCCAAGCCATCGACTTGATCCTTCATCAGCGCGATCAGCGGCGATACGACGACGGTGAGGCCGGGCTTCACGAGCGCGGGCGCCTGATAGCAGAGCGATTTTCCGCCGCCCGTCGGCATGACCACGAGCGAATCGCGGGCGGCCAGCACGGCGCGGATCGCCTCGGTCTGCAAGGGCCTCAGTTCGCGGAAGCCCCAATTCCGGGCGATGGCCGCGAGGAGTTCCGGAGGCAGCGCGGGAGCCACTGGGTCGCTCTTGGAATGGGGCTGCCGGCCGGCCGGGGCAGATGTTGGCTTCTTCAATCGGCGACCCTCTCCGCGAACCGCTTTGGGGTATGGATGTACATTGTAGAAATTGCCTTCCGAATCGTCGCACACCTCGTCGTTGTCGTCGCACTCTGCATTTGCGGGTTCCACCGTCAGAAACAATTGGTGCATCCTCGTGCCAGTCCGGGTTGACGCTGGACGCCCATCGTGGCATGAGTGGCGAACTTGAACGAAAGTGGCCGGAATTTTTGCCGGAGGTGGAGTGCCCACGATGCGCGGTTCCCTGCTCAACTCGACTATCCGCCTCGCCGCATTCGTCGTGATCCTCGGCGCACCGGCTTCGGCGCAAGCTTTCTACTGGGCCGGTTGGCCGGGCGCAGGAGACACGGAGCCACCGTCGATCACACCCCGGCAGGTGACGGAGAAGACCGTGCCGCCGCGCGAACCGTTCGAGCCTCATGAACCGCACGAACCCGGTGAGCCGCCCAAGGGCGTGCCGGAACCGGCGACGCTCGTCATCGCGGGGTTGGGTCTCGGAGTGCTGGGACTGCGAAAGGTGCTGAAGCGGACGAAGTGAATGCGGCCCGGGCGTGGCGACGAGTTTCCAACTCGTCGCCGAAAATCTTTGAAACAACGACCCCTTGCCCGACGCGTACCATTTGAGTTTGGCGACGAGTTGGAAACTCGTCGCCCCGGCCGCTCGCGCAGCTTATCCCCTCGTGATTTTCGCTCGCCCTTCGGTCACCTTCTTCGTCGCGTTGCGGGTATCGACGACCGCTTTAGCATGTTCCACGATGAACGCGTAATCGTACGCGGTGTGATCGGTGGCGATCAGTACGCAGTCCTGCGCCGCGAGGTACTCGGCCGTCAGTGGGCTGCTGTCCATGGCCAGTTGCGGGTAGTGGCGCATCGGCGGCAGCGTCGGAATGTGCGGATCGTTGTAGCTCACGCTCGCCCCTTTGCGGACGAGCAGATCCATCAGTTCGAAGCCGGGCGATTCTCGCGGATCGTCTACGTCCTTCTTGTAGGCCATACCGAGGATTGCGACCTTGCTGCCGCGCACCGGTTTGCCGGCGTCGTTGAGCACTTCGCCGATCTTCGTGACGACGTACGTCGGCATCGAGGTGTTTACGTCCCCGGCGAGTTCGATGAACCGGGTGCTCAGGCCGTGCCGGCGGGCGACCCACGTCAGGTAGAACGGGTCGATCGGGATGCAGTGGCCGCCCAAGCCGGGGCCGGGGTAGAAGGCTTGGAATCCGAAGGGCTTCGTCTTCGCGGCGTCGATCACTTCCCAGACGTCGATGCCCATGCGGTCGTAGAGCACCTTGAGTTCGTTCACGAGCGCGATGTTCACCGCGCGGTAGGTGTTCTCCAGAATCTTGCACGCTTCCGCGATCTCCGGCGACGACACGCGCACCACATGCGGCACGATGGCCTCGTAGAGCTTGCACGCGAGGTCGGCACTGCGCTCGCAGAGACCGCCGACGACCTTCGGAATGCTGTTGACCGAGTGCGTCTGGTTGCCCGGATCTTCGCGCTCGGGGCTGAAGGCGAGGTAGAAGTCCTGCCCGGCCTTGAGTCCGGTGCGTTCGAGCACCGGGAGCACATCTCCGCGCGTCGTGCTCGGGTACGTCGTGCTTTCGAGCACGATCAATTGTCCGTGGCGAAGCTGCCCGGCAATGGCGTGCGTACTGTTGACGACGTAGCTCAGATCCGGTTCGCGCGTGTCGGTCAGCGGCGTCGGCACGCAGATGAGCACGGCGTCGGCTTCGCCCAAGCGTTCGAAGCGATCCGTGGCGACGAAGCCCGCCGTTCGCATCTCTTCGATAGTGCTGTCCGGAATCTGCTGGATGTACGAGCGGCCGGCGTTCAGCTTATCGACTTTGTGCGTGTCGATATCGAAGCCGAGGACGCGGAAACCGGCGCGGGCGAAAGCGCGTGCCAGCGGCAGTCCGACGTAGCCGAGGCCGATGATCCCGACGGTGGCGTTCTTGTCCGCGAAGCGGGCGAGCAGAGTGGCGAAGGGCGGAGCCATAGCCGAGTCCATCCGTGGAAATCAGGGTGATTGGCCCCGACTTCCTGCCGGGGCGAGCCGATGTTCGCAAAAGGAAAGGGGGCGAGTCAACCCCAATCGATCACTTCTTCGCCTCCACGATTTCGATCTCTTTCTCGTCGTTCACCTGAATTTGCAGCGCGCCCTGAAACGTGCTGAGCTTACCTTTCACGCGGATCGTCTTGCCTTTGAACGTGTCGAACGTCGCCTTGTCGAGCTTGCCCGTCAGCGCTTTGTCGTTGACCACCACCGTGAAGTTCTTCTCGCTCTTGAAGTCCTTCTCCGAGTTCAGCAGGATGCGCTTGCCGACGAGTCGGCCGCCCTCCACGGCGAACTGCACGGTCAGGTCGTCGCCCTCCTTTTTCTTCAGCGTTTCCGCCGGCGACAGCACCCCCGCGGGGAGTTCGACGGCCGGCTTCACCGGCTCCTTCGCCCCCAGTTTGCTCAGCTTCACCTTCGATTGGATCGCGATTTCCCCGTCCTCGTGTCGGAGCTGCAGGCCGATGACCGGATCGGCGGCCCAATCGATGGTCACCATGCCGAAGTGGTTGCCGTAGGGAAGCGACGACACCCGGTACTTGTTCGGTTCGGGATCGCGGTAGTTCGCCGAGGCCTGATTGAATCCGCTGGCCGTGATGTCGAAGAGCGGGTAGCCGACGGATTTCGAGTCGAGCGAGATTTCCCCGAGGTGCCGATCCCCGCTCAGGATCACGACGCCGTTGGCGCCTGTACTGGCGATGAGGTCGAGCAGCTTCCGGCGCTCCTTCGGGAAGTTGCCCCACTTTTCGAACGGGTGATCGTCGTTCACCACTTGGATGCCGCTGCAGATGAGGCGCACCTCGGCGGGCTTCTTCAGTTGCTCTTCGAGCCATTTCCACTGCTCGTCGCCCAGCATCGTCGCGCTCGCATCGGTCACGGGGATGTACGGGACGATCCGCGTTCCGGGCAGCGGTTTGTCGGCGCGCGTATAGAGGCTGCGGAAGTAGCGGCCGTCGAGCAGGATGACTTGGACGCGCTTGCCGACGGGGCCGAAGGTCTCGGCGTGATAGACGCCCTTTCGCTTCCGCCGCGGCGAATCGGCGGGCGTCTCGAAGAAGTCGTGGAAGGCTTTCTGTGCGGAGACTTTGTGCTCCCACTCGCCTCCGGCGTCGTTGTGGCCGTAGTCGTGATCGTCCCACGTTCCTAAAACCGGTGTCTTCTCACGGAGCCTTTGCCAGCCCGCGTCTTTCGCGAGTTCCTCGTAACCCTTCGCGATGCGCTCCGGCGTCGCCGGCTTCAGCTTGCCGTCTTCGAGGTCGGCGTAGATCGTGTCGCCCAGCAGCAGGAGGAGTTCGGGTTTGGCCTCCGCGATCGTGCCCCATATTGGGCAGGGCTTATTCTGATCGGCACACGAGCCGAAGGAGATCTTCGTGAGTGGGACATCTTTCGGCTGAGCCGCGGCGAACGGTGCGAGTCCGCATGCGAGGGTGAGGATGCAGACGGCGCGGATCATGGGGTTCGCCTCGGAGCATGGGGGACTGCTACTGTTGAATCGAGCGTGGCAAGTCAAGGCAAGCGAAGAATGCGTGAGGTTTGCGACGGGCATTCTCGGTGCGCGCTCCAGTAGGTCACGCTCAGCGTGACGCGCCCGTCACGCTGAGCGTGACTTACGAAAGCGGCACCCTCCAATTCCCCACCGCCTCTGTCTATCATCACTGTGTTTGACGCCCGCGTTCCGAGAGCACGATCATGGTCTTCCTCTCCCGCATCTACACGAAGTCGGGCGATACCGGCGAGACCGGGTTGGGCGACGGGGCACGCGTGCCGAAGGATCACTTGCGGGTCGCGGCCTACGGCGAAGTGGACGAGCTGAATTCGGTGCTCGGACTCCTGGCGGCGTATTGCCCGGAATGGCCCGAACACCCGCTGCTCCACACCGTGCAGAACGACCTGTTCGACCTCGGGGCCGACCTCTGCGTCCCGCTCGCCGAGGGGGAAGATCCCGCGACGACGCTGCGCATCGTCGAGCCTCAACACCTGCGACTGGAACGCGCCATCGACCGCATCAACGAACCGCTTGAGCCTCTCCGCAGTTTCATCCTGCCGGGAGGGACTCCTGCGGCGGCCTGGCTCCACTTGGCCCGCACCGTCTGCCGGCGGGCCGAGCGTTCGCTCGTGACGCTCATGCGGACGGAACCGGTGAACTCGCACGCGCTGATCTATTTGAACCGCCTTTCGGATCTGCTCTTCGTCCTCGGCCGCGCGGCGAACCCCGGCGGCGATGTGCTCTGGGTTCCGGGCCATTCGCGCATCACCGGTGGGATGTGACATGACTCGCCTCGTCCTCGGCAGCCGGAACAAGAAGAAGCTCGGCGAACTCCTCGAACTCTTGGGCGATCTCGAGATCGACCTCGTCGATCTTTCGCCCTATCCCGAAGCGCCGGAAGTCGAAGAGACCGGCGACACCTTCGAAGCCAACGCCCGTCTGAAGGCGGTGCAACTCGCTCCGTCCCTCGGCCAGTGGGTGTTCGGCGAAGACAGCGGCCTTTGCGTCCCCGCGCTCGGTGGTGCGCCGGGGATTTTCTCGGCCCGCTATGCCGGCGAACATGGCAACGACGCCGCGAATAACGCGAAGCTGCTTGCGGAACTCGCGGGCAAAACCGGCGACGACCGCCGCGCCTACTACGTCAGCACGGTCGTACTGGCTAATCCGGCGGGTGAAGTGATGGCCGCAACCGAAGGTCGCTGCTGGGGCGTGATCGACACTGTGCCGCACGGCACCGGCGGCTTCGGTTACGATCCGCTCTTCGTGGTGCCGGAGTACCACGCGAGCTTCGGCGAACTCAGTCCGGGCGTGAAGCACGCCCTCAGCCACCGCGGCCGCGCGGTCGCGAAGCTGCGGCCGGCACTGAGGAAGCTGATGGGATAGAATGGATGGGTATATCCACCGTTTTCGGAGATATCACCATGGGAAGGGTCGTCGTATCTGCGGTCATCGAGAATCTGAATGATCTCGTCAATGTCCAGTCGGGTCATATGGCGGCCGATCAGGTTCGCCGCGTCGAAGTCGACGACGCGCTGGTCGATTCTGGCGCATCGGGCCTGCTCATGCCCAAGAAACTCGTCGCCCAATTGGGCCTGACTTCCCTGCGTTCCCGCGATGCCAAAACCGTCGGCGGCACAGTGACCGTCCAAGTCTATCGGGCTGTTCGGCTCACAATTCAAGGCCGGGATTGCGTCCTCGATGTAACGGAAATCGGCGACGAACTGCCGATGCTGGTCGGCCAAATACCTCGGGAGAGCATGGACTGGGTCATTGATATGAAGGGCCACAAGTTGATCGGCAACCCCGCCCATGGCGGCGAACAGATGATCGAAGCGTACTGAAGCTGTTCCGCTTGTGAGACCTGGGACGGGTCGCTGCTCCCTCGGTCGAGCCGATACGTCATTCTATTGCGCCGCACCGGGACGGTGTTGCGTGACAATGTCCGTATGAAGCTCAACGAACTCCAGTCGGACATCCTCTCGTTCCGTCACTACCTCAAGGCCGAACGCGGCATGGCGGAGAACAGCGTGCTCGCCTACGGGCGCGACCTCGCGCGCTACGCCGAGTGGATCGCCACGGTGCGGTTGGAGAACTACCTGAAGCCGAGCCTGCGCGATCTGTCGCGATACCTCGTCTACCTGAGCGAGCAAGATCTCGCGGCCCCGTCGGTCGCCCGGCACATCGTCTCGCTCCGCATGTTCTACCGGTTCCTCCGGCTCGAAGAGCGCGCCGATCGGACGGCCGTCGATCTGCTCGGTTCGCCCAAACTCTGGCAGCGCATCCCCGCCGTACTCAATCCCGCGGCCGTGGATAAGCTCTTGGGCGCCCCGCAGGGCGGGGATCGCTTCTTCCTGCGTGATCGGGCCATCTTGGAGACGCTCTACGCGACGGGCTGCCGGGCATCGGAGGTGGTGAACCTGCAACTCGCCGACCTCTATCTCGATTCGGCGTTTCTGCGCTGCACGGGGAAGGGGAATAAGCAACGGGTCGTGCCGCTCGGCCGGCCGGCGGTCGCCGCGCTGCGGGCCTATCTCGCGACGACTCCGCCCTCGGCTTCGGGGACGGTCTTCATCAGCAAGTCGGGGAAGCCGCTCTGCCGGATCCGGCTCTGGAAGATCGTCAAGTTCTACTGCGCCCGCGCCGGGTTGCCGACGGCGATTAGCCCGCACTCCCTGCGGCACAGCTTCGCCACGCACGTCCTCGCCGGCGGAGCCGACCTGCGTAGCGTGCAGGAACTTTTGGGCCACGCGTCGATCACGACGACGCAGCACTACACGCACATCGACCGCGACCGCCTCAAGGCGATGCACAAGAAGTTCCACCCGCGCGGGTGAGCGCGACCGGGGCGGTTCGAGATCCGAATCGGGAAACGAAAAAGCCCACGGCGGGGAGGCTGTGGGCTTCAATCGATTGCGATTGTCAGTCGATCAGCTCGGCTTGATGGCCGAACCGACTTGGCTGAACGTCTGGTTGGACGCGCCGCCGATGGCGGTGATGGCCGCGATGCAGACGACGACGATGAGGGCGAGCATGACCGCGTACTCGACGGCGGTCGGGCCGTCTTCGCGCTTCAGGAATTCGACCGCGTTCTTCATGAGCTTCTTCATCGGACTCTCCAGTTTGTACAACAGCCGAAGCGCGGGGGCTGCGGAAACCTCTTCCGCCGCACTCAGTGTCCCGCGTTCGGGTGACGGGGATCTATGCGACGCGGATGCCCGCGGTGCAAACCGATACTGTCGGAATACCGATAGATTTTCGCCACTTTGCCACCGCCTTAGAGATTCGCGCCGGGCCACCACAAACTCTCCATTTGTTCCAGCGGGATCCCACGATGTCGGACGAAAGTTTGCGCAAGAGCCTCACGACCACCGGCGGATCGAGCCGCGCGCCCAACCGGGCGATGCTCCGCGCCGTCGGGTTCGGCGATTCCGACTTCGCGAAGCCGATGGTCGGCGTCGCCAGCCTCTTCTCGGAAATCACCCCCTGCAACAGCCACCTCGACCGACTCGCCCGCAAGGGGATCGAAGGAATCCGCACGGCCGGGGGCGTACCGCAGATCTTCGGGGCGCCGACCGTCTCCGACGGTATCTCGATGGGCCACATGGGGATGCGCTACAGCCTGGTGTCGCGCGAAGTGATCGCCGACTGTCTTGAAACCGTGGCCGGAGCGATGAATCACGACGGCCTGCTCGCATTCGGCGGCTGCGACAAGAACATGCCCGGCTGCATCATGGCGATGGCCCGGCTGAATGTGCCGAGCGTCTTCGTCTACGGAGGCAGCATCCTTCCCGGTATCGGGCCGGACGGCGAAGCGGTGGACATCGTGTCCATCTTCGAGGCCGTCGGCAAATTCCAAGCGGGCCAGATCGACGAGAAAAAGCTCCACAAGATCGAATGCGAGAGCTGTCCCGGCGCCGGCTCTTGCGGCGGGATGTACACGGCGAACACGATGTCCTCGGACATCGAGGCGATGGGCATGTCGCTGCCGTACGACAGCAGCTACCCCGCGATCTCGGCGGCGAAGGAACGCGAAGCGTTCCAAGCCGGCATCGCGCTGATCGGCTGCGTGAAGGCCGACCTGCGGCCGCGCGACATCATCACGCGCGAAAGCTTGGAGAACGCCTACACGCTCGTGCTCGCCCTCGGCGGTTCGACGAACGCCGTCCTGCACCTCATGGCCATCGCCCGCGAAGCGGGAGTGCCGTGGGCGCTCGAAGACTTCGACCGCATCGGTGCGAGGGTGCCGCACCTCGCCGACCTGAAACCGGGCGGCCGGTTCGTGATGTACGACCTCTACAAAGTCGGCGGAGTGCCGGCGGTGTTGCGTGCGCTGCTCGACCACGGCATGCTCCACGGCGATTGCATCACGGTGACCGGGAAGACGCTTGCGGAAAATCTGAAGGACATCCCGAGCATCTACTCCAAGCCGCAGGTCGTGGTGAAGACCTTCGAGCAACCGATGTACGACCGGGGCCACATCGTCATCCTGAAGGGTAATCTCGCTCCGGAAGGTGCCGTGGCAAAGGTCGCCGGCTTGAAGGAACGCAAGATCAGCGGTCCGGCCAAAGTCTTCGATGGCGAAGAAGCCTGCTTCAAAGCGATCCAAGCGCGGGAGATCGTGGACGGCGACATCCTCATCATCCGCGGGGAAGGCCCCGTCGGCGGGCCGGGCATGCGCGAGATGCTCTCGATCACGGGTGCGCTCATGGGGCAGGGGCTGGGCGAAACGGTCGGCCTCATCACCGATGGCCGCTTCAGCGGCGGCACGCACGGCTTGGTCGTCGGTCACGTCGCGCCGGAAGCCTGGGTCGGCGGGCCCATCGGTCTACTGGAAAACGGCGACCGCATCACCATCGACGCCGACGCCAAGACGCTCACTTGGCACATCGACCCCGCAGAGCAGGCGAAGCGCCAATCCGCATGGTCGAAACCACCCCTACGAGTGGAACGCGGCGTGCTCGCGAAGTACGCAAGACTGGTCGGGAGTGCGTCGGAAGGTGCCGTAACCGGGTGAAGCCCAATTTGCGAGTTGCGAGCGTGAGACACGCTTTGTCGATTGCATCGCGGACTTTTCGGCAAAGCCTGTAAAAGTACCGTGGCTTCTCGGGGTTCGCAGGGTAATTGTGAAACCATCGGCATCATCCGCGTCCATTCGAGCCCAAGGCAATGACTGAAAAACCGACCGCCGAACCCGTTTGGCTAGGCGAACAGGATCTCTTCCTCTTCAACGAGGGGAGCCACATCCGGCTGTACGAGAAGCTGGGGTCGCACCGTACGACGCGCGGCGGGGTGGCGGGAACGCAGTTTGCCGTCTGGGCACCCGCGGCGGAGTTCGTCGCGGTCGTCGGCAACTTCAACGGCTGGGATCGCGGCAAGCATCCGCTGAAGCCGACCGGCTCCGGCGGGATCTGGGAAGGGTTCATACCCGGTGAACACAAGGGGGAGTGCTATAAGTACCACGTCGCGAGTCGGTTCAACGGCTATGCTGCGGACAAGACCGATCCCTTTGCATCGCACTGCGAAGTCTCGCCGAAAACGGCCTCGGTCGTCTGGGATCTCGATTACGAGTGGAACGACAAGAAGTGGATGGCCGGGCGCGGTGCGAAGAGCGCGCAGGATGCGCCGATCAGCATCTACGAACTGCACGTCGGCTCATGGCTTCGCGACGAAAAGTTCCACTCGCTCAACTACCGCGACCTCGCGCCGAAGCTCATCCGGCACGTCACGAAGCTCGGCTTCACGCACGTCGAACTGATGCCGCTCACGGAGCACCCCTTCTACGGTTCGTGGGGCTACCAGACCACCGGCTACTTCGCGCCGACGAGTCGCTATGGTACGCCGCAGGATCTGATGTTCCTGATCGACGAGCTGCACAAGGCCGGCATCGCGGTCATCTTGGATTGGGTTCCGAGCCACTTCACCACCGACGAGCACGGCCTCGGCTACTTCGACGGCACGCACCTCTACGAGCACGCCGATCCGAAGCAGGGCTATCATCCCGATTGGGGCAGCTACGTCTTCAACTACGGCCGACACGAAGTCCGCAGCTTCTTGCTATCGTCTGCACTGTTCTGGCTCGACAAATACCACATCGACGGCCTGCGCGTCGATGCCGTGGCGAGCATGCTCTATCTCGACTATTCGCGCAAGGAGGGCCAGTGGGTGCCGAACGTCTACGGCGGCCGCGAGAACCTGGAAGCCGTCGATTTCCTCCGCCGCTTCAACCTCGAAGTCTACACGCACTACCCGGAAGTGCAGACGTACGCCGAGGAATCGACCTCGTTCCCGATGGTGTCGCGGCCGACGTATTTGGGCGGCCTGGGCTTCGGCTACAAGTGGGATATGGGCTGGATGCACGACACGCTCCAGTACGCCGCGCGCGATCCGCTGCACCGCCAGTACCACCACAACGAACTCACGTTCCGCATGCTCTACGCGATGAACGAGAACTTCGTACTGCCGCTCTCGCACGACGAAGTCGTTCACGGCAAGGGGCCGCTGCTGGGGAAGATGCCCGGTGACGAGTGGCAAAAGTTCGCCAACCTGCGCGTGCTCTACGCGTATCAGTACGCGCTCTGCGGGAAGAAGCTGCTCTTCATGGGGAACGAGTTCGGTCAGCGCGGCGAGTGGAAGCACGACGGCCAGCTCGACTGGTTCGTGCTGAACTACGAACCGCACGCCGGGATGCAGCAGCTCGTGGGCGATTTGAACCGGCTCTACACGGCCGAACCGTCGCTGCACGAACTCGACACGCAACCGGGCGGGTTCGAATGGATCGACGCCAGCGACGTGCAGGCGAGCGTCTACAGCTTCCTGCGGAAGCCGAAGACCGGCGAAGACCGCATCGTTTGCATCCAGAACTTCACTCCCGTCGTCCGCACGGGATATCGCATCGGTGTCCCCGGCCCCGGCTACTGGAAGGAAGTGCTGAACACCGACGCGGCCCCGTACTGGGGCGGAAACGTCGGCAACAACGGCGGCTTGCAGGCCGAAGCGGTGCCCTATCACGGTCAGCCCTACTCGCTAGTCGTGACCCTGCCGCCAATTGCCGGGGTCTTCTTCAAAGGCAGCGTGCTTCCGAGTCGACCCGTCCGGGCGAACGAAGCATGAGCGACGGGAGCGATTTCGAAGCGATTCTGCGTGCGGTCGAACCGCGGTTGCTCTGCGTCAAAGCGCGCGACCTCGCCCAATTGCACCGCTGGCTGCGCGATCGCGGAGACCGCATCCCCCTGGAACTTCGCCGTCCGCTCGCGGTGTCGCGGGCCGATGCGGAAGAGAGCGGCTGTTTTCCCGCTGCCACTTTCGACGGTGCGCCGTCCCATCTCGTCCTCGTTCCTTCGCCCGCCGAACGCGGGATCGACGAGCTTCCAGCAGAGCGGCAACTGACGCACTACTGGCGGTGGCTGTACGCGCTGCGCGTGCCGACCGCGAACGCCGACGCCGTCTGGCAGTCGCTGCCCGGCGTGCTCCAGCGCGATGCGGAAGCTGTTCTGAAAGCGGCCTGTGCGGTGTTGCTCGATGCCACCGATTCCGAACTCGCTGCGGCGTTCGCTGTCGATCTGCTGACGCACTTTCGATTTGCGCCGGAAGAATTGGAATATCGCTATCCGGGTTTCGACGACGCGGACGAGCTGCGGACGCACTTGGGCGCGGGATTCGATGAAGCGGACGTCTACGCTTCCACCCGTCCGAGAGGTGCGGCCGAACCTCGTGCGATCACCGGGGAGAGGGAAATCGCGAGAACCCGCGAAGTGATCGACACGGGTGCCGCATGTGCCGAGGCCGAGTCGGCACGGAAGCGCGGCAACTTCGCCCGCGCCGCGATCCTCTTCGCATCGGCGGGTCGCGCGAGCGCCGCCGAAGATGCTCTGCGGGCCGGAATCGTCGCGCGGCTCGCGCCGATTCTCAACTGGGACGCCGCAAGCCGAGCCGCGTGGCTCGCCGCACTGCAGGCCCTCCTCCCACAGGCGGCGGAGGGCCGCTGGTGCCCGTCCGCCAAGGCGCTCTACGACCTGCAAAAGATCGCCGTCGATTTGGAGGGAGACCTCTTTGCGGTCGATCCCTGGGGATGGGCGGGGAGTCTGGGCCGCCGGCCGATGGTGCGAAAGCTCACGCTCTCGCGGGCGTCACTGCTCCACCGCAGCCTGCTGAAAGTGAAGAGGCATCTCGATCATTCCCACTCGGCTGACCCGGCTCCCACTGCGGTGACGACTCTGCTGGATGACGAAATCCACCGTGCCGAACGCGCGCTGCGCGAGGCGATGGGGCCGATCCTCGAAAGGGTGCTGTGCGATGTGGGCTTCGCGCCCGCCACCGTCGTCGAAGAGATCGCCCTCCGGAAAATCGTCGCGGAACTCCTCGACAGCACCGTCGCCAACGGCCACCTCCGCCTCGGCGATCTCCGCGATACGCTCGCCCGCAACCGCTTGAAGATGCCCGACCTCGCGGGGCCGGGCGAGTTCTTCCGAGGGGATGCCCTTCTCCAAGCGGATCGAAAACTCGGCGAGGCGCTCGATGGCATCTACTACCGCGGCGAAGTTTACCTGCGCTGGTTCCAGCGCGGCAGCGCGCTCGCATTCGGTACGAAAGTCGGCCGGTGGTTCAGCCTCTTCGTCGCCGCGCCGTTCGGCGCGGCGTTCATGACGGTCGAATTCGCCAAGTACATGGTTCACGAAGTCTCGTCCGTCGGCCAATTCTTCGCCGAGTTGTTCGATCCGGAACTCGCCCCGCGCCGCGCCGGGGAGCACACTCACAAGACCCACGACGGTTCGGTATCGCCCGAAGTCATCGGCATTGTTCTCGCTCTGGGCGTCGTCTACCTCGGGCTGATCCACTCCACGCCGATGCGGAGCGTCGCCCTGCGGTTGCTCGGCGACCTCGGCCGCGGCATCGGCTGGCTCTTCGGCACGCTCCCCGGACGGATCTGGAATTCCGAACCGCTTCGGGCCGTCCGCCGGAATCGCGCCGTGCGCTGGTTCAACCGCCGCTTCGCTCTACCACTCGCAGGTGCCGCCGTCGCCGCGTGCGTCGGCTCGCAGTTCGACTTCGCACTCGAAGAGTTCTGGTGGGAAGTGGGCGGCACCTTCGCGCTGCTCGCGCTGCTGCTCAATACGTCCGTCGGACAGCGGTTCCAAGAGCGCGCGGGCGATGCGGTGGCGTGGAGCTGGCGCACGATCCGCACGAACTTCTTCCCCGGCCTCATCGGCTGGATCGTCTGGTTCTTCAGGGCCATCCTCGACGCGCTCGACCGGCTCATCTACACGATCGACGAGTGGTTCCACTTCCGCAACGGCCAATCGAAACCCTCGCTCGTCGTGAAGGTCGCCCTCGCGGCGGTCTGGTTCCCGGTGCGATACGCGCTCCGCTTCGCGATCTATTTGCTCATCGAACCGCAGATCAACCCGATCAAGCACTTCCCCGTCGTGACGGTGTCGCACAAGCTCCTGCTGCCGATGGTTCCGAGCATCGCGACGGCGACCGGCATTTCTTCGAAGTGGGTGGCGGCGATCATGTCGGGCGTTCCCGGCATCTTCGGATTCTTGGCATGGGAGCTCAAAGAGAACTGGCGGCTCTACGCGGCGAACCGGCCGAAGCAGTTGAAGCCCCTTTCGCTCGGTCATCACGGCGAGACGATGCGCGGCCTGCTGCGCCCGGGGTTCCACTCCGGTACGGTGCCCAAAGCGTACGCGTCGATTCGCAGAGCGCTGGAGACGTCCGAGACGAGCGGAGTACCTGCGAAAATCCGAAAGTCCGTCGGGGTGCTCCACCAGGTCGAGGAGGCGATCCACCATTTCGCCGAGCGCGAACTCATTGCCCATCTGAGGTCCACGGCCGCGTGGAGCGCGGTTCCGCTCCACTGTTCCGGCGTGACGCTCGGAGTGCAGCACATCCGCATCGCGATCGCCGGAACCGGTGCCTCGGCCGAGCTGATCTTCGAGCTCGTCGATTCGCAAATTCGTGCGGAATGCCGGGATGCGCAGTTCCTACAAGGTAGCACCGATGCTCAGCGGGAGAGTTGGAAGCGCGCCGTACTCGGATTCGGAGCGATGGGGGCCGTACCGGGCGACGACCCCCGCTTGACGTGGCAAGAATGGGTGAACTTTTGGGCGAGCCGGAAGAGCTAGGCCTTCTTCCTCCCTTTGCCGGTGTAGGTCTTCTGCTCCGTCAGAACCAGATCCATGTACACGTCGTGCGCGGCGACCGGGATGTGCGGGAACACTTGGCATTCGAACGAGAGCGCGATCAGCGGGCAATCGGGGCGGACGCGTGCGAGCAGGCGGTCGTAATAGCCTTTGCCCTGGCCCATCCGGCCGCCGGACGGGTCGAAGGCCGTGCCGGGGACGGCGACGAGGTCGATCTCTTCGGGCTGGACGCGCTTCGAGGGCAGGTTGCGCAGGTCGCTGGCCGGTTCCAAAATCTTGTAGGCCCCTTCGACGAGTTCGCCCATGTCTTCGAGCCAGAAGAGTTCGAGCTGATTCGTCTCGACGATGCAGTAGGGGATGATGACCTTCGGCGCCTTCGCCATCGCTTCGGGAAGCATGTGCCGAGTGCGCACTTCGCTCCCGGCATCGACGTACCAGAGCACGGTCTTCGCGGCCTCGTAAACCGGCATGGCCATGAATTCTTCGCAGATCTGCCGGCTGATTTCTTCCTTGTTCTTCTGCGCCACGCGGTTCTTGCGGGCCTGCTCGCGGATCGCCGCCTTCTGCGCCTGCGGGTCGGTCTCGGTCACGGCTAGTCCTCGACGGATCGAATCGGTTCCTACCGCCTGTTGTAGGGTTCGATGCCGCCGTCGTATCGCCCCTCACGATTTTGTTTCGACCGGCATCACGCGCCGCCGGATGACGGAGTCGGGCAGCCAGCGCGTCACGCGCATGAGGCGGTGCATGAGCCACGGGAAGTGGTAGAGGGCGGGCCGGCGGAGCAGGGCGCGGGCGATGCGTTCGGCCGCGCGGTCGGCGTCCATCAGGAGGGGCATGGGGTGCGGTTGCCCATCGGTCATCGGCGTGCGGATGAAGCCGGGACAGACGACCGTGACGGCGATCCCGCGCGGCGCATGTTCGATCCGCAGCGATTCGCAGTAGGCGTTCACGGCCGCTTTGCTCGCGCAGTAGCCGCCCGAACCGGGCAGCCCTTTGTACGCCGCGAGGCTCGAAATCGCGACGAGGTGCCCGGAGCCGCGCGCGAGCATTCCGGGAAGGGCAATCTCGAAGGCGTGAACGACACCGAGGAAGTTCACGCGCATCATCGCTTCGACATTCCCTTCGGCGTTGCCCGTCAGGCTGACGCCCGCATTCGCGATGAGTACGTCCGTCGGGCCGAGGCGCGCTTCGACCTTCGCGATCGCTTCCGCGAGTGCGCGCCGATCCGTCACGTCGGCGACTTCCGCTTCGATGGTGCCGCCCGCGCCTCGGACTTCGGCGACGAGTTTCTGAAGCAAATCGTCCCGACGTGCGAGAACCGCCAGCCGCGCGCCCCGCGCCGCCAGCAGCTTCGCCAGAGCCAGCCCGATCCCGCTAGAGGCCCCCGTGATGAGAACCGTCTTGCCCCGCCAATCCATCGCGTCTCCTCGAATCGGTGCAGGGTGTCCGGTCGGCCGGGCCGCGTCGGATAATCTTCCGGTTCGCGGACACGGCGGCGGCGCGGGCGCGTCCCGCAAGGCATATTTCCCACTCTGCGCTTGGCAAGGCCGCCCCCGGAGAGCATCCTGAAGGGATGCCTCCCCGACTGCGAGGATCGCCCATGTCCGTCCGTCCGCTCGCCGCCCTGCTGATCCTCGTCGCCGCGTCGCCGGTGATGGCCCAAGTCGCCTTCCCTCCGAAGCCCGAAAGCTACGATGTCGAGTTCCGCTACCGCATCCGCACCGACCGCGACGAACGGATCCGCCAATACCGCGCGATGACGGCCGAACTCGAGAAACTCGGGTTCGTGCAGGCCCGCGTCCGCAACGATGACCTCGAAATCCTGGATCCCGCCGCCGAGCTGAAAGCGGGAACTATCCCCGGCAAGAATGCGATGGCGCTGCTCGGAATCGACGCGATCAAAACGGTGATCGTCCGCGCCGCGGGCGAGAAGCCGCCGGACGATGCAAAGAAGCCACTGCAAGTGCGCATCCAAATCCCGGTGAATTTCACGGGCCGCGAACAGCGGCTCCTCCACGAGCAAACCGTCGCCCACTTGGGCCTCTTGGGGTTCACGGAAGCGGTGGGCTACCGGCACGACGACTTCAGCACCATCCGGGGGACACTGCCGGCCGGAGTCATTTCGACGCTCCTGAAGGATCTGCGCACGCTGCCGGGCGGCTGGCTCTTTTCCGCGAATTCGCGCGATGCGCTCCCCGCTCCCTTCAGCGCGGCCGTGCCCATTCGATTCGTCGAAGTGCTCCCCGATTTCCCGGCCGACACCCCCGGTTTCAAACTCCCACCGAACTCGGGCAAGCTCACATCGGAACTGAAAACGATCGTCGATGACCCGATGCTCGCCGAAAAGCCGATCGTCGTGGAAGCGGTCTTCGAAGGCGATCTCGGCGTCTCGACTCGGGACGAGCGGATCGCGCTGCGGACGCTCGCCAGCGGGGCGAGCGTCGAAGGAATCGTCGGCCGCGTCGCGACCGTCCGGCTGCCGAAGGCCTCGATGGCCCCGGCGATCGCCAACTATCCGGATGTGCGGCACGTCCGCCTGCCGCGGATGGCGACCGAAACGGCGAAGCCCTCGAAAGCGACGGCGGCCGACTTCCTGACGAGTTCGAACCTGAGCGACCTGCACAAACGCGGCTACGAAGGCTCCGGCGTCAAAGTCCTCGTGCTCGCCTCGGAGTTCCCCGACTTCGCATCCCACATCGGGAAGGGACTGCCGGCCAAAACAAAATTATTCGACCTCACGGGCGAAGTCCTGCCGACCCTGCAACCGCTCCCCGCGCTGCCGGGTCGCGTCGGTACGGGCACCGCCGCCGCGCTCGCGGCCTCCGCGGCGGCTCCGCGCGCGGAGATCGTCTGCGTCCGCATCGACCCCGCGTCGTTCCACCAAGCCTTCACGGTGGCCCGCGCGGTGACCGGCGACCTCGGCTTCTCCGATGCGCTCGTCACGCGCTCCGAAGAGATGACCGTGCTCGCGGATCGCTTGCTCGCCGACCGGCGCGGGGCCGTCGAACGCTACCGTCGGGCGATCTCCAACCTCTCGGACGACCCGAAGGCGAAGAAGGAGCGCGACGAGGCCGGGACGGAATTGAAGAGCGTGCAGAAGCGAGAAGCCGATTTCAAAGACCTCTCGGATCGCTTCGCGACGCTCAAAGCCGGACTCGAAAATCTGAAGGGGGCGGGGGTCGTCATCAACACGCTCGTCTGGGAAACCGGCCATCCGCACGACGGGCTGAGCGCGCTGAGCCAGTACCTCGACACGAAATTCACCGTCGGCGCGGCCCGCAGCGCGATCAGAGCGAGCAAGCTCCCGCCGGCCCCGGCGTGGATTCAAGCGGGCAGTATCTCGACGGGGCAAATCTGGGCCGGAGCCTTCCTCGACCGCGATGACAACGGAGTCATGGAGTTCACGCCATCGTCGGACATCCCCGCGAAACGGTGGTCGCCCGAGTTGAACTTCCTGAACTACACGGCGGCCGAAAGCGCGGTGCAGCCGACACTGCCCAAAAATTTGAAGGTGCGCGTTTCGGTGCAATGGCGCGAGCCGCACAGCGAAGTCGCCTTCTTGCCGGTGGAGCCCGCGTTCCCGCTCCGCCTCCGCCTGCTGCGCCAAGTCGATCCCGATGCGAAGGCGTATGCGACCGACGACCTCGTCGAAGTCGCCCGCAGCGTCGGGGCACCCGTCCGGCTCGCTTCGACGGTAGGCTCCGGGACTTACGAAGCGTCGTTCGATGTTGCCCTGCCGGCCGATGGGGTCTACGCACTCCGGATCGAAGGGGGGCTGGCCGTGCAATCGCAGGTGAAGGCCCTGAAGCAGGGGATCGAAATCCGCCCGCGCGTGATGGTAGAAATCCTCGACACGGCGCTAGCCGCGCAGGGCACTGTGCGGTTCGACACCTACGCCCCGGCCGGGGCCGGCGTCGGCATCCCCGGCGACGCGGCGGCCGCGGTCACGATCGGCCAAGCTGGTTCCGTCACCGGGAGCGGGCCGGGAGTGGCCATCAGTGGCAAGCCCGATCTGCTCGTCGTCGGCGAGGGGCAAGGGCTTTCGGGCACGGCCGTGGGTGCGGGTTACGCCGGTGGCTTGGCGGCGAGTGTCCTCACCGCCGGGGTGCGTCCCGCCGGGTTGATCGGAGCCGTCGGGTTGAAGCCGGGTTCGCCGCTGGTGCTGCCGAAGGCGTGGATCGAATCACTGACGCCGAGGCCGGTCAAGAAGTGATCCGGATTCGAGGACGAGGAGTTCGCCGCGCCCGCCGGTGAGGACGTCGCCGCGGTAGCATTGCACGGTGCGCGGGCGGGGAAGAATCGGGCAGAACTCCCTGCGGAGCAAGTCGAGATAGGCCGGCTCGTAGTCGCAGGAGTGACGGAACCCGGATGCAACCTCGGTCGGCCCGCCGGCGATGAGCGTGCCGCGCTTCATGCCCGCGCCGGCGCGCGGGCCGAAGCCTTTCATCGCTACGACGGTGCCGGCGATCATCGAAGCGCCTGCGAACGCGCCGATGCTCCCTTCGACCACGATGGAACCCCGGCGCATCAGTAGGCCGAGTTCGTCGCCGGTGTTCCCCTTCACGAGGATCGATCCGCCGCGCATCCCGTGCCGCGACCCGCGATAGGCGGAGCCGACATTGTGCCCGGCATTCCCTCGCACTTTGATCTCGCCGCCGCGCATTTCGGCGCCGAGCCAGTCCCCGGCATCTCCCACGATCATCAGAACTCCGCCGGTCATCTGCGCCCCGGCGTGGAGGCCGGCCCCGTTCTCGACGCAAACCAATCCGCCCTTCATTCCCGCCCCCAACCCTTTCACCTTGGCGGTATGGCCATCGAACCAGATCGTGTCGTTCCAATCCCGCTTGACGATTTTCGCGAACTCGCCGAGCTCGGCCTTCCGGTTTCCGAATACGACCGGCAACTTGGCGATCTCGAATTCGTCGAGCGGAACGAGGCGATCCGGAGTCAGCCACTGGAATTCGAGTGGGATCGGAGAATCGTGGCAGATCTCGATGTTCATTTTTGGACTCCCTCGAAGAGGGAGTGCAATCGGATGTGGTACGGCCCGAGTTTGCCGCCGTAATTGCCCGCGGTGATTTGCAGCACGCTGGGGCACTCGCACGCAGCGACGATCCCTTCTCTCATGGCCCCCTCCACCAGTGCGAGTGTCAATCCGTCGATCACGATCTCGTACACCGCGTTCGCCCCATCGGGCAGCGCGCTCTTCACCACCCCGCGCAGGGTCGGGCAGTAGGCTTCGTTCGTGCTCGCCTTCAGAGCCGCGTACTTGCTGCCGACCTTACTCCCCGAGCGGACGATGCCGCCGGGGAAGGGGAGCAGTACACCGGGAATGGATCGCATCCCGCGCACGGCCGCTTCCGCGGCGACGAGAGCTTCCGGCTGCGATGTCCCCGCGATGATGATGTTCCCCCCCGCGACGCCCTTCGTCGTGCCGAAGCTGTCTTCGCAGAGGAACTCGCCGTCCATCGTCGGGATGCGCCAGTAGCGTTTTCCCGCGATCTGCTTGCTGATCTGCCAGCCGTCACCGAAGTAGCGCAGGTTCCCACCGACACGGATCGACTTCCCCACGTCCCCCGGCAGACCGTTGTAAACGGCGGTCGTCGCGCAGGTCAGCAGGCACTGCCCGATGCGGTTGACGAGAGCTTTCTGCAGAGCATCGCGGCTGAAGGCGAAGAAGAGCAGAGCGAAACCGGGTCTGCCGTCGGGCGTTTCCTCCGTGGCGAGTTCGCGTTCGATCCCCGCTTCCGCATCGCAGCCGATAACGCTGCTGGCGTAGCCGGTCGCGGCCGTTGCGCCGATCCTCGCCCATTCCGAATTGCACGCCGTGACAATCACGCGCGCCGCCGTCATCGGGAAGGCTTCGGCGAAGGTATCGACTATCTCGACGCCATTGATGTGCATGGGTCACCAGCCGCCGTACACGTCTTCTTGGGTGGTGTGGTTCAGCGGGTGATACGTCTCGAAGCCGACGAGTTGCCACTGTCCGTTTGCCCCCTTCACGAACCGCGCTTTGACGTAGCGATGGAGCAATTCCGCATCGGCCCCGCCCGGTTTGGCATCGAAGCCGACGACGACCGTCCCGGCATCGACGAATTGGATGTCGTCGCGCTGGAATCCCCAGAAAGCGAGCGTCCGATTGTTCGCCTTTGCGAACTCGAAGCCCTCCTTGACCTCTTTCTTCCTCTTGCCTTTGTGCTCGAAGTTCTCGGCGATGTGCTTTTCGAACTTGTTCCAGTCGCCCGAATTGAAATCGGCCTGCATCGCGTTCGCCTTGCGGACGACAATCTCGCGCGGGCTTTCGAAGAGCGCGTCGATCAGGAGCAATCCGAGGAAGAGGCCTACGCCGACGCCCGCCGCGATCAGCGTTTTGCGATTCCGGTAGCGAACCCAGATGCCGACGCACGCCAGCATCATCACGAACAGCGCGATGTAAAGGCTGTCCGTGGGGTCGCTGAGGAATGTCGGCATCGCTGTTTCCGGAGTTGCAGACCCTGGATTCCAAATTGTATGACGAATCGGAGCGATGCCGGAAACGGAGGTATGCCAACGATTCTCGGAGTCCGATCCCGGCGCCGAGTGTCATTCCGATTCCGACCCATAACCACCCCCCTCCATCGGAATCGAACCCGCTTCATCGGTACGTGCTTAGCCCCGCAAGGAGTTGCGTCCGCTCACGCGACTCCGGTGGAGAGTCGGAAACGAACCCAGCCGGATCGAAATCTCCGAGAGTCGCTGTCGCGCCCGAAATGAATTCCCTAAAATTGGCGTCGATGCTGGACTTTTGGAATCATCGCTCCGGATCCGCGCTCATGAAAAATGTCCGATCCGCTCTTGCAGGCGCCAGCCTGTCGCTCCTCGTTTGCGGCTGCGGCGGCCCTGCACCCGCACCGACGACTGCCGAACCTGCGGCGGTAGCATCGGCGCCGGCGCAACCGAGCCAATCGAAACCGGCCGTGCCGCCGGTCACGGTGCCCACAGTTCCAGCGAAGCCGGTTCCGATCGCGGAACCGCTGGAAAAGATCGAGCCGGTCGTACCCGAGTACGATTTGACTTCGGGCCGGCGGTTCATCCACTTCGGCGACAAGCAGCAGAGGATCATGGTCACGGACTTCGACCGGAGCAAATTCGAGAATGTGAGCACTCAAGTCATCGACCGCAGTACCGGAAAGACCGTCGGAAAGGTGATCCCCAAAGCCAAAAACCACGGCTTTTCCCGCGATGGAAAGTGGTTCGCCACAAGCGAAGGGAAAACCGCCCGCGTCTGGGAAGTCGAAACGGGCGAGCCGATTTCGCCCCCTCTCACGGTGCCGACCGAAATCCTGCAAGTCGCGCTCAGCCCGGATGGTAAGCGGATCGCAATCGGGTGCCGAGTGGCCGCCGTGTATCTGTTCGCCGTCGAAACCGGAAAAGCTCTGCCCTCCCCGAAGGCGACGGGATCGGTGAGTCCCATCAGAACTCTCGGTTTCAGTCCCGACGGGACGATGTTGGCCTATTCGTACTGGCATAATGCGTTCGTTTGGAACTTGGCTACGGCCACGCTCAGCCCCCAACTCGTCCACAAACAGGATGTCACCACAGTGCAGTTCAGTCTCGATGGGAAAAAGCTCGTGACGGGGAGTGGCGACAAGACTGCGCGCCTCTGGGAGACGTCCGGCGGGAAATCGATCGGTTCTCCGATGGTTCATCCGGATGGTGTCAATTCCGCAGTGTTCAGTCATGATGGCAAATCCGTCGCCACCGTATGCTTCGACAACATCGTGAGGATTTGGAATTCGACGACGGGCGAGCCGATCGGGAAACCGATCGACTTTGGCGCCCGGCCAGTTTCGATCGGTTTCGACCCGAAGGGGGAACGGATCGCCGCCTCGCTGTGGGGTGGGGGAGGAGCGGTTTTCAGCGTGGCGACATCGAAACGGATCTGCGGTTTGAAGTTCCTTGCCTTTGGGGGTGTCGCCAGTTTCAGCCCCGATGGAACATCCGTAGTGATTTTCGACGACGATAAGACGAAAATCTTCAACGCCGAGACCGGCGAGGAAATCCCCTGAAGTCAGAGCGGACTCCGAGTTGTCGGAACGGTCTTGATGCCGGAGGGATCGCAGAAATCAGCCGGCGGTCAAAGACCGCCGGATCCGAAAGCACCGGGATCGACCCCGGAGGTGTCGCAGCGCGGGAACGGGTCGCTGCGATCCCTCCGGGATCGAGTCCAGACCGGGCCTTATCCGGTGGTCTGCGACCACCGGATAATATCTGCGACCCCTCCGGGGTCTGGCACATCGCAAGCCGGTACGAACCCTCGGTCTCCGCTCCAATCGTTCTCCACGGGGATAACGATGCTCGCACTCACTTCATCTCGCTGCCGTACACGGCCGCGGCGCCCAACTCCTCCTCGATCCGCAGCAACTGGTTGTACTTCGCGATCCGGTCCGTGCGGCTCGCGGAGCCGGTCTTGATCTGCCCGCAGTTCGTGGCGACCGCGAGGTCGGCGATGGTCGTGTCCTCCGTCTCGCCGCTGCGGTGGCTCATGATCGCCGTGAACTTGTTGCGCTTCGCCATCTCCACGGCTTCCAGCGTCTCGGTGAGCGTGCCGATCTGATTCACCTTCACGAGGATGCTGTTGCCGCAGCCCTCGGCGATGCCGCGCTTCAGGCGGGCCGTGTTCGTCACGAAGAGGTCGTCGCCGACGAGTTGCACTTTGCCGCCGAGCTTGGCGGTGAGCTTCTTCCAACCGGCCCAATCATCTTCCGACAGGCCGTCTTCGATGGAGCGGATCGGATACTTCGCGCACAGACCGGCCCAGAGGTCGATCATCTCGTCCGTGGAGATGATCTTGTCCGGCGCGCTCTTGAAGAAGCAGTAGCCTTCCTTCCCCTTGTGCTTGGCCTCCTCGTAAAGCTCGGTGCAGGCGGGGTCGAGTGCGAAGGCGACTTGATCACCGACCTTGTACCCGGCTTTCTCGATGGCCGTCGAAATGGTCGCGAGCGCTTCGTCGGCGGACGGGATGTTCGGCGCGAAGCCCCCCTCGTCGCCGACGGCCGTGTTCAGCCCCTTGTCGTGCAGCACTTTCTTGAGGGAGTGGAACACTTCGGCCCCCATGCGCAGCCCTTCGCGGAAAGTCGATGCGCCGACGGGGACGATCATGAACTCCTGGAAATCGACGGTGCTATCGGCGTGCTTGCCGCCATTGAGCACGTTCATCAGCGGCACCGGCAGCATCGTCGCATTCGTCCCGCCGATGTAGCGATACAGCGGCAACCCCGCCGTCTTCGCGGCGGCGTGGGCGACGGCCATCGAGATGCCGAGGATCGCGTTCGCCCCGAATTTCGCCTTGTTCGGCGATCCGTCGAGCTTGAGCATCGCGGTGTCGATGGCGACCTGATCGAACGCGCACATCCCCATCAGTGCTTGGGCGAGGGAGCCGTTGACGTTCTCGACGGCTTTGAGCGTGCCTTTGCCGCCGTAGCGCTTCTTGTCGCCGTCGCGCAGTTCCACGGCCTCGTGCGCCCCGGTGCTCGCCCCGCTCGGCACGGCCGCGCGGCCGAGGATGCCGCTCTCCAAGACGACATCGACCTCGACCGTCGGGTTGCCCCGGCTATCGAGGATTTCGCGGGCGCGGATGGAGCGGATCTTCGACTGGCTCATGGGTGCGGTCATCGGCGGGGGACAAGGGAGGCGCCCGTTTCGGACGATCCGACGGGCGCGATGATGGGATACGTGCAGGCGTGGAAGGGTCAAGGGAAGTGGCCTGGCGCGGGAGGGGGCGTGTAGAATGGATCTCAATCAGGAGGGGTGATGCCATGCCGATCCACGATTGGAAATCGGTCGATGCGGGGATTTTCCACGACTTTCATCAGGGATGGTCCTGGATGATCCGCAACGCGGTGAATCGCATCTTGCCGAGCGACCACTACGCCATCGTGGAGCAGAACGCACGGATGTCGGAAAATAACCGCTATGAGCCGGACGTCGTCACATTGCAAGTGAAAAACCCCGCGCCGAGCGGCGGCGGGGTCTTGCTGGCGGCGCCGCCGCAGACATCCCGGCGTCAGCGGGTCGATCTGGATGGGTATACCGCCAAGAAGAACATCGTCTCGGTGCGCCACGTCTCGGGCGATCGATTGGTCGCCTTGATCGAAATCGTTTCACCGGGGAACAAATCGAGCCACCGCGATTCGAAACTGTTCGTGAAAAAGATCGAGGACCTGCTCCGCAGCGGTATCCATGTCCTGATCGTCGATCTGTTTGCGCCCACCAAAACGAACCCTCACGGCATCCACGAAGCGATCTGGCAAAATTTCACCTCGCAAGAACCGAATCCGATCGACGGCGCGAAATCGCTCCTCGCCGTCAGCTACGAAAACCACGGCGGCGGCGATCTCGAAGCCTACATCGAAGCGTTCGGCGTGGGAGACTCCATCCCGGAGATGCCGGTGTTTCTGGAACCCGGCGGCTGCGTCATGGTCCCCCTGCAACCGACCTACGATGCTGTCTACGCGGATGTGCCGCCGCGTTGGCAAACGGTCATCGAAGCCGGTACTCCACCCGCAGCTTCGCCAAGTTGATCGGATCGAGTTCCTCCCCGTCGGGCCCGTCCTTAGGTGTCTCCAAGATCATCGGCAACCCGTCGAAGCGCGGATCGTTCACGAGCATTCGGAACGCCCCGTCGCCGATCTGGCCCAGGCCCAACCCCGCGTGGCGATCGACCCGGCTCCCGAGCGGCTTCACGCTGTCGTTGACGTGGAAAAGCTTCAGACGATCGAGACCGATCACATCGTCGAAATTTCGGAAAGCGTCCGCGTATCCTTCCGGCATATGGATCGGATAACCCGCCGCGAAGACGTGGCAGGTATCGAGGCAAACGCCGAACCGCTCCGCTTCGCGGACGCCGTCGAGCAATCGGGCGAGGTGCTCGAAGCGGTGGCCCAGCGTTGTCCCTTGACCGGCAGTCGTCTCCAAAAGAATGATCGGCTTCAGTCCCCGGCAGCGCTCGGCCGCGAGGTTCAACCCTTCGATCACGCGCTTCAATCCGACATCGTCGCCGCTGCCGACGTGCGCGCCGGGGTGCGTGACGAGATACGACAGCCCGAGTTGCTCGGCGCGGTGCCATTCGATGACGAACGCATCGACCGACCTTCGGAAAAGGTCGTCGCCGTGGGCGGCGAGGTTGATGAGGTAGGAATCGTGCGCGGTGAGGAATTGCAGTTTCGCGGCGTGCGCCGCCTGTCGAAACGCGGTGGCATCGGCGTCCGAGATCGGCTTCGCGGCCCACTGGCTGGCGTTCTTCGTGAAGAGCTGGAGCGTGTCGCACTCGAACCGCACGGCCGTGGCGACCGCATTGGTCAGGCCGCCCGCGACCGAGAAGTGCGCACCGAAGAGGGGCATGGAGCACTCGAAACGGGTGTCGGCGAACCGGGTGCGAGCTGCCGGAGTCCGGATCAAATTGCAGACTCCGGCAGCTCGCGCCGCCGGCTCGCCGAAAGCACTACTTCACGAGTTTGGCGACATCGTCCTTGATCGCGTCGGCCCAGATCTTGTAACCCTCTACGCTGAGGTGGAGCAGATCCGGCATGATCTTCTTGTCGAGCGTACCGTCCTTGTCGAGGAACTTCTCGCCGATGTCCTTGTAGAAGACCTTCTTATCGTCGGCGAGTTTGGCGATGGTCGTGTTGATCTCTTTGATCTTGTCGCGGATCTTGTCGGTCGGTTTGGCCGAGCGCGGGAAGACGCCGAGCAGCAGGATCTTCATTTCGGGCTTCTGCTTCTGCAGTTCCGCGACGATGGCCTTGATGCCGCCGGCGATCTGCTCGGCCGAGTGGGATCCGGTGTTGTTCGTGCCGATCATGATGACCGCGGCCTTCGGCTTGAGCGGATCCAGTTCTTTGCCTTCGGTGATGCGCCAGAGGACGTGCCCGGTCTGATCGCCGCCGATCCCGAGGTTCACGGCCTTGAGGGGCGCGAACGCCTCGGCCCACGCCTTCTTGCCGCCGCCTTCCCAACCCTGGGTGATGGAGTCGCCGAGGAAGACCACATCGCCTTCGCCCTTTTCGACGACCTTCAGAAATTGCTTGTGCCGGGGGTTGTCGCGGTTCAGCGGCTTGACCGCCGGGTTCTCTTTTTCTTGTGCGGAGGCGCGCGTGGCGGGTAGCCCCAGCGCCAAGGAAAACGCGGAGAGAATGACGAGGCGATTCATGGACGGGACTCCGAAACGGGAAAGGTGACCCAGGAGGGTCGGGTGGGATCGGCGGGACGCACCCCGCCGACGGTGAGAGTATCTCCGCCGCATCGCGCCGTGGCAAGGATGAAGTCGCGAATCAGCCGTAGGCCAATTCGGCCGCGGCGACGCCGGAGCCGGGTGTCACTCGGCAGCCCGCGCCGCGCAGGACCTGCTCGAGCGCGGCGAGCACGAGGAAGACGCTGCTCGGTTTGCTGTTGTACCCCATGAGGCCGATGCGCCAGGCTTTGCCCTTGAAGTCGCCGAGGCCGCCGCCGATCTCGATGCCGAAGTCGGTCAGCATCCGCTTCCGGTTCGGGATGTCTTCGACTCCGTCGGGAATGCGGACGGCGTTCAACTGCGGAAGGCGGATTGCGGGGGACGCGATGTAGTTGAGGCCGATGGCTTCGAGTCCGGCCTTCAGCGCTTCGTGATTGCGCTGGTGTCGCGCCCAGCGGATTTCCAAACCCTCTTCGAGGACGATCCGCAGCCCTTCGCGCAAAGCGTAGATCATGCTGATCGGGGCCGTGTGGTGGTAGGAGCGATCGCCGCCCCAGTAGCTCTCGATCATCGTCATGTCGAGGTACCAGCTCCGCACTTTCGTTTTGCGGCCCTTCAGCGCGGCGATGGCGCGGTCGCTGAAGCTGACGGGCGACAGCCCCGGCGGGCAGCCGAGTCCCTTCTGGGAGCAACTGAACGCGGCGTCGATGCCGAGTTCGTCGAGCTTCAGCGGCGTGCAGCCGAGCGAGGTGACGCAGTCGGCGACGAGCAGCGTGCCGAGTTCCTTGCAGAGCGCGCCGAGACCGTCGAGGGGCTGCAGCACGCCGGTGGAGGTCTCGGCGTGGACGATGCCGAGGACTTTCGGACGTTCGCGCTTGAGCACTTCGGCCAAGTGGTTGAGGTCGAACGCCTCGCCCCACGGCTGCTGGAGGGCGACGACGCGGCCGCCGGTACGCTCCGCCACGTCGATCATCCGCGAGCCGAAGAACCCCTTGCAGCAGATCACGACCTTGTCGTCCGGTTCGATGAGATTGACGAGGCAGGTTTCCATGCCCGCCATGCCGGTCGCGGAGATCGGGAACGTGAGGCGGTTCGTCGTGCCGTAGACCTCTCGGAGCATCCCCTGAGTTTCGGTCATGATTTCGAGGAACTGCGGGTCGAGGTGGCCCAGCAGCGGCGTCGTCATAGCCGTGAGCACGCGCGGGTGGGCGTCGCTCGGGCCGGGCCCGAGGAGGAGGCGGGGGGAGGGCGTGAGCTGCGCAGCGATCATGCGGGCACCTGATGAGGCCGGGAAACGGAGAGGGAACTCAATGCGGTTTCGAGGGTCGCGAGTGCTTCGGCGACTTCGGCCTCTTCAACCGCGCCGAGCGGGACACCCGCGTAGCGTACGCGGTAGAGTTTCGAAGTCACGAACGCGGGCACTTCGGCGGCGGCCGTAGCGCCCAGCGCATCGGCGACGCGGTCGGCGAATTCTTTCGGAGTCTGCCCCGCGGAGGGGATGAAGCCGAGCGGTCGCAAGGCCCGCAAATAGCGGCGGTACCACGCGAGATGCGATTCGGAGTCGGGGACGATGCTGCGGCGGCGGCGGAGTCTGCGCGCGGCGAGGGCGAGCAGCCCGAGGAGGGCGGCTCCTCCGCAGTACGGCGCCCACTCGACGCCTCCTTCCCGGATGGCTTCGACCGCCTTCACGCGCTTCGCGGGATTGTAGCCGATGATGAAGTCGTTCAGGAACGCCACGCCCTTCTGGCGGGCGCTGTCGAACCAGTTCCCGCCGCCGGTCGGCGCGGCGAGCGTTCCCGGGGTCGCATCGAGCGTGAGCCAGTGCCAGACGAGTTTGGTCTGCGCGGCCTCGGGATCGCGGAACGGGAAATCGGGCGGCGCGGGGCGCGGGATCAGGATTTCGACCCAGGCGTGGGCGTGTTCCTGCCGGATGATGAACTTCTCGCCATCGCCCGGGTCGTACCCTTTGAACCCGATGACGAAGCGGGCCGGGATACCGAGGGAGCGGAGCGTCAGTGCCAGCGCCGACGCGAAGCGCTCGCAATGGCCGGCGCGGGCGGTCAGGAGGAAATCTTCGACGGGATCGACTTTCTTGTCGACGCGACGGAGTTTCGCGGTGTATTCGAATTCGCCCGAGTTCAGAAAGTAATCGCGGAAGGTGCGGCCGATCGCCTCGTGGAACTCCGGCTGCACGGCGAATGCGGCCCGGTCATCGGCGGTGTCGAGGATCGCCTGCGGTAGCTTGCCCGCTGCCACGCACTTCTTCAACAGTTCCACGGCGAAGTCGCGGATCTTCGGCAGACGCATCCGCGTGAGCACGACGCGCTCGGGTTCCCCCGGCCCGACGGGAAGGGACTTCGCCGACTCCATCGCCGGGCCGAGGCCCGACTCGGCCGGAGCCGCCGTTTCCTGGATGTAGTGCAGCTCCGAACGCGTGGAAAACTTCGGCGAGAGAAAGGAACCGTCGCTATTCGCCGGCCACGCGACCCGGGTGCCGTCGCGCACCGTCGTCACGGGCGTCTCTTGGCCTTCCGCCCAAGCGATGGGGGAGGAGAGCACCGGGCCGCTCATCTTCTCGGCCGCTCGGAACTCGACCGAGTACTGCGCGGAACCGAGATCGGGTTTTCCGTACGGTTCGCCGCGCGCCGCCGCGCGGAACCGGGTCGCTTGTCCCGGAACGTAGATTTTTCGGATCCAACTCCCGACTTCGTAATCCGAATACGAAACGCCGCGCCAGAGC
>Ga0136611_10000290_pt1 | contig 32008 bp, 30 predicted proteins | sample AntDrymUQ2232306_2_FD_106645 | JGI IMG/M metagenome (GOLD analysis project Ga0136611, IMG submission 106645) | Polar desert sand microbial communities from Dry Valleys, Antarctica - metaG UQ223 (23.06) | ecosystem: Environmental > Terrestrial > Soil > Desert | place: Antarctica: Dry Valley...
CCTCGCGCGCGAGGACGGCTGGCATCCGGGCGAGAGCGGCGGCGTCCCCTTCGTCGTGACCCGGGACGCGCTTCCGGTCGGGACGGGCGACGAGCTCGGTGAGGACGACCTCGTCAGGCTGTTCCGCGCCCGGGGCGACGAGCGCCAGCGTGTCTTCGCCGCTGCCGACCGGCTCCGGCGGGAGGTCTGCGGCGACGAGGTCAGCTACGTCGTCACCCGGAACATCCAGTACACGAACGTCTGCTATTTCCGCTGTGGGTTCTGCGCGTTCTCCAAGGGCAAGCTCGCGGCCAACCTGCGCGGGGCGCCGTACCTCGTGCCGCACGAGGAGATCGTCCGCCGCTCCCGCGAGGCCTGGGAGCGGGGCGCAACCGAGGTCTGCCTCCAGGGCGGGATCCACCCGGCCTTCACGGGCGACTATTACGCGAGCGTGGTCGAGGCGATCCGGGCCGAGCTACCAGACCTGCACATCCACGCGTTCTCGGCGCTCGAGATCTGGCAGGGCGCCTCGACGCTCGGTCTCCCGCTCGACGACTACCTTGGGCGCCTGCGCTCGCTCGGTCTCGGCTCCTTGCCGGGGACCGCGGCGGAGATCCTCGACGACGAGGTGCGGGCACTGATCTGCCCGGACAAGGTCTCGACCGAGCAGTGGCTCGAAGTCCACGCGGCCGCGCATAGGGTCGGTCTCCGCTCGAACGTGACGATCATGTTCGGGCACGTGGAGGAGCCGCTTCACTGGGCGCGCCATCTCGTCCGCGCTCGTGAGCAGCAGCTCGCGAGCGGAGGGTTCACCGAGTTCGTGCCGCTCCCGTTCGTGCACATGGAGGCGCCGATCTGGCTCAAGGGTCGAGCCCGCTCCGGCCCCACGTTCGGGGAGACGCTCCTCCTGCACGCGGTCGCCCGGCTCGCTCTCCACCCGGTGATCACCAACATCCAGGCCTCGTGGGTGAAGCTCGGGCCCGCCGGCGTCGCGGAGGTGCTCCGGGCCGGAGTCAACGACCTCGGCGGGACCCTGATGAACGAGTCGATCTCGCGGTCGGCCGGCTCGGAGCACGGTCAGGAGTTCGCGCCCGAGGCGATGGAGGCTCTGATCCGCGCCAACGGTCGCGCACCACGGCAGCGGACGACGCTCTACGGTGACGCCCCTGCGGAGCGGCGGGCGGCCTCCTTCGGGGCAGCGCCGCTCGTTGAGCCCCTGAATCCGCCGATTCGGGAGGCCCGCCTCCAGGCGCCCCCGCGGCTCGTCCGGCCAGGACTGGCTCGCGCTCGCTGAGCGAAGGTTAGGCTGAGGTGAATCGGGTGGCGGATGTGACTTTCAACGGCTACAACGTGCGGATGCGGTTCCGCGCCCTGCGACATCTCGCCCTCCTGACGCTCGTCGGGAGCGTGCTTGCGCTTCCGGGCGCGGTCGCGAACGCCGCGTTTCCGGGCTCGAACGGCCTGATCGCGTTCGAGCGCGGCGGCAACATCTTCACGGTGACCACGGACAGCTCGCACACGGTCAGCTCGTCCGCCGTGGTCGTCGGCGCGATCGACCCGGCGTGGTCGCCGAGCGGCCAGAAGCTCGCATTCAGCCAGGCGGGCTCGATCAAGGTGCTGACGATCGGTGGCTCGACGACCGGCGCTCTCGACACGGGGACAGCGCCGACCTGGTCGCCCGACGGGACGATGCTCGCCTACGAGAAGGCCGGCGACATCTGGGTCATCTCCTCGAGCGGTGGAACCCCGCGCAACCTGTCCGCCAGCGGCGGCGGCGGCGTCGAGCCCGACGACGATCCGGCCTGGTCGCCCGTCGACGACGAGATCGCCTTCACGCGCACGACGGGCGGCGACAAGGAGATCTTCATCATGGACGCCCCCGCCACCCCGGCAGACGTCTCCGGCGGGCTGAATCAGGTGGCTCTCACCTTCGCGGCGTCGAACGAGACGTTGCCGTCCTACGAGCCCGGCGGCGACCGGATCGCCTACACCTCCGACCGGAACACCGTCTCGCAGATCTACTCGATCTCGATCTTCGGCGGCAGCGAGACGAGGGTCACGAACTCGATCACGAACGACTCGGCGCCCGCCTACTCGCCTGACGGGACGCTGATCTCCTTCGCGCGTGCCGGAGCCGGGATCTACACCACGCGATCCAGCGGCTCCGGAGAGACCCCGATCACAGCGGGAGCCGACACGAATCCGGATTGGCAGCCGGGAGCGCCGGTGAACTCGATCTCGCCGACGATCAGTGGCAGCTATACCCAGGGCGGCCTGCTCACCGCGTCTCCCGGGACGTTCTCGTCCGCCAGTTCCTTCGAGTACCAGTGGCTTCGCTGCGACGGATCAGGAGATGGCTGCTCCGACATCCCCAGGGAGACGGCGTCGACCTACCGCGTGACGAGTGACGACGTCGGCAGCTCGTTCCGGGTGCGGGTGACCGCGAACAGTTCCACCGGATCGAGCTCGGCCACCTCTAACGCGACTCCGCCCATTGTCGGCCCGCAACCCCGGAACGTCGTGCCGCCAAAGGTGGTCGTTCCCGGATTGACCGGCGTCCCGATGGCCGGCGTCGCGCTGTCCTCGTCGGTCGGCACATGGACGGGCGCCGGAACGCTCACGTATACGTACCAGTGGAAGAAATGCCAGCCCAAGGACGGGCCTTGCTACAAGATCCTGCTGACCTCGGCACAGAACTCGACCTTCGTGCCCACGGTCGACCTGATCGGCTGGTCGCTCCGGGTCGAGGTCACCGCGACCAACTTCGCGGGCTCGGCGACCGAGCAGTCGGAGTCGACGCCGCTCGTCGTCGCGAACGCGCCCGTCGCCACCGTCCGCCCCAGGATCTCGATCTCGACGACGAACCCGACCGTCGGCCAGGAGTTGACCGCCGACACAGGGAGCTGGACGGGATTCGGCCTGACCTTCAGCTACGAGTGGCGCCGCTGCGATCCACCCGGAACGTTGCCGAGCTGCGTCCCGATCCCCGGCGCGAACAAGAGCTCCTACACGACGACGGAAGCAGATCTCGGGGTGACGCTCCGGGTCTACGTGACGGCCAGCGGCACCGGCGGCGTCGGCACCGCCTTCTCCGACCACACCTTCCCGACGATCCCGGCGCCGCGCTTCGCGCCCTCGATGTCGGCGGCGCCCACGATCACCGGCGACGTGGAGATCGGCGGCACCCTCACCGCAACGCGCGGGACCTGGGCCGGGTTCGCCCCGATCCGGTACGTCTCGACGTGGCAGCGGTGTGACGCGACCCTGACGGTCTGCAAGCCGGTGACGACCGTCAAGGGCCTCATCTACGAGATCACCGCCGCCGACCTCGGCTGGCGGATCCGGCTCTCGGTCGTGGCGGTCAACTCGATCGGCAGCCTCCGTGGCCGTTCCGAGGCGACCGAGCCGATCGTGCTCGGACAGCCGAAGCCGAGGGGCCGGCGCGTCGTCGGCACGAGCCGCGCCGACTACATTCCCGGCGGTGGCGGCGACGACGTGCTCAGCGGCCTCGGTGGCCCGGACACGATCACGGGTGGGAAGGGCAACGACCGGATTCTCGGCGGCGCCGGCAACGATTACATCGACGGTGGCCTCGGCGAGGACACGATCGACGGCGGCTCCGGGAGTGACACGATCCTCGTCGCAGACGGTAAGAAGGACGTCGTCGACTGTGGCGACGGCAACGATCGCGTCGTCTCCGACTCGATCGACGTCCTCACGAACTGCGAGATGACGACAGCTTCGACGCCGCCGACGACGCCCGATCCGCCTGTTCCGCCTGTTCCGCCTGTTCCGCCTGTTCCGCCCGTGAAGCCCTAGCTCTCCTGGGAGGAGAAGGCCCGCTGTACTCCGGTGAGCCAGCGCGGGATCCGGCGCCGGGCGTTCGCGATCGCGTCGTCGAGCTCGGCCGCGGCCTGTGCGCCGTGCCGGCCTGCTCCGTGGCCCACGAGCACGTGCCGGGGCTCGAGGCCGTGGAGGATCCTCGGCGGGAAGAGCCGGATCATCGGGTGGATTTTCCGATCGGCTCGGCGCCGGCGCGGAAGAAGGGCAGCGTCCCGAGCGCGTCGGCGGCAACCAGGACGCGCTGCTCGGGCCACCAGAGCGCGACTTCTCGCCAGAGCCGACGGGAGACGACCGGGAGGATGGTGAAGGGCGAGTCCGGGACTGACTGCGGCACGACGTGAAGCGGCACCCCGAGCTTCGCCGCGAAGGCGGCCCCGTCACGGGCGTGACGGTCGATCAGCTGGATGATCCCGGCCGGCTCCCCGAGGGCGCGGATGCGCTCCTCGACCCCGTCCCCCTCGAAGGGATCGATCACCCAGACGCCATCGTCGGCGACGAGGGCGTGCGCGGTGCGATGGAGGCGCCGGTTCTCGATCCAGCCGAAGCCGACGTCGAGCTCGTCCACGAACCGAGACGTAACGGTTTCGGCGTCGGCGCTGATCAGTCCAGGCTAACCGCGCCCACGAGCGTGAAACGTCCGAGCCAGATCGCGCTACCGGCGATCGCGCCCTCGCAGCCGAGCTCGCGCACCGCCCGGAGGTCGTCGAGGGAGGCGATCCCACCGGCCGCCAGCACCGGCAGGCTCGAGGCCTCGAGCACCGCCGCGAGTAGATCGAGGTCGGGGCCTGAGAGCGAGCCGTCGCGCGTGGTGCTCGTGACGAGGAGCCGGGCGACCCCCGCGTCGAGGCAGCGCGCTGCGAGCTCTGGGGCACTCAGGTCCGACTCCGCCGTCCATCCCTGTACCGCCACCTTGCCGTCCCGCGCGTCGATCGCGACCACGAGCTGCTCGCCGAAGCGGGAGGCAGCGTCGGCGAGGAAGGTCGGGTCGAGCGCGGCGCTCCCGACCATCACCCGGCCAGCACCGGCCGCAAGCGCTGTCTCGATCGCGTCGAGAGTCCGGTAGCCGCCGCCGACCTGGACGGGTACCGGGCTCGCTCCGGCGACGCGTCCGACGAGGCCAGGAGTGGGGGAGCCGTCGAAGGCTCCGTTCAGATCGACGAGGTGCAGCCACTCGGCGCCCTCCGCGGCGAAGCGTCGGGCGGCCTCGACGGGATCCCCGCCCTCGACGGTCACCTCGGAGCGGACGCCTTGCGCGAGCCTGACGACCCTGCCGTCGAGCACGTCGATCGCGGGGAAGACCGTGAACTTGCGTGCTAACACGCTAGCATGCTAGCATGATGCAACGATGAGTCGAATCCAGACGATCCAGGATCGTGACGTCGAGCCGCTGGCAGGCCTCGACGAGCTCGCTGCCGCGGTGACCAGTCTGCGTGGGGCTGACGACGTCAAGCGCTTCCTTCGCGATCTCTGCACGCTCCCGGAGCTCGAGGCCCTCACCCACCGCTGGCAGACGGTGCAGCTCCTGGAACAGGGCGTGCCGTACCTCGAGATCGCGGAGCGGGTGCCGACGAGCACCGCCACCGTGACACGCGTCGCTCAGTGGCTGCGCCACGGTACCGGCGGTTATCGGATCGCGCTCGAGCGCACGAGCCGGCGGAAGTAGTGACGGCGACACCTTTCACCAGGGCCGGCGCGGACGGCAGGCTGACGCTCGCCGTCCCCTCGAAGGGGCGGATGTCCGAGCCGGCGCTCCGCCTCTGCGCCGATGCGGGGCTCAGCTTCGAGGCGACCGAGCGGGCGCTCCTCGTCCCGTGCGCGAACGCGCCCGTCGACCTTCTCCTCGTCCGGCCGAGCGACATCCCCGAGTACGTCCAAGACGGTGTCGTCCACCTCGGGATCACCGGCGCGAACCTCGTCGTCGAGGCTGCCGCCGACGTCGTCACGCTCGCCGAGCTCGGCTTCGCCCGCTGCACGCTGCAGGCGGCGGTTCCGGAGGATGCCTCGCTGAACTCGGTCGCAGACCTCGCGGGCCTCAGGGTCGCGACCGCGTACCCGGTGACCACCCGAGCATGCCTCGCGGAGTCCGGCGTCGCGGCGGAGCTGATCACCATCTCGGGCTCAGTCGAGGCGGCGCCGCGGCTCGGGCTCGCAGACGCGATCGTCGACCTCGTCTCGACGGGCTCGACCGCCAGCGCGAACGGCCTCCGTCTGATCGGGACGCTGCTCGAGTCGCAGGCGGTGCTCGTGGGGAGCGAAGCGGCGCTCGCGGACAAGCGGGAGCTCGTCGAGCGCTTCGAGTTGATGCTCGGAGGCGTGGTTGCCGCCCGCCGCCGTCGCTATCTGATGATGAATGTGCCCGTGGACGCGCTCGAGACCGTCGAGGCGCTGATCCCCGGGATGGGCTCCCCGTCCGTGCTCGACCTGGCCGATCCGACGATGAAGGCGGTTCACGCTGCGGTCGACGCCGACGATCTCTGGGATCTGCTCGCGCCGCTCAAGGCAGCAGGCGCGTCCTCGATCCTCGTCCTTCCCGTGGAGCGGCTCGTCCCGTGAGAGGCGGCTCGCTCGAGGAGGTGCTCCCGCGCGTGGTCGAGATCGTCGCGGACGTGCGCGAGCGCGGTGACGCGGCGCTCCTCGATTGGACGGAGCGACTCGACGGCGAGCGGCCCGAGCTCCGAGTCGCTGCGGGCACGCTTGCCGCCGCCCGGACCGACGAGGCGACACTCGGAGCGGTCGCCGGGCTCGCGCGGGCGATCGAGGCGTTCTGCGCGCCGCAGCGCCCGCCGGACGTGCGCGTCGAGGCAGTGCCGGGCGTCGTCTCGACGCGCCGCTGGCTACCGCTCGGATCCGTCGGCGTCTACGTGCCCGGCGGCCGGGCACCTCTTCTCTCCTCGCTCGTGATGGCGGTCGTACCGGCGCGGGTCGCCGGGGTGGAGCGGATCGCGGTCGCGACCCCGAAGCCGGCCGAGGCACTCCTTGCCGCCGCGCACGCGCTCGGGATCGACGAGGTGTATGCGGTCGGCGGCGCCCAGGCGATTGCAGCGCTTGCCTACGGGACGGAAACGGTGGCGCGCGTGGACAAGATCGTCGGCCCTGGCAATCGCTGGGTGACCGCGGCGAAGGTGCTCGTCTCGTCGAGCGTCGCGATCGACCTTCCCGCAGGCCCGAGCGAGGTCGTCGTGATCGCTGACGAGACGGCCCCGCGTCAGCAGGTGCTCGCCGACCTGCGCGCGCAGGCAGAGCACGGCGAGGACAGCCCCGCAATCCTCTTCACGACCGATCGCGATCTCGCCGCCGCCGCGGGCGGAACCCTCGTCGCCTCGCTCGACGAGGCTTTGGCGCGGGCGGAGGAGTACGCGCCCGAGCATCTCGAGCTCTGGACGCGCGACGCCGGGGCGCTGGCCGAGCGCGTCCGCAACGCCGGCACCGTCTTCGTTCGCACGTCCGCAGTCGTCGGCGACTACGCCGCGGGCGCGACCCACGTCCTTCCGACGGGGGGGCTCGCGCGCGGGGCCGGCGGGATCGGGCTCGAGACGTTCCTCAAGCCCATTCAGACGGTCGAGGCCAGCGATCTCACTTCCGCCCGTGCGATCGGGCTCCCGCTCGCACGTGCGGAAGGCCTCTCCCTCCACGCCGCAGCTCTAGAGGCGTCGTGAACCCGGTTGCCCTCACCGAGGGATTCCGGCCGTACGCCTGGTCGCCGAGCTCTGCCGAGGTCGCTGAGCGTCACGGGCTTCGGCCCGAGCAGGTGCTGCGATTCGACCAGAACACGCCGCCCCTGCCCGGAGTGCCGCAGGTTCCCCTGGCCCAGAGCTTCGCGCGTCTGAACGAGTACCCGGACGGCACCTATCGCGAGCTGCGCGAGGCGGCTGCCGCGTACTGCGGGGTCGAGGCCGAGCAGATCACCGTGGGCGCCGGCGCCGACGAGCTGATCGAACTCTGCGCGCGCACCTACCTCGCGCCCGGCAGGCGAGCGGCGATCTCGGCACCCACGTACGGGCTCTACCGAATCGCGACCGAGCTCGCGGGCGGTGACTGGAGCGCCGAGCGTGACGGCGCGGCCGTGATCTGGATCTGCAACCCGAACAACCCGACCGGCGAGCTGCTCGCGGCCGAGGAGGTCGCGGCGGTCGCTCGCGCCCACCCCGAGGCGGTGATCGTCGTCGACGAGGCCTATTTCGAGTTCGCGGACGTGAGCTGCGTGCCGCTGATCGCGGAGCTTCCGAACGTGGTCGTGCTGCGCACGCTCTCGAAGGCGTTCGGATTCGCTGCGCTCAGGGTCGGCTACGCGGTTGCAGCGCCGGCGGTCGCGCGCGAGCTCGAGCTGCGCCGGTCGCCCGCGAGCGTCTCGGCGCCGGCAGCGCGGCTTGCGGCTGCTGCGCTGCGAGATCCTCCTTTCGACGTCGAGGCGACGATCGCCGAGCGCGAACGCGTCCGGCGAGCACTCGGCGCGGCGGGGCACGACTGCCCCGGGTCAGCGGGCAACTTCGTCTTCGTCCGGACCGACGAACCGCTCGGCGAGCGGCTGGAGGAGCAGGGCCTCGTCGTGCGCGTGTTCGCCGAGGGAGTCAGGATCACGATGCGGCGGCCGGCGGAGAACGACGTTCTCCTCGCCGCACTCGGGGCGGACGTGGAACCGGGATCCGGTCGGACCGCGTACGTGACGCGGGTCTCGACGGAGACCGCGCTCCGGATCTCGCTCGACCTCGACGGCACCGGCAATGCGCTCGTGCGAACCGGGATCGGGTTCCTCGACCACCTGCTCACGCTCTGGGCATTTCACGGCGGCTTCGAGCTGGAGCTGGTCGCGGGCGGGGATCTCGACGTGGACGAGCACCACACGGTCGAGGACGTGCTGGCGGCGCTCGGGGACGCGGTGGCCCAGGCCCTCGGAGGACGCGAGGGAGTGGCGCGCTACGGGTCGGCGATCGTGCCGATGGACGAGGCTCGGGCGACCGTCGCCGTCGATCTCGTCCGCCGGCCGCATGCCGAGGTTCAGCTGGCCTTCGGAGGAGATCGCGTCGGAGGCCTTTCGGTCTCACTGCTCGCGCACGCCTTGGAGCGCTTCGCACTGGCGGGTGGATTCACGCTCCACGTCGAGGCGGCCGGGTCCGACGACCACCACATCGCCGAAGCCGCCTTCAAGGCGCTCGGCCAGGCGCTCCGTCAGGCGTGCACCCCGGGCGGCGCTGGGGTTCGCTCGACGAAGGGGCTCGGGTGAAGGTCGTGCTCGCCGACTACGGGGCCGGCAACCTGCGCAGCGTCTGCGCGGCGCTCGTCCGGGCCGGCGCGGAGCCGGTGATCTCGAAGAACTCGAAGGAGATCCGTGAGGCGCCGCTCGCCGTGATCGCGGGGGTCGGGCACGTGGAGAGCGCCGCGCGTGGCCTCGCGCCCGTGGCTGACGCCGTTCGGGAGCGCGCGGCCACCGGTCGGCCCGTCTTCGGGATCTGTGTGGGGATGCAGCTCTTCTTCGGGCCGAGTGAAGAAGGCGGCGAGGGGCTCGGCCTGCTCGACGGCGAGGTTCGGAGGCTCCGGGCGAGGCGCGTGCCTCACATGGGCTGGAACGCCCTGCGCCTGACCCGGGAGTCGCGGATCCTCGCCGGGCTCGACGGAGCCGACGTCTACTTCGCCCACAGCTTCGCGGCCGAGCCCGAGGAGATGGTGACCGTCGCGGAGGTCGAGCACGAGGGAAGGATCGCGGCCGCCGTCGAGTCCGGCTCCCTAGCAGGCGTCCAATTTCATCCCGAGCGGAGCGGCGCCGCGGGCGCGCGCGTGCTCGAGAACGCGATCGCATGGTCAAGAAGCGCCTGATCCCCTGCCTCGACGTCGCGGGCGGTCGCGTCGTCAAGGGCGTTCGCTTCGAGTCGCTCCGCGAGATCGGCGAGCCCGTGGAGCTGGCCCGCCGCTACTCGGAGCTCGGGGCGGACGAGCTCGTCTTTCTCGACATCACGGCGAGCGTCGAAGGGCGCGGCCCGATCCTCGAGCTCGTCGAGGAGGCCGCCGACACGCTGACGGTGCCGTTCACCGTCGGGGGCGGGATCTCGGGCCTCGAGGACGCTCGGGCCTTGCTTCGCGCAGGTGCCGACAAGGTTGCGGTCAACCGCGCGGCCGTCGACGACCCGCAGCTTCTGACCGCGCTCGCTGCGGAGTTCGGCTCGCAGGCCGTCGTCTGCGCGCTCGACGCGCGCGGGGGCGAGATCGTCACGCACGGCGGCCGGAACGGGCGGGGAATCGACGCGCTCGCGTGGGCGCGCGAGGCCGTCGAGCGCGGTGCCGGCGAGCTCCTGGTCACCTCGATTGACGCGGACGGGACCCGGGAGGGCTACGACCTCGAGCTGACCGGCGCGATCGCCGCCGCCGTCTCCGTGCCGGTGATCGCCTCAGGCGGCGCCGGTCAGGGCTCGCACCTCGCCGACGCCTTCGCCGCGGGTGCAGAAGCCGCGCTCGTCGCCTCGATCGTCCACGAGCGGCCCGAGCGGCTCAACGAGCTGAAGGCCGAGCTGAAGGAGACCGGATGGAACGTCAGGATCTGAGCAGCCCCGATTTGAGGGGGGCGATCGTCCAGGACGCCGACTCGGGCGCCGTCCTGATGCTCGCCTGGATGGACGAGGAGGCACTGCGCCTGACGCGCGAGACGGGGGAGGCCTGGTTCTGGAGTCGCTCGCGGCAAGAGCTCTGGCACAAGGGGGCGACCTCGGGGAACACGCTCGCCGTCGAGGAGCTCCGCGACGACTGCGACGGCGATGCGATCCTGCTTCGCGTCCGGCCGGCCGGCCCGACGTGTCACACCGGCTCCAGCTCCTGTTTCGCGCCCTGGCTCTGGCGGCGGATCAAGGAGCGCGAGCGGGAGCGTCCCAAGGGCTCCTACGTCGTAACGCTCCTCGACGATCCTCGCCTCGCCGCGCGCAAGGTGGGTGAGGAGGGCCTCGAGGTCGCGCTCGCGGGCACGTCCGAGAGTGACGAGCGGCTGATCGAGGAGATCGCCGACCTCTGGTTTCACAGCTACGCGCTCCTCGCCGCCCGCGGCCTCGACCCGATCCTCGTCGAGGACGAGCTGCGCCGCCGCAACGGCTGACCTGACGCCCGCGTCAGGGCACTAGGTAGTCCGCGCCGAAGCGCTCTAGGGCCTCGACGAAGTCACCGCCGCGACCCAGGGCATGGGCGCAACGCGCGGAGTAGGCGACGAGGTAGAGCGTTACGGCGGCGATCTCCTTGCGTTCCGCCCGCGAAAGCGGTCGGGCTCGTGCGGCGGAATAGTCGTCCACGAACGCTCGCGACTCGTCCGGGGTCGGGGCGCCAGGCACGGCGAGCTCGCGGTTCGCGGTGAACGTCGCCGCGGCGGTGCCGACGAGCCGCGTCTCCGTCGAGAGGTCGAGGCTGTCCCAGTCGTAGACGACCGCGACCTCGCTCCCGACGAAGCGCACGTGCTCGGCTCTCCAGTCCGAGTGGCCAGCCTGCAGCTCGTCCGGGCCTATGCCCGCCTTTCCCTGCGCGGCGAGCACGTCGATCGCCTCGGCTCCTGGCGTGGTCGCGGCGAAGTCGAAGATCGGGCTGTGTGCCCGCGGCGGCCAGAGCCCGTCGCCCTCCCAGAGCCGCCAGCCCCGGCCTAGCGCCGGTACGACCCCGAGCTGCCTGGTCAGCTCGAGCTGACCTGCGAGGGAGCGGGCGAGCGACCCGCGGATCTCGGGGCAGTGCGCGTCGGCGGGCGAGCCCACGAGCCGCAACTCCTGCGCGAGTCCGAGCCCGCGGCCGAGCGGCGCCGGGCCGGCGAGCGGCTGTGGGGCCGGATAGCCCTGAGCGTGGAGGAACGCCTGAACATCCCGGACTGCGGCGAGGAACTGCGCATCCTGCTCCGGCTGGTGCGCTTTGACGACGACGTGACGGCCGTCCTCGAGCTCGATCCCCCGGACGATCCCGGTGCTCGCGCGCTCGAAGAGCACTCGGCGGACACCGCTGCCGAGCTCGGCGAGACAGAAGCGCTCGAACGCCTCGCCGGCGGGCTCGCTCCCCAGGACGGCGTCGAGCAGCGAGCTCACGACTCGCGGGCGAGCAGCTCCTCGACGGTCTCGCGCTGGAGGATCTCCCGGGCCTCGCCGTCCCGTACGAGCACCGCTGCGGGTCGGGGCACTCCGTTGTAGTTCGAGCTCATCGAGAGTGTGTACGCGCCGGTCGCGGGCACGGCGAGAATGTCACCGCGGCGCGGTGCGGGGAGGCTCAGTCCCGAGATCAGCACGTCACCCGACTCGCAGTGCTTTCCCGCGATCGAGAACGGCTCCGGAGCATGCTTCTCCTCGGCCCGGTTCGCGAGCAGCGCGGTGTAGCGCGCGCCGTAGAGCTGGGGGCGCGGGTTGTCGGACATGCCTCCGTCGATCGCGACGTAGTTCGTCTCACCGGCCCGCTTCACGGCCCCCACCGAGTAGAGCGTGCAGCCGGCTCTCCCGACGAGCGAACGGCCGGGCTCGAAGATCAGCCGCGGCGCGGGCAGGTCTCGTGTCGTCCAAGCCCGGGCGACAGCGGCGAGGATCGTGCCGACGAGCTCCTCGAGCGGCGGCTCGGCCTCGTCCGGCAGATGGCGAATCCCGAAGCCGCCGCCCACGTCCACCACGGCCGGCGTCCAGCTGAGCTCGTTACGCGACCGCGACGCAAACTCGGCCAGCTGCTCGATCGCGAGCAGGTGGGAGCGTGCATCTGCGAGTTGCGAGCCGACGTGGGCGTGCAGACCCTCGACGTCGATCCCAGCCTCCCGGGCTTGGCCGATCGTCTGCAGTGCGTCCTCCACGTCCAGCCCGAATTTCGAGCCCCGGTGGCCTGTGCGGATCGCTTCGTGCGTCTCCGCGTCGACTCCGGGGGTGACCCGTACGAGGGCGCGCCTCACTCCTGCCGCCGCCGCCCGCTGCGGCTCGTCGAGCGCGTCGAGGACGACGAGCGCGCCGAGTTCGGCGGCGGCGCGGAGCTCCGCGTCCGACTTGTTGTTCCCGTGCAGCAGCAAGCGGTCGCCGCCGAGTTCCGCCGCGCGCGCGAATGCGAGCTCGCCGAGCGTCGACACGTCGGCTCCGATTTCCTCCTCGGCGAGCAGTCGGAGCAGCGCCACGTTCGCGAAGGCCTTCGTCCCGTAGACGACGAGCGCATCCGGCGCGGCCCGGCGGAAGAGCCGAGCCTGCTCCCGCAGAGTCCGCTCGCAGTAGACGACGAGCGGTGTCCCGAACCGCTGCGCGAGCTCAGGCGTGGCGATCCCACCGACGCCGAGAACACCGGCTTCGAGGGTGGCCGAGCGCGGGAACAGTGCTAGCATTGCCGCAGTGAATCACCTTCTTTCGTAGTGCAGGGAGCGAGCGCGGCCGTCGGCCGTGACAGCTTCCCCAGGGCCTCTCTCGCGAGAGGCTTTTTTGTACCCGGAACCATCTGATGGGACTGACGTGACCGAGAGATACGACCCGAAACGGTTCGAGCAGAAGTGGCAGCGCGTCTGGGAGGACGAGGGTGCGAGCCTAGCTCCCAACCCGGATGAGGCGTCCGCGGCGGCGCCGAAGAGCTACGTGCTCGAGCAGCTCCCGTATCCGTCCGGATCGCTGCACATGGGGCACATGCTCGTTTACACGATCGGCGACGTGCAGACCCATTTCCGCCGCCGCAACGGCTATCGCGTCCTCCACCCGATGGGCTGGGACGCCTTCGGACTGCCCGCCGAGAACGCGGCGATCCGGGAGGGCGGCCACCCGCGGGAGATCACCGAGCGGAACATCGTCGAGATCAAGCGCTCGATGAAGCGGATCGGCTGGTGGATCGACTGGTCCCGCGAGCTCTCGACGCACGACCCGCTCTACTACCGCTGGCAGCAGTGGCAGTTCCTCAAGTTCCTCGAGCGCGGGCTCGCCTACCGCAAGGGCGCTCTCGTCAAGTGGTGCCCGAACGACCAGACCGTGGTCGCGAACGAGCAGGTGCTTGCCGACGGGACGTGCGAGCGCTGCGGTGCCGTGGTCGAGTCTCGCCTGATGGAGCAATGGTTCTTCCGGGTCACGGACTACGCGCAGGCGCTCCTCGACGATCTCGAGACCGTCGACTGGCCCGAGCCGATCAAGGCCAGGCAGCGCAACTGGATCGGCCGCTCGGAGGGCGCCGATCTCGTCTTCCGGATCGAGCCGTTGGGCGAGGACCTGCGCGTCTTCACGACCCGCCCGGACACGCTCTACGGCGCCACCTTCTTCGTCCTCGCACCCGAGCACGAGCTCGTGGCACGCATCGACTCGGACGAGGTTTGCGACTACGTCCGCCTGGCGGCGGCGAAGAAGACCGAGGAGCGCGCCGCCGCGACCGAGAAGACGGGTGTCTTCACGGGCCTGCACGCGCTCAACCCGGTGACCGGGGAGCAGATGCCCGTCTACGTCGCGGACTACGTGCTCACCGACTACGGCACTGGCGCGATCATGGCGGTGCCCGCGCACGACCAGCGCGACTTCGACTTCGCTCGCGCGTTCGACCTGCCGGTGCGCGAGGTCGTGCGGCCCGAGGGCGGCGAGCCGCTCGGCGCCGAGCCGTACCTGGGCCACTCGGAGGGCGAGGTGCTCGTCAACTCCGACGAGTTCGACGGGCTGCCGGCGCCCGAGGGCGGGCAGCGGATCGTCGAGCGGCTGGAGCGGGAGGGACGCGGCTCGGCTGCGATCAACTTCCGGATCCGCGACTGGGGCTTCTCGCGGCAGCGCTACTGGGGCTGCCCGATCCCGATCGTCTACTGCGAGATGTGCGGCATCGTCCCCGTTCCGGAGTCCGAGCTACCGGTCGTCCTTCCCGACGTGGAGGACTACAAGCCGCGAGGCCGCCCGCCGCTCGCGCAGGCGGAGGACTGGGTCAACGTCCCGTGTCCGTCGTGCGGCGGGCCCGGGAAGCGCGAGACGGAGACGATGGACACGTTCGTCGACTCCTCCTGGTACTTCCTCCGCTACTGCGACCCGTCCAACGGCGAGGCCCCCTTCGACCGCGCGCTCGTCGACTACTGGAACCCCGTCGACCTCTACATCGGCGGCGTCGACCACGCGACCATGCACATGATCTACGCCCGCTTCTGGGTGAAAGTGCTGAACGACCTCGGTCTCGTCGGGTTTCGAGAGCCGTTTGCGAGCTTCTACTCGAACGGCTGGGTCACGATCGGGAAGGCGAAGATCTCGAAACGCTCCGGTGGCGCGGTCAATCCGGACGTGTTCGTCGATCGTTACGGCGCGGACGCGGTCCGTCTCTGCATCCTCTTCCTCGGCCCGGCGAATCAGGACATGGAGTGGACGGAGGAGGCCGCCGAGGGGATGGCGCGGTTCGTGCGGCGCTTCTGGCGGATCGCCCTCGAGGTCGCGGAGACGGCGCCGGCGAACGGCGCGGACGCCGGCCCGCTGGCGCGGAAAGCGCACGAGACGATCGCCAAGGTCACCGACGACGTCGGACGCCGTTTCGCCTTCAACACGGCGATCTCGGCGATTATGGAGCTCGTCAACGAGCTCGCCCGCGACCCGGCCGGCGAGGACGCGCGGTTCGCCGCCGAGACGGCCGTCTCCCTGATCCAGCCGTACGCGCCCCATCTCGCCGAAGAGCTCTGGGAGCGGCTCGGACACGACCGGCTGTGGACGCAGCCGTGGCCCGTCGCCGACCCGACCATGCTCGAGCGCGAGACGATCGAGGTCGCCGTTCAGGTGAACGGGAAGCTGCGCGACCGCCTGCAGGTGGCCGCGACGATCGGTGAGGAGGAGCTCGTGTCCCTCGCGCGCGCGTCCGAACGCGTGAGCGCGCACCTGAACGGCGGCGAGCCCAGGAAGACGATCGTCGTCCCGGGCAAGCTCGTCAACTTCGTCATCTAGGAACACCTGTCCTTTTAGGACAATTGTGCGGCTGCTCGGAGGGGCCTAGCGTGCAGTCGTGGTCGCGCTCTTCTCGGCGCTCGCCCGGTCGACGGCTCTGATCCGGCCTTCGGAGTCCGGGGCCGATGCCGCGCCCGTCAGCGGATCCCGGTGTCGATCCGAAGCGTGACGCGCACATACCTCCCCCGCGGAACGAGCGCCGTCGTTGAGGGCGCCATCTGCCCGATCCGGGCCCCCGTCGTGATCACGGTGTAGCGCCCCGGCGCGAGCGACACGCGAAATCGGCCCGCTGCGTCCGTTCTTTCCCGGGCGACGATCCGTCCGGCCCGGGTGATCGCCAGCACGGCGCCCGCCGCGGGCTCCTCGCACGGAACGCCGACGGTGCAGACGGGCTGAGTGGGCCCGCGCAGGACGAGCCCTCTGATCCCGCTCGAGCCAGAGCCGGAGCCAGCGCTTCCCGCGCACGCGGGTGCGGTGAGCATCGCGGCGGCGCAGACGACGATGGCGATCCGCATCGTCCACATGATCGCTCATCTGGCACGAAATCGGCACGAATCCGTGACGCTTCCGTGACAGATCCTCCGGCACGCTCGATCCATGCCCTCCCTGCCGATCGCGCGAGGACGCGCCCTCGTCCTCGCGGGTGGGCTGCTCGTCGTCCTCGTCGTCGCGGGCCGAACGCTCGCCGACGCGGGCGCGTCCTCGTCGAGGCCCGCCGCCGCGCTCCTCCCCGATTCCGCGGCGGCGGCCACTTCGAGGCTCGTCGTGCACGTCACGGGCGCCGTCGAGCGCCCGGGGCTCTATCGACTGAAGGAGGGCAGCAGGGTCGCCGACGCCGTGGCCCGTGCGGGCGGTGCCGCGGCGTCGGCCGACACCGCGGCGGTCAACCTCGCCGCGCCACTCGCCGACGGGATGCAGGTGCTGATACCGAGTCGGGTCGCCGGCGTGGCGGGGCCCGCCGCACGGCCGGGTCGGATCAGTCTCAACTCGGCCAGCGCAGCAGAGCTCGACGAGCTCCCGGGGGTCGGTCCCGTCACCGCCCAGAAGATCGTCGACTTCCGTGCGGCCCACGGGGGCTTCCGCTCGATCGACGACCTCGACTCGATCCCTGGAATCGGGCCGGCTCGCATCGAGCAGCTTCGAGAGTTGGTCAACCCCTGATCGACCGCGCACGCCCGACGCTGCCCGTGCTCGCACTCTGCCTGGGACTCGTCGTGTCCAACGGGGTACCGTCCGCGTGGCCGGCGCTCGTCGCGGCGATCGCCATCGGCGCGCTCCTCTCCGCCGCTCCGACGGCACGGCCGGCCGCCTTGCTCCTAACGCTCGTCGCGGTCGGCTGGTGGTGGGGCACAGCCCGTCTGGACGCGTTCGACCGTAGCGTCCTCGAGGCCGAGATCGGCCACTCGGGTGCGGCCGAAATCGTGGTCACAGGGCCGGCGCGGCGATCGGAGTTCGCGCTCCGCGTGTCTGGTGAGGCCATCCGCTTCCGTTCTTTGCCACTCCGGGAGCGGATCCAGCTCCAGCTCCCGCTTGGACGCTCGCCCCCGCAAGGCGCCGTTCTCGCCCTCCGGGTGACGGTCGTCGCTCCACGCAGCGCCGAGACAGGCTTCGACGAGCGCGACTGGCTGGCGCGCCGCGGCGTCCACGTCGTCCTGCGCGGCGGCGATTGGCGAGTCGTGGGCCGGCGAGGCGGGATCGGTGGGATCTCCGACAGGCTGCGCGGACACGTGGCCGGCTCGATCGCGCCCGGAATCGGAGGCGAGCGGAAAGCCGTGCTCGCCGGAATCGTGCTGGGCGAGGACGAAGGCCTCTCCGAGGAACTGCGGGGCAGCTTCAAGACGGCCGGCCTCTATCACCTCCTGGCGGTCTCGGGGCAGAACGTCGCCTTCCTCGCGCTCGCAACCCTCGGCCTCGCGTGGCTACTCGGGATCTCTCGCCTACCCGCCGAAGGAGCGGCGATCGGTGCGATCGGCGCCTACGTGCTCGCGGTCGGCTGGCAGCCCTCCGTCGTCCGCGCCGGTGTGGCCGGAATCCTCGCGTCGCTCGCCTGGCTCGTCGCGCGACCACGCGACCGTTGGCACTTCCTCGCGCTCGGCGCGCTCGTCCTGCTCGCCTGGACGCCCGCGACGGTCTACGAGCCAGGCTTCCAGCTCTCGTTCGCCGCCGTCGGCGCAATCTTCGTGGCGGTCCCGCGACTGAACCGGACGCTCGAGGGCTATCCGCTGCCGCGGTGGCTTCGCGAGGTGATCTCGATCTCGATCGCCTGCGGTGCCGCGACGGCGCCGATCCTCTGGATCCAGTTCGGCACGATCCAGGTCTACTCGCTCCTCGCGAACGTGCTCGTCACGCTGGCGATTCCTCCACTGCTCGGGATCGCGTTGCTCGGCACGTTGCTCGAGCCATTGCTCCCCTCGGCAGCGCTCGGACTCGCCTGGGTGAACGGGTGGGTCGCCGCGTACATCGCCTGGTGCGCGCGCTCGGTCGCAACGCTCCCGCATGCTCAGGTCAGCTCCGGTCTCGTCCTCCTGGCCCTCTTCGCGGTGCCCACGGCCGTGCTCGTCCTGGGCCGGCTCCCGGCCTGGCGACGACCGATCGCCCGATCATGTCTCGTCGCGGCGCTCCCGGCCCTCCTCGTCTGGCAACTCTGGCCCGCCCAGCGGCTGCTGCCCCCTGACGGCCTACGGATCACCTTCCTCGACGTCGGCCAGGGTGACTCGATCCTCGTCCAGGTGCCCGAAGGCGCGATCCTCGTCGACCAAGGCCCGCCGGAGGCGAAGGTCGCCCAGCAGCTGCACGTCCTCGGCATCCGGCGGCTCTCCGCGCTCGTCCTCACCGATGGCCAACGCGACCACACCGGCGGCGCTGAGCAGATCGTGCGGCGAATTGGAGTCGAGCGCGTGCTCGACCCGCGCATCGCCGGGGAGAGCAGCTTCCGAAGCAAGGCTCTCGAGGCTGCGGCCGCACGCGGAATCCCGATCGACGAGGTTCGCGCCGGTACGGCGTGGCGGCTCGGGCGGCTGAGGATCCGAGCGCTCTGGCCGGATGGCCCGGGTCGGCCCGGGGACGGCCCCAATTCGCGCACTGTCGTGTTGCTCGTGAGCTACGGCGACGTCGATGCGCTGCTCAGCGCCGACGCCGAGACGGACGTGACGGCTCCGCTGCTCGCCCGTCACGTCGAGATCCTGAAGGTCGCCCATCACGGGTCCGAGGATCCGGGCCTCGAGGCTGAGTTGCGCCAGCTCTCCCCGGATGTCGCGGTGATCTCCTCCGGCCGCGGCAACGACTACGGACATCCACGACCGCAAGTCCTGGCTGCGCTCGCGTCGGTGCCCGGCCTTCGGCTCCACCGAACCGACGTGGACGGGAGGGTGGTCATCGAGTCGGATGGCCGCGCGATCCGGGTCCGCTCCCAACGCTAGGGTGAACCGATGGCCGACGCCCCCGACCAGCCCGTGTATCTCCTCACCGGGAGCGACCGGCCGAAGATCGAGCTCGCGCTCGGCCGCCTACGCCGCCACTTCGTCCCGGAGGCGACCGAACTGACGCTTGCGCAGGAGACGAGCGGCGAGACCGCCGTCGCTCTCTGCAACGCGGGCGGCCTCTTCGGCGATGCGCGGCTCGTCGTCGTCAGCGGCGTCGAGAAGTGGAAGGCCGCGGACGTCAAGGCCGTCGAGGCGTATTTCGGGAGCCCGGCGCCCGCCACCGTTCTCGCGCTTGTCGCGGACGAGTTGAAGAAGGACTCCGCGCTCCTGAAGGCGGGCAAAAAGGCGGGCTCCGTCCTCGAGTTCTCGGTCGCGAAGAATGCGGTCACGAAGTGGGTGGCGCAGCAGTTCGCCGCCGCGGGCGCACGCGCTGAGCCGGACGCCTGTGCGGCGCTGATCGAGATCGCTGGCAACGATCTCCAGAGACTCGCCAACGAGGTCCAGAAGCTTGCGACCTGGGCGGCGGGCGAGCCGATCGGCGAGCGCGAGGTCGAAGCACTCGTCGCTCCAGGTGCCGATACACCTAGCTTCGCCCTCACCGATGCCTGGGCGCGTCGGGAGGTGGCCACCACGCTCGCAGTCACGGAGGCGATCTTCGATCGCGAGACGCCCAAGCGACGCGAGATCGCGCCACGGCTCGCCGGCGCCCTGTCCAATCACGTCGGACGCGTCCGCCAGTGCCAGATCCTGGCCGCCGAGGGCGTGCGCCCGCGTGACGCCGCCGGGCGGCTCAAAATGCATCCGTATTACGCCGAAAAGGTTTTCGGACAGGCCCAGAATTTCTCCGAGGACGAGCTCCGTGACGCGGTCGTGCGGCTCTCCGAGCTCGATCTGGCGCTCAAGGGCGGCAGCAAGCTCGCACCCGACCTGGAGCTTCAGCGAGCCCTGGTCGATCTCGGCGGCGAAGCGCGCTAGGAGTCTGAGCCAGAGAGCAGGCGCGCGGCGCGGGCTTTCTTGCGGGCAGCCGTGTTCTTGTGCAGCGCCCCGCGGGAAGCGGCCTTGTCGATCGTGCGCACCAGGTTCAGGTGCTCAGCCTCGGCAACGGACTTGTCGCCGTCGCCGGCAGCCGACTCGAGCCGCTTCGTCAGCGTCTTCACGGTCGAGCGGTAGCGGAGGTTCTCCTCGCGCTCGCGCTCGGCGATCCGGACTCGCTTGATCTGTTGCTTGATGTTGGGCATACGCGGAAAAAGGCCCGCACTCGGCGGGGCGCGCAGCAGGATAGCAAACCCCGCTCGCCGCCCGGCTCGCCCCCTATGCTGGCCTCCGTGGAAGAACCGCGGGCCAACGCGCGCAGGCTCGCGCTCTCGACCGCGATTTTCTCGGCAGCGACCGGACTCTCCCGCGTTCTCGGCCTCGTCCGCGAGATCGTCGCCGCCAACTACTTCGGCGCCCGCGGCCCGATCAACGCCTTCACCGTCGCCTTCCAGATCCCGAACCTGATCCGCGCCCTGGTGGCGGACGCAGCCCTCTCCTCCGCGTTCGTCCCGGTCTTCGGTGAGTTGCTCGAGAAGGGGGAGAAAGCCCGGGCCTGGCGGGTCGCCTCGACGATCTTCTGGCTCTTCCTCCTCGGTCTCACGGGCCTCACGGCTCTCTTCGTTCTCGCAGCCCCGATTTTGATCCCGCCGATCGCAGGTGACTACGACGACCTGACGGTGCGCCTCGCCCAGATCCTCTTTCCGATCGTCGTCCTGCTCGGCCTCTTCGGGATCGTGACGGGGATCCTGAACAGCTACGAGCAGTTCTCGATCCCCGCTTTGACGCCCGTCTTCTGGAACCTCGCGATCATCGTCGGGCTCGTGATCGGTGTCCCACGCGTCGATTCGGACAGCGGCAAGCTCTACGTCTACGCGGGTTCGATCGTGATCGGGACCCTGATCCAGCTCCTGCTGCCGTTGCCCTGGTTTCGAGGGCTGGACGGCCGGCTCAGGCTCGTGATCGACGTCAAGGATCCCGCCGTCCGTCAGGTCTTCAAGCTGATGGGGCCGGTGATGCTCGGGCTGGGGTTGATCAACGTCAACGCCGTGATCGGGACGGTGTTCGCCTCGAAGCTGATCGACCCCACGATCGCCCCGAACGCAATCGACAAGGCCTTTCGGATCTACATGCTCCCCCAGGGGATGTTCTCGGTCGCCGTCGCGACGGTGCTCTTCCCTTCGCTCGCGCGCCTGGCGACGCGCGGCGACATGACCGGCTTCCGGGACGTGGTCGCAAGCGGCCTCCGCCAGATCAACTTCCTGCTCGTCCCGGCGAGCGTGATCTCGGCGGTGCTCGCGCTCCCGATCGTCCGGCTGCTCTACGAGCGCGGAGCCTTCGAGCCGGGGGAGACCCGTGTCGTCGCCGGCGCGCTCGCCGCCTTCTCGCTCGGCCTCGCCTTCAACGGGATGATGCTGATGCTGAACCGTGGCTTCTTCAGCCTCCAGGCCCCCTGGATTCCGACCGTGGTCGCGCTGGCGAACCTGATCCTGAACGTCGTCCTCTACACGGCTCTGTACAGAGTCGGCACCTGGGGGATTCCGCTCGCGATCTCGATCGCGAACGTCGCCGCCGTGGCGCTGCTCTTCGTCCTCCTCCGTCGGAGGATCGGGAGGCTCGACCTGACGGCGACCATTCACTCGTTTCTCCTCGCGACGGTCGCGTCGACCGCGCTCGGCGCCGCCGCATTCGGAGTCTGGTGGGGCCTCGACGACCTGCTTGGCCGCTCGTTCCTCGGCCAGTTGACCTCGCTCGGAACCGCGATCGTGGTCGGTGGAGTCGTCTACCTGCTGGCCGCGCGGGCGCTCGGGATCCGGGAGATGCAGGCGCTACACTCGCTTCGAGGCCGCTTCCGCAAGGCCTGACGAGCCATGGACCAGGAACACATCCGCAACTTCTCGATCATCGCCCACATCGACCATGGGAAGTCGACGCTGGCCGATCGGATCCTCCAGCTGACCGACACCGTCGCCGACCGCGACATGAAGGAGCAGTTGCTCGACTCGATGGATCTCGAGCGGGAGCGCGGAATCACGATCAAGGCCCAGGCGGTGCGGGTGCTCTGGAAGGGGCACCAGCTGAACCTGATCGATACGCCCGGTCACGTGGACTTCACCTACGAGGTCTCTCGCTCGCTGCAGGCCTGCGAGGGCGCCCTCCTCGTCGTCGACGCGGCGCAGGGAATCGAGGCACAGACGCTCGCGAACGCCTATCTCGCGATCGAGAACAACCTCGAGATCGTGCCGCTCGTGAACAAGATCGACCTGCCGCAGGCCGATCCGGACGGCGCTGCCGCCGAGGTCGCGGACCTGATCGGCGACGACGCTGACAACGTGCTCCGGATCTCGGCCAAGACGGGCCAGGGGGTCGATGCGGTTCTGGACGCGATCGTGGAGCGGATCCCGGCTCCGATCGGCGATCCCGACGCTCCGGCGCGCGCGCTGATCTTCGATTCCTCCTACGACCAGTACCGCGGGGTGATCGCGTTCGTGCGGGTGGTCGACGGCCGGTTCGAGACGGGGAACGCGGTTCGAGCGATGGCGCAGGGGACGCGCTTCGAGGCCGAGGAGCTCGGCTTCCTCTCGCCGCAGCGCAGCCCCGTGAAGGCGCTCGAGGCGGGCGAGGTCGGCTACGTCGTGACCGGTCTGAAAGACGTCTCGAAGCTTGGCGTCGGCGACACCCTCACCGTCGAGAAGCGGCCCGCCGCCGCCCCGCTCCCGGGCTACAAGGAAGTGAAGCCGATGGTCTTCGCCGGCCTCTTCCCGACCGACTCGGACGAATACCCCGAGCTGCGCGACGCACTGGAGCGGCTGAAGCTGAACGACGGGGCGCTCTTCTACGAGCCCGAGACCTCGCAGGCGCTCGGCTTCGGCTTCCGCTGTGGTTTCCTCGGCCTGCTCCACATGGAGATCGTGCGCGAGCGCCTGGAGCGCGAGTTCGATCTCGACCTCCTCGTGACCGCTCCGAACGTGGCCTACCGCGTCCGGCCGCGGCCCGGTGCCGAGTGGATCGAGGTGCACAACCCCTCGGACATGCCGCTCGAGCTCGAGGAGGTCGAGGAGCCGTACATCAAGGCCTCGGTGATCGTCCCCAAGGAGTACGTCGGGGCCGTGATGGAGCTCTGCAACGATCGCCGGGGAACGTTCGACCACATGGAGTACCTCTCCGAGGAGCGGGTGCATCTCGTCTACCAGCTCCCCCTCGGCGAGATCGTGCTCGACTTCTACGACCAGCTGAAGTCGCGCACGCGCGGCTACGCGAGCTTCGACTACGACATGTCCGGTTTCCAGCCCGGGACGCTCGTCCGCGTGGACGTCCTCGTTGCCGGCGAGCCCGTCGACGCGCTCTCGCTGATCATCCACCGCGAGTTCGCCTACGAGCGCGGCAAGCTCCTCGTCGAGCGGCTCCGGAAGGAGATCCCGCGCCAGTTCTTCGACGTCGCGATCCAGGCCGCGATCGGCGCGCGCGTGATTGCGCGCGAGACAGTCAAGGCGAAGCGGAAGGACGTGCTCGCGAAGTGCTACGGCGGCGACATCAGCCGGAAGCGGAAGTTGCTCGAGAAGCAGAAGAAGGGCAAGAAGCGGATGAAGCAGGTCGGTGGCGTCGAGGTGCCCCAGGAGGCCTTCCTCGCCGTCCTCAATCTCGACGACAAGCGGTGACCTCCGGAGCCGCGGAGAAGTCACGAAGCCGGCACGGAGCCGTCACACCTGCGTCACAGCTCGACGCGTACCCTTCCGGAAGGGGGCCTCGACGCGCCCCCATGGGGGCCGCTGGACCGAGCCGTGAGCGGCCGCGCTGCGGCTCTACCCCCGGCGCAGCGAGAACTCGAAGACGTCTGGCCTTGAGTAGTGGCCGGTGACGTCGAGCGTCAGTCGCTCGCGGTCGATAGCGTTCAGGTCGAGGTCGGCCACGACGATCGTCTCCTCCTCGTAGACGGGCTCCGCGACCCAGGCGCCATCGGGGCCGATGATCGCGCTGCCCCCGCGCAGCACCCAGCGCTCCGGGTCTCCGTCCACGGGGAGCTCAGCCGGGAGGTCGCGGCCGCGCATCAGGAGCCCGGCGGCGAGCACGTAGCAGCGGCCCTCGAAGGCGTAGTGGCGGGAGGCGAGCAGGCTCGTCTCCTTGACCGTCGGCCAGAGCGCGACGTGGATCTGCTCGCCGGCGACGTGGAGCGCTTGGCGCGCGAGCGGCATCCAGTGCTCCCAGCAGACGAGTGCACCCAGCCGGCCGACAGGCGTCTCGACCGTGCGCAGCCCGCTGCCGTCGCCTTGTCCCCAGACGAGCCGCTCCGTGTAGGTCGGGACGAGCTTCCGGTGGCGGTTGAGGAGGTCGCCGTCTGGCCCGAAAACGAGGATCGAGTTGTAGAGGGTGCCATTACCGGCCCCCTCGTCGACCCGCTCGTTGACGCCGAGGACGAGCGTCAGCTGGTGGCGGCGAGCCGCGTCCGCGAGCTGATCGCTCTCCGGCGAAGGAACGACGAGGCTGTTCCGGCGCAGCCGCAGGTAGACGTCTTTCGTCGGCGCGTGGTCCCAGAGGGCCGCTCCGGGGCACTCGTCGAGCCACGCCGGATAGCCCGGCAGCCAGGTCTCGCCGAAGACGACGAGCCGCGCTCCCCGGTCGGCCGCTGCCGCGGTCAGCTCGACCGCGCGCTCGATGCTCGCTTCGAGATCGAGGTAGACGGGCTCGGCCTGGACGATCGCGACGCGCACCTGCATGCGGGCATCATGGACACATGGAGCAGGGACGCGTGCGCCACCTCTACGTCCACCTCCCGTTCTGCGTCTACCGCTGCGGCTACTGCGACTTCGTCACCGCGGTCGGCAAGACCGCTGAGCACGGCCCTTACGTCGATGCGCTGCTCGCTGAGCTCGCGCTCGAACGCCACCTGCTCGCGGATCGGGTCGAGACGGTCTTCCTCGGCGGTGGGACGCCGACCTTCACGGAGCCGGCCGCGCTCGCGCGCCTCCTCGCTGCCCTGCCCGCCGCGCTCGAGTTCACGGTCGAGGCGAACCCCGAGACCGTCACCCCCGAGCTCGCAGCGCTTCTCCGCGAGCACGGGGTCGACCGGGTCTCGCTCGGCGCTCAGAGCTTCCAGCCCCACTTGCTCGACGTCCTCGAGCGCCGGACGACCCCGGGCGGCGTTCGCGCGGCCTTCGCGAACCTGCGGGCCGCCGGCTTCGACAACCTCTCGCTCGACCTGATCTACGGGATCCCAGGCCAGTCCACGAACGACCTCGAGCGCGACCTCGCCGAGGCGATCGCGCTTGCCCCCGAGCACCTCTCCTGTTACGAGCTCGAGGCGAAACCGGGCACCCGCTTCACGCACGCGCACGGCGACGAGCTCGTCCGTCAGGCCGACGCGATGGAGGGATACTTCGAGCTCGTCGTCGAGACGCTCACCGGGGCCGGGTACCGCTGGTACGAGACCGCGAACTTCTGCCGACCCGACGCGCGCCGCGATCTCCGTGCCCGCCACAACCTCGGCTACTGGCTCGGTAACGACTACCTCGGGATCGGTGTGGGGGCCGTTTCGACGGTTGGCGGCCTCCGCTGGCGGAACGCGCCCGGAGTACCCCGATACCTCGCCGCGCTGACCGCCGGTGACCGGCCTTCGCGTGAGCTCGAGCGGCTGGACGCCGACGTCCAGGCGCGCGAGCGGGTGCTCCTCGGCCTCCGTCTCGACGAGCCGCTTGCCACGGACGGCCTCGACGCCGCGCTCGACGCCGAGGCCCTCGCCCGGCTCGAGCGCCTCGGCCTCGCGCGCACGCTCGACGACGGCCGCCTGCTCGAGCTCACCCGGCGCGGGCGGTTTCTCGGCGGGGGCGTCACCGCGGAGTTGCTGACCTAGGTGACGGCTAAAATTTGCTGCAAATGAGCGAACTGAGCGCCCGCAAGCGGGAGATCCTGCGTCGAGTTGTCGCTGAGTACATCGCGACGGGCGAGCCCGTGGGATCGAAATCGCTCGTCGAGCGCTCCGGCCTCCTCGTCTCCGCGTCCACGGTTCGGAGCGAGCTCGCCGAGCTCGAAGCGCTCGGCCTGCTCACGCACCCCCACACCTCGGCCGGCCGCATTCCCACGGATTCCGGCTACCGCTTCTACGCCGAAGGCGTGCTCGAGGGGCTCGAGCCACGCTCTGCGCCGTTCCCGCTCGACCTCACCGCGATGCGGAGCGAGATCGAGGCCGCGCTCCAGTCGACGACGGAGATGCTCTCCCAGGTCACGCACCTGCTCGCGCTCGTCTCGGCGCCCGGGCTCGAGACCGCGACGGTGCGCCACGTCGAGGTGCTCGTCTTGCAGCCTTCCGTCGTCATGGTCGTCACGATCACCTCGACCGGCGGCGTCGCCAAGCGGCTCTTCGAGTTCGAGCGCGCCATCGACACCGGCCTCGCCGCCTGGGCGAACGAATACCTGAACGAGCGGCTCGTCGGCGTCCAGCTCGGCACGCACGCACTCCGGCGCGGGATCGAGGACGCGAGCCTGGCGACGAGCGAGCAGTCGTTCCTCGACGCGCTCCGGCCCGCGTTCCTCCAACTGGCCGTCCCGACGACGCAGGCGTTCTACGTCGGTGGCGCGGCGTCCCTCCTCGACGACGTCCGCCCCGATGAGCTCGAGGCGTGTCGGCGGCTGCTCTCGGTGCTCGAGCAGCGGGCGGCCGTGCTGGAATTGATGAGCGATGCGTTCGACACCCGGCGGCCGTTCGTCCGCGTCGGCCTCGACCATCCCGGGCTCCACGACGTCTCGCTCGTGGGGGCGACCTACGGCCTGCCCACGAGGACGCTCGGCACCGTCGGGCTCCTCGGTCCGGTGCGGATGGACTACGCGAAGGCCGTGCACACGGTGCGCGCGGCCGCCGTCGAGCTCTCGCGCCTCGTCGACACGGCCTACGACGAGGGCTGATTACCCTACGACGATGGCGACCGCGGAACGGGACTACTACGAGCTTCTCGGCGTCGCCCGCGCGGCGACCGAGGACGAGATCAAGAAGGCGTTCCGCAAGCTCGCCCGCGAGCTCCACCCGGACGTCTCGGACGAGCCCGACGCCCAGGCGCGCTTCCGCGAGGTCGCCGAGGCCTACGAGGTGCTCTCGAAGCCCGACACCCGCAAGCTCTACGACCAGTACGGCCACGCGGGACTCAAGCGCGGCGGCTACACCCCGGGTGACTTCGACTTCGGGAACCTCGGCGACATCTTCTCCGCCTTCTTCGGCGACGACCTCCTGGGCCGCGCCGGCCGGAGCGCGACCACGCGTGGCGGCGACCTGGCCCTCGCGGTCGAGATCGAGCTAGCGGAGGCGTACTCCGGGATCACGAGGCGGGTCGAGATCGAGGTCGCGCAGACGTGTGAGCGGTGCGCGGGCGACGGGGCCGAGCCCGGGACGACACCGATCACCTGCGGCACGTGCGCCGGCGCGGGACGGGTTCAGCAGGTCTCGCGCAGCGTTTTCGGGGAGTTCGTGCGCGCGCAGGCGTGCCCGACCTGTTCCGGCACCGGTCGGGTCGCAGAAACCCCGTGCCTGGAGTGCGCGGCGGCAGGTCGGACGATGCGCGAGAAGACGCTCGACGTCGAGATCCCGGCGGGGATCCACAGCGGCCAACAGATCCGGATTCGTGGCGAAGGTCATGCGGGCACCCAAGGCGGTCCGACAGGTGATCTCTACGTCGAGGTGCACGTCCGCCGCGACGAGCGCTTCGAGCGCGATGGCAACGACATCCTCGCGAGCGTCGATCTGACGATCGTCCAGGCTGCGCTCGGAGCGAAGCTGAGCGTGCCGACCCTCGAGGGCGAGACCGAGCTCGAGTTCGAGCCCGGGACGCAGCCCGGCGAGGTGCGCGTGCTCAAGGGCAAGGGGATGCCCGCACTGCAGCGCTACGGGCACGGAGATCTCCGCGTCCTCGTCAACGTGGCCGTCCCCCGTAAGCTGAACGACGAGCAGCGGAAGCTGCTCGAGCAGTTCGACGGACACACGACCGAGGACACCTACCGCCGGGACGAGACGTTCTTCGAGAAGCTCAGAAGCGCACTTCGCTGATGGATCGCGCCTGAGCCCTCTTCTCCGTCGCGTCTCGATCACCGTGCCGCCGGCCCGCTCGGAGCAGGCTCGCGCGGTGATGATCGAGCTCTTTCCCGAGGGCTTCGAGGAGCTCGACCACGACGGCAGCCTCGAGCTCGCCGCCTACACGAACGCCGCGGGCGAGGAACGGATCTGGCAGGCGTTCGGCGGCGCCGCCGGAACCGACGTGGACGGCGGCTGGGAGGAGCGCTGGCGCCAGTTTCACAACCCGATCCGCGTCGGTCGGCTCTGGATCGGCCCGCCCTGGGAGACTCCCGATGCGGACGCGCTCGCCGTCGTGATCGATCCGGGCCGCGCCTTCGGCACCGGTGGCCATCCGACGACGCAACTCTGTCTCGAGCTTCTCGAGGCCGAGGAGCGAGCGAGTCTCCTCGACGTCGGGTGCGGATCGGGCGTGCTCTCGATCGCCGCGGCCAAGCTGGGCTTCGCTCCGGTGCTCGCGTTCGACTTCGATCCGCAGGCGGTCGAGGCGACGGAGCGGAATGCGCTCGGGAACGAGGTCGAGATCGACGTCCGCCTGGCCGACCTCCGCGACGGCGCGCTGCCCGAGACCGAGCTCGCGGTCGCGAACATCGCCGCCGCCGCAGTCGTCGCGCTGGCCCCGAGCCTCACCGCCGCGCGCGTGATCACCTCCGGCTACCTCGTCTCGGACGATCCCGAGCTGCCCGGCTACCGGCTCGAGCGGCGCGTCGGCAACGGCGGCTGGGCCGCCGACCTGCACGTCCGTCGGTAACAATCCGCCCGCGATGACCTCCGACGACTGTCTCTTCTGCACGCTCGTGCGCGACGGCGACCACGTTGCGAGCGCCGACGGCTTCGTGGCGATCGAGGACATCAACCCTCAGGCCGACACGCATCTGCTCGTCTTGCCCGAGCGGCACGTCGACACCTTCCGCGACGTCGGCGAGTTCAGCGCGGACGAGTCGAAGCGGATGCTCGAGTTCGTCGCGCGAACGGCCCTCGACGCCGGATTGGAGGACTACCGCGTGCTCGTGAACGTCGGTCCCGGAGGCGGCCAGACCATCTTCCACCTGCACTGGCACGTGCTTGCTGGCAGGATCACGGAGATGCCTCAATGAATGAGCCCGGAACGGACACGCTGATCACCGAGATCAAGGAGCAGTTGACGGACGCGATGCGCGAGCGCGACGACGCGCGCCGCGACACGCTCCGCCTCATCCTCTCGAGCCTCCAGGGCGCCGAGAAGGAGCTCCAGCGGCCGTTGACCGAGGACGAGGAGCTCCAGGTGCTCCAGCGCGAGCGGAAGAAGCGGATCGAGGCGGCGGAGGCCTTCCGGAGCGGCGGCCGCGAGGAGCAAGCGGACAAGGAAGAGGCGGAGCTCGAGGTGCTCGAGGAGTTCATGCCCGAGCCGCTCTCCGAGGAGGAGCTCGAGGAGATCGTGGACAACGTGATCGCCGAGGTCGGCGCGACCTCGATGCGCGAGATCGGCCGCGTCATGGCCGACGTGATGCCGCAGGTCGCGGGCCGCGCGGACGGCTCCGCCGTCAGCCAGCTCGTCCGCGAGAAGCTCGCCTAGCCGCCCACGTAGCGCAGGCGGTGGAGCGTCCCGCCGACGAAGTCGAGGTAGTAGAGGTCGCCGCCGGGGCCGGTGACGAGCTTCACCGGGTTCGCGATGTCGCGCCGGAAGAGCTCCAGCGGGGGGTCGGCCCGGCCGTCCGCATCCGGAAGCGCGACCCAGATGCAGCGGCGGAGAAAGTCGGCGAAGAAGAGCGCGCCGCGGTAGCGAGCCGGGTAGCTGCCGCCGCGGTAGAAGGCGAGGCCGGAGATCGCCTGCGTCCCCTGGCCGCAGCCGTCCCCGCTCAGCACCTCCTCGTCGCGCGGGAGCACGCGCGCGGGCGCGATCACGTTCTCGGCAGCGTAGAGCCGCTCGCAGATCGGCACGCCCGCCTCGTCGTAGCTCCGGAGCGGCGCCCCGCCCTCGTAGCAGGGCCAACCGAAGTTCGGCAGCGCCCTACCGAGGTCGACGACGTCGAGCTCATCCGAGCGCGTCGAGCCGACGTCGCCGATCCAGAGCTCGTCCGAGCTCGGGCGCGGCGCGAGCCGGAACGGGTTCCGGAGCCCGTAGGCGACGAGCCGATGCGAGCCGCGCCGCACATCGACGGCGATCACCGAGCCGCTGACCCCGGCGGGGTCGCCGGGGGTCGAGGCGTCCTGCGCCCGCAACGCCCCGCCCTCGCCGCGCGGGTCTCCGCACACGTTCCCCGGCGCGCCGGTGTCGACGCGCTGGTAGCTCGCGCCCTCGCCGCCGCTCGCGTAGAGGACGCCGTCGGCGCCGAAGACGAGGTCGCCGACGCCGTGGCTCGCGAACTGCTGGCACCAGCCCGCGACGAGCACCTTCTCGCGACCGCCACGTTCGATCCGGGAGAGCCGGCCGCTGACGACGCAGCCGCCCGCGAAGAGCTCCGGGCAGCGCGTGCGGCCGACCGGCTCGGTCGCCTCAACCGGCCCGTCGAACGTGTAGAGCACGTAGACCGCCTCGTCGCGCGGGTCGAGCGCCAGCCCGAAGAGCCCGCGGTCGCCGAGCGTGAACGTCTTCTCGCCGAGCTCCGCCCAAAGAGAGGAGCTGCGGGCGCCGAGTCGGGGAAAGACCCGGATCGCGCCCTTCTTCTCGGCCACGAAGACGCGCCCGTCCTGGGTGAACGCGACCCCGAGCGGCTCCCGCAGCCCGCGGAGGACGATCGTGTCCTCGAAGCCGGCCGCCGGGAGGGGCGCCGCGGCGTCGCGCAGGGCGAGCGTTGCCGCGACGGCTCCGGCCAGCGCCAGGAGAACTACGAGCGCAAGCGGACGGCGAGCCACGCGCCGACCCTAGTCGACAGCCCTCGCGCCTACACTGAGCCCCATGCAGGAAGTCCTCTCCGTCCCGAACGAGGTCGCCGCCGAGCTCGCAGGTGTGGGCGACGGCGTGCTCGACGCGCTCCGCGCGCGCCTCCACTGCACCCTGCGGCTGCGCGGGAACCAGCTCACGATCGAGGGCGGGGACGAGCAGGTCGCCGCGGCACGCGCGGTCGTGGACGAGCTCGTCGAGCTCGTCGAGGGCGGGCACGAGATCGGCCCCGACACCGTCGGCGCCGTCGTCGCCGCGCTCGACCAGGCCGAGGATCTCCGCGAGGTCTTCGACGACGTCGTCTGGCGCCACCGTGGCAAGAGGATCGCTCCGAAGACGATCACGCAGAAGAAGTACGTCGACTCGATCCGCTCCAACACCGTCACCTTCGGGATCGGCCCGGCGGGCACCGGGAAGACCTACCTCGCGATGGCGCTGGCGGTCGCCGCACTCTCCGAGCGCCAAGTCGGCCGGATCATCCTCACGCGCCCGGCGGTCGAGGCCGGCGAGCGGCTCGGGTTCCTCCCCGGCGACATACTCGCGAAGGTCGACCCGTACCTGCGCCCGCTCTTCGACGCCCTCTACGACATGATGGATCCCGAGAAGTTGACCGCCTTCATGGAGCGCGGCACGATCGAGGTCGCGCCGCTCGCGTTCATGCGCGGCCGGACGCTGAACGACTCGTTCATCATCCTCGACGAGGCGCAGAACACGAGCCCCGAGCAGATGCAGATGTTCCTGACGCGGCTCGGGTTCGGCTCGCGCGTCGTGATCACCGGCGACGTGACCCAGATCGACCTCCCGCGCGAACAGGCCTCGGGCCTGATCCAGGTGAGGCAGATTTTGGGCGAGATCGACAGCATCGGTTTCGTCGAGTTCGGGCACCAGGACGTCGTGCGCCACAAGCTCGTCCAGCGGATCGTCGAGGCCTACAAGCTGCACGCGGAGGAGACCGGCCTCGAGCGGACCAGATGAC
>Ga0136611_10000291_pt1 | contig 31979 bp, 27 predicted proteins | sample AntDrymUQ2232306_2_FD_106645 | JGI IMG/M metagenome (GOLD analysis project Ga0136611, IMG submission 106645) | Polar desert sand microbial communities from Dry Valleys, Antarctica - metaG UQ223 (23.06) | ecosystem: Environmental > Terrestrial > Soil > Desert | place: Antarctica: Dry Valley...
CTTCGCGGACATCGAGCGGTTGTTGCACGTGTTGCAGCGGCTGACGGATGCGGGGAACACGGTGCTGGTGATCGAACACAACCTGGACGTGATCAAGAGCGCGGACTGGCTGATTGACCTGGGGCCGGAAGGTGGCGCGGGCGGCGGCAGGGTGGTGACGCAGGGCACCCCGGAACAGGTCGCGCGTTGTGAGCATTCGCACACCGGCCGGTTCCTCGCGCCGATGCTGGACCGGGAGCTCGCCGTCGCCTCGTAGACAGCGAAGCCGCCACCTTTTCCCGGTGGGCGACCAGCAAGTGGTCCGGGCTTGCGGATGCCTTGCGGTGCTCGGAACGGCCCTGCGCTCTTGTTTGCCCGGAAGTCCCATGAGCGGATGCTTACGTGTGGTTGAGCCTTTCGTGACCACCGTGACCACGGTCCCATGACACCTGAGTCGTATCCTGATTGTGTGCCCCGATACAGAGCGGGCACGCCGGAATGGATAGGCCCAACGACAGGAGGCATCACGATGAACGCTTTGCATGACATGATCGGAGGAGTCGTACTCCAGGGAGGGCGCTGGGCAGGGGACGGCGACTGGGTATGGTGGGGGCCGCTCATCCCACTACTCTGGCTCGCATTCTTTGCCACAATCGTCTGGTTCATTACTCGCCGTCGGTGGCCCCGGGAGCGCACCGGCGTGGAGCGGGCGAGAGACATCCTGGCCGAGCGCTTCGCGAAGGGCGAACTGAGCGTCGAGGAGTACCGCGAGCGACTGGATCAGTTGGCGGTGTAGGTATCAGGTGTTGGGCGTTCGGTGTTAGACGTTGCGGCGTATTGGCGCGAGCAGGCAGGGGACGGATCACCTTGCCTGTCCCCACGTCCCTTGCCGTGGCACGGGAGCGGCGTTCCGATACTTACGGGTCTCGTGACGTTTCCGCAGCGCCCTTGGCGCCCAGGCGGCGATTTACGAACCAGATAATGAGCAGCGAGAGCAGGCCGAGCGTCACGAGCGCGGCGAGCCTGCCCTCGCGCCGCCCAATCAACCCCGCGCTGCCAAACGCGAGCGCGAGCGCATAGAATAACAGCGCCGCCGAGCGTTGCGACAGTCCGATCGCGACGAATCGGTGGTGCAGATGCTCTTTGTCTGGCATCTCGATCGGCGTGCCGGTGCGCAGCCGGCGATAAATGCTGTACGCCACATCGGCGACCCAGATGCCCATCACCAGCAGCCCCGTCGCCAGCTTCGCGCTGCCGAGCACGGAGAGAATCGCCATCGTGAAGCCCAGAAAGTAGCTGCCCGAGTCCCCCATGAAGATGCGCGCGGGCGCGAAGTTGTAACGCAAGAAGCCAAGCGCGACGCCTCCGAGCGCGCACGCATACAGGGGCAACTCCCGCTGCTCGACCGCGATGCCGACCAGGAACAGGACAAGCGCGAAGATCAGGGCGAGGCCGCCGGCGAGGCCGTCTATGCCGTCCGCGAAGTTCACCGTGTTGATCATGCCGAGAATCCAGAACACGGTCACGGCGTACCCGGTCACGGACCCCTCAAGGTACACCCGACCGAGGAGGGGCACGCTCACACCACGAATCATGATGTCGAAGCCAACGACTGCGACGACTGCGGTGGCGAGTTGGAACAGAAACTTCGGCCCGGCACCGAGGCCCCAGACATCGTCCACGAATCCCACCAGGGTGAGCGACCCCGCGCCAAGAAGCAGGGCGGTGGCGTCGTACGTCTCCACCTCACCAGCCGTGAGCAGGATGAGAACAACCACGGCAAACGCGAGGAACATTGCGGCACCCCCGAGCCGGGGTGTGGGGTTGGTGTGGATTCGACGCGGCGACGGCAGGTCGAGCAAACCGCGCCGGTGCGCGAACGCGATGCTCAGGCGGGTGAGCAGCAGCGAGAGAGCCGTTGCTGCCACGAATACCAGCGCATATACCACGGTTCACCCTCTCCTGGCCACGCCTCCAACGGACGGCGCCATTCTAACAAACGGTCGATGGGTTGCTGATGCATTCGACCAACGGCAATGGGAAGGGCTCCCGTGCGATGGTTTGCATATCAAGCTGGCGGGAGCTGCGTGCGGCCGGGCCTGGTGCGCGAGCGGTTCGTCCGCTGGAGGGATACGTGGGTGCCGACCTGCTCTACCGTGCGATACAATGGCGTCAGCGTGTGCGGGACCGGTGAGAGATATGCCGGATCGCATCCTTACCCCGAAGTGCCAACGTCATTTCCCGTCCCTGCCTGCGCTCATCGCCCGTGCAGCATCCGGGTGGCGCCGTCCTAATAATGTCGTGAGAGATCAGGAGACGCCCCTATGCCCCAGCCCCGGTCGTTGTTCTGTCTCGTCTGCCTGCTCGCCCTGCTGACGACAGCGTGTGCGTTGAGAGGAGGAGAGCCAAGGGCCGCCGAGCCCACGCCTGGGGCGAGCGCAGTCGTCGCCCAAAAGCCGGAGAGCACCGCACTTCCAACTATCCCCGATGTTGCAGACCCGACCACGGGCGTCATGCGGACACCGGTTCCCGACGATCCGGCTCCGATGGGGGAGACGGCGACACAGGTACCGGCGGCAACCGCGGAGGGTCGAGCCGTGCCGCCGACGGAGACGCCCGAGCCGGACCCCCCGCCGACCGAGAAGCCGATGCCTACCGACACAGCAACCCCGCTCCCCCTGAAAACGCTTTACATCACCACCGAGCAGTACGCCGACGCCAACTTGCGTGCGAAGCCCAGCATCACCGCACAAGTCGTACGCACACTGCCATACCGGGCAAGCGTGCGCGCCGATGCGACACCTCGGAAGGATGCGGATGGTGACGAGTGGTATAGGGTCCGCTACGGCTCGGCGTCGGGGTATGTCGCCGCCTCCCTGCTGAGCGCTCAGCAACCCAAACCCAAGCCACCCGGTCTGCGAGGGGTGGTGGTGGACGCCGGGAACGGCGAGCCGGTGGCGGGTGCCTGGGTGTACCTGGGTGACGGCATCGTCCGCACAACCAGCGACGGTCGATACACGTTCCGGCTGCCGGCGGGTGACGAGACACTGACCGTCATGGCGCCGGGGTATGCCAAATTCGACGCGAGGGCCGCGACGGTCCGAAAGGGGCGCGTGAGCCTGGAGCCGTTCGACGCACGCGGCGTCTATCTGCCGTTCTTCTCCGCCGCGCGCGCCGGAGACGTGGATCGCATCTTCGCCATGATCGAGGACACGACCCTCAACAGCATTGTGATCGACGTCAAGAGCGATGAGGGTCTGGTCTGGAACACGAGCGTACCCCTCGCCAACGAGATCGGGGCGAGCGTGGACTATATGGACCTGCGGGCGTTCACCGCCGAGGCGCACCGGCGGGGAATCTACGTGATCGGCCGATTCACCGTGTTCAAGGACCCGAAGCTCGCGACCGCACGCCCCGGCATGGCGATCCGCAACTCCGAGGGGGGCCTGTGGGAGGACGCTCCGGGCGTTCGCTACGCGGACCCGTTTGACGGTGACGCGTGGCAGTACCTTGGCGACCTCACCGTGGACATGGCGGCGCAGGGAATCGATGAGATCCAGTACGACTATGTCCGCTTCCCGGTAGACGGCGATGTGTCAACCGCGCGGTACGACGAGGACTCAACGCCAGAGAGCCGTCCCGCGCAGATCACCAGCTTCGTGCGTTACATGGAGCAACGCCTGCGACCCTATAGGGTTTTCCTATCTGCCGACATCTTTGGTCGGGTCGTGTTCCACCCCGTGGACGTGGACACCGGGCAGATTCTGGAGGACTTCGTCGAGCACGTCGACTATGTGTCGCCGATGCTCTATCCCTCGGGATTCAACCGCGGCTCCGGCGGGTTCGATTATCCCACCCGGAACTCATACGGACTCATTAAGGAAAGCCTCCGGCTCACGAACGAGCGGCTGGAGGGCTCAGGGGTTCGAACCCGGCCCTGGCTGCAGAGCTTCAAGGACTACCAGTTCGGCGATCCGTACGGTCTCCCCCAGTATCTGGAGCAGCGCAGGGCCGCGGACGAGATGGGCACCTCCGGCTGGCTCTTCTGGAACCCCGCCGGTGTGTATGACGAGCGGACGTTCGTGGGTGCTCCGTAGCGAGCGATTGCCGTCCTAGTTCTCGCCAATACTGCGCTTTTGCTGCCGTGACTGGGTTTGAACCGCTTTCCAACTCTTGCGCGCACTTGCGGACCCATGTCTACTGCGGGTCGCCGCTGATGGCGCAGCGGCTCATCGTCCAATCGTATAGTAAAGGAGCAATGGTGAAGACACTGCGAGCGACTCTGGCGGCCCTTTTTTTCATGGCGTTGATGGCATTTCCGGCGTTCGCCCAGGACGGAAAGACCGGCGCTGGCGACGACCAGCAGGTACCCGACAATCAGCAGACCGGCGGCGGCGGCGACATGGTCACCAAGACGTTCGAGCTCACCCTCAATGGCGACGTGCCCGCGGACCGGGCGTTCGGCGTGGCATACGGCACCTTCGATGAGTTCGAGGCCGATGAGCCAACCGACGTTATCTTCTGTGGCCAACCCGCCCCGCGGATAGGTGATGTGGTCGTCTCCGACGAGGACTGCGTGGGCGATGGCGAGACCTACACCTACTCGGTGGACCTTCCCGAGGGCACCGAGCTGTACTTCACGTACCTCACAGCCGAGGAAGGCGACGAGGAAAACACAGCCGAGCCCTTCTTCGGCAATATCACGTTCGAGGGTCCGGGTGAGGCCGAGGTCCTGAACGCGGATATGACCAACACCGCGTGGTACACCTTCGGCAAGGGCACCGGCGCGGGAGACGACCAGCAGGACGGTGAGGACAAGGACAGCGGCGCGGGAGCAGGTGACGACCAGCAAGATGACACGCAGGATGACGTCGACGCCGGCGGTGGAGATGATCAGCAAGTCGACACGGACACCGGCGCGGGAGACGACCAGCAGGACGATGGTACCGGCACGGGCACTGGTGATGAGCAGGACGACGCCCAGGATGACGGTGCGGGCGCGGGAGACCAGCAGGACGATACACAGGATGACGGCACTGGTGCTGGGGACGACCAGCTGGACGATACTCAGGACGACCAGCAGGGTGAGATGCCCGAGCAGTTGCCCGAGACGGGCGCGGGCGGCCTGGCCAGTGGCTTACCGCTCGGCTCAGCGGCTGCGGGCACATCGCTGCTCCTGGCCTGCGGCTACGCCGTGCTTCGGCGCCGGTAGTTAGGTCGCAGCCCGCGGCAGTAAGATCCGAAGGGGGAGCCGAAAGGCTTCCCCTTCCTGCAGTTGCCGCGGAACCAATGGAGCCTGCCGGTATCTTGCTGCGCGTCCATCGTTGCTGATCGTTCGGCGACTGGTCCGGAACTGCTGTTCGGCGTTATGAGGCCGCTGGGGGCCGGAACGACCGGGCTGTCTGAAGACCGATTGCGTTGACACGCGGCGCGAGAGCGGCCTATAATCGGTGCTAGCGGGGGTGTAGCTCAGCTGGGAGAGCGCTACAATCGCACTGTAGAGGTCAGGGGTTCGAATCCCCTCACCTCCACCCGCACCGAGGCAGAATCCGACTTTCTGGAGTTGACACCTCACGGGAGTCCGCTTTTTGTGGCTCCAATGGGCAATTCAAGCAATTGGTACGCAAGACTCGGAACATAATGTGAGCCGTCGAGAAATCAGGTATGAGATTGAGGCACCGCTTCATGCCATAGATGCCTTGGATTCGAGCGGTTTGTGGGCGATCTATTCCGTCTCAAGGGTTATGATGACAGGTTGACGCCGTCGACCTCGGACCTCGGCGCGGCTACTAATCTGGAAGGGAACCGGCGGAGGGTGGCTGCGCAGACCAAGCAGCGGGTCGCAAACCAAGCAATTCGGGACGTGTACGCAGACACGACGAACTATGGGGCCGACCACGCCCGTGTGGTCACTACCGCTAGGTTCTCGGTACTGGCTAGAGAGGCAGGCAGAACATTGGGTGACGACCTGACAGGCGGGCCGCAGTTGAGAGCGTGCCTGGAAAAGTCGGCGGCGGAAGAGTGGATAACTATGTTCGACATCTGGCGCGCGAAGGAACTTGTCGCGGCGCCCGACATCTCGACGCCCGGAGTCAAGCGCCCCTCATCAAGCACCCGGCAATGCGCCGGCACGGAGAGAGGGGGTTCACTGGAAAGGAACTCCGCGCAGAATATAGCGGATGGTGCCTGCTTGTAGACAACGTTAGCGGTAACCACTCTCGCGGGGAACTTGAGACGATACTGCTGCGAGCGGGCCGGGATGCCGACCTTGTGAACAGTATGAGGAACAGGTCACAGTTGTCCTGCGTCCAGTTGGATGATTTGAAGGCAGGAAAGCTGTCTTCGGACGGCATACGGTTGCCACGCGACTGGGAATCGCTTCTGAACAGTGAGATGGCCCAACCAACCACCGCTTACCTTGCTGACTAATAGAGCTAACCGCAAGTGGTTCCTGCACAATTGCCTCGGGCCATCACCGGTGTAGAGCTATGGAGGAATTTTGTTGCTATCGGATTTTAATCTGCCGTCGGGTCGGACCGTCCTCAGGCGTACTTACAATTTCTCCCCGTGGCCCGAGCAACCACTTCCTGCCAACTTCGCTAGAGCCTATTGTTCACGCAAGACGTACAACACCAAGCCCGTCCTATCAGTAGATGGGAAGCCTGCCTTAGCTGAGATTGCTGTGCTGCGCTTGCTTGAGTCGGATGGATGGGAGGGCAGATGGGTCGATTCGTGGCACCAACGCATATGGATCAGCTTCCCCGATCACGAGTCACCACTACCGACAGAGGCACTTCGGCTATATAACCGGATCTGCACTGCGCCTACTAACGGCAAAAGGCTGGGCCGAAGTGGTAATTGCTGGGGCGGCTGTTGGGACATCGTTGCTTGGAGGAACGGCGAGTTCATATTCGCTGACTCGAAAGGCCCAGGTGATTCCATCCAGGGTTCGCAGATGAGATGGCTCGAAGCAGCAGTGTCTGTAGGGGTGCCGCTATCATGGTTTCTGGTTGTTGACTGGGACTACGATAGGCTAGTCACCGGCACTACCAAGCCCAATGGTCGTAACGTTTGCATGCACCATCCCTAGCTGCCAGCTTGGACTCAACTTACCCTACTTTGCACTCGATCAGTTTACCCGTGCGTGGAAGTCTCTAAGCCTCCCACGATTCTTGCCGACTCATCCATCAGGTCGAGTAGTCCGTGAGCCAAGCGGTTAATCAGCCACTGGACCAAGTCTATCGACGCCACAAGGACCGGAGCCGCCATGTCAGTCTTCGTACGGTTGCCACCGCCATTGAAGCCCCGCGCCACGTGCGCTATACTGCATGCAACAACCGGCGCTGACCGGGAGTAGTAGGCGCGCCCTCGCAGAGAGCGGGACGGTGGTGAGAGTCCCGCGCGTGGCCCTTCGAGGGGGCCGGAGCGCCGAACTCGCCCGTGAGCCGAACCGGCTGACCCCGGCATAAAGGTCATAGAGCGGGCCGGTCACTTCCGGCCAACAGAGGTGGTACCGCGGAAGGGTTCCCTTTCGTCCTCAACAGGGACGGAGGGGCTTTTTGCGTTAAAGGAGACACGACGATGGCACAAACCGTAGAACCGGGAACCCGCGCCGACGAGCGCTTCGACCCGCACGCGATCGAGCGCCGGTGGCTGCAACGCTGGGCGGAGTCCGGCCTGTACACGACCGACTTCAACGCACTCGCGGAGAAGTACTACAACCTGATGGAGTTCCCGTATCCCTCCGCGGAGGGGCTGCACGTTGGGCACGCCTACACCTACAGCGGTGCGGACACCAATGGCCGCTACAAGCGCATGCAGGGCCAGAACGTCTTCCAGCCGATGGGCTTCGACGCGTTCGGCATCCACTCCGAGAACTACGCGATGAAGGTCGGCGTCAACCCGATGATCCTGACGCGGCAGACCGTCGCCCGGTATCGCGATGAACAGATGAGCCGCCTCGGGTGCATGTGGGACTGGACGCACGCCGTCGATACCAGTCACCCAAACTACTACCGATGGACCCAGTGGCTCTTTTTGCAGATGTACAAGGCGGGACTTGCGGTGCGCAAGAACGCCCCCGTCAACTGGTGCCCGAAGGACCTGACCGTGCTGGCGAACGAGCAGGTGATCAACGGCCGCTGCGAGCGCTGCGACACCGAGGTCGTGCAGCGCAAGATGACGCAGTGGTTCTTCCGGATCACGGAGTACGCCGACCGGCTGCTGAGCGGGCTGGATGGCCTGGACTGGCCTGAGATGTCCAAGGCACTGCAGCGAAACTGGATCGGCCGGAGCGAGGGCGCGGAGCTGGTGTTCTCGGTGGAGGAGACGGGCGAGCCGATTCCCGTGTTCACGACCCGCCCCGACACCGTGTTCGGCGCGACCTACGTCGTGCTCGCGCCGGAGCACCCGCTGGTCGCGCGCGTTACCACGCCAGAGCAGGCGTCCGTCGTGCAGCAGTACCAGACCGCGACGACGCTCAAAAAGGAGATCGAGCGGCTGGCGCTGGACAAGGAGAAGACCGGCGCGTTCACGGGCGCGTACGCGATCAACCCCGCGACGAACGAACGCGTGCCTATCTGGATCGCGGACTACGTCTTGCAAACGTACGGCACGGGCGCGATCATGGCGGTGCCCGGTCACGACGAGCGCGACCACGAGTTCGCGCGCACGTTCGGGCTTCCCATCACGCAGGTCATCGAGCCGCCCTCAGATACGAATGTGGATATTCGGGACGAGGCGTACAAAGGCACAGGCACGATGATCCGTAGCGGCCAGTTCGACGGCATGGCGAGCGACGAGGGGAAGCGCGCGATCACGGCGTGGCTGGAGGAGCAGGACAGGGCGCGGGCGAAGGTCACATACCGCCTGCGCGACTGGCTGATCTCGCGGCAGCGCTACTGGGGTCCGCCGATTCCGATCCTGTACTGCGACGCATGTGGCGAGGTGCCGGTGCCGGAGGATCAGTTGCCCGTGCTCCTGCCCGAGGTCGAGAACTTCCGTCCGACCGGCACCGGGAAGTCCCCGCTGGCAACCGTCGAGGACTTCTATCAGACCGAATGTCCGCAGTGCAGCGGGCCAGCCACGCGTGAGACGGATGTCTCGGACACGTTCCTGGACTCGTCGTGGTACTACCTGCGCTATCCCTCGACTGCGTTCGATGACCGGCCGTTCGACGCGCAAACGACGCAGGCGTGGCTGCCGGTCGACTCGTACATGGGCGGCAAGGAGCACATCGTCCTGCATCACCTGTACTCGCGGTTCGTGACGAAGGTGCTGCACGACCTGGGTCTTCTGGCGTTCGAGGAGCCGTTCCAGCGGCTGCGGCTGCACGGGATGGTCACCAAGGATGGCGCGAAGATGAGCAAGTCGCGCGGCAACGTCGTGAATCCGGACGAGTACATGGACAAGTATGGCACGGACGCGTTCCGCGCGTACCTGCTGTTCATGGGACCGTATGAGGACGACAACGAGTTCAACGTGAACGCCGTGCAGGGCGTGGCGCGCTTTCTGGGCCGGGTATACGGTCTGGTGGACAGCTGCGCGGAGTATGGGGCAGGCGCGGGCGTCGAGATGCGCACCCTGCACCGCACGATCGAGCGGGTGAGCCGGGGCCTGGACGACCTGCGCTACCATACGGCAATCGCCGCACTGATGGAGCTGTCGAACTGGATCGGCTCGGTCCGCGAGCAGATGACCACGGAGCAGTTGCAAACATCGCTGGAACATCTGTCGCTACTGCTGGCGCCCATCGCCCCGTACACCGCAGAGGAGTTGTGGTCGCGCCTGGGCAGGGAGTACAGCGTTCACACGCAGCAGTGGCCAACGTTTGATCCCGCCGCGCTCGTGGAGTCGACCGTGACGCTGATTGTGCAGGTAAACAGCAAACTGCGCGACCGGCTGGACCTGCCATCGGGCGTCTCGCAGGAAGAGGCGACCGAGCGGGCGATGCAAAGCGAGCGCGTCACCGCCGCGCTCGCGGGAAAGACGGTCCGCAAGGCGATCTGGGTGCCGGACAAGCTGCTAAACCTGGTCGCCGGGTAGGCGGGGTTAGGCGTTAGATAGTAGGTGACGGCAAACCTGGGACATATCACGTAATCCTTGGCACCTCCAGCGGTGAGCAGAGGAATCGAACCTCCACGTAGCCGTTGACGCTGGGCCCAGTGTAGGGGCGTTCAACTGAACGCCCGCTGAATGCCCGCGCAACGCACAGAGCCAAGCCTCTGCCGTTGGGATCAATGAATACGCCCACCGCAGTGGGGTGCGGGTCTCCGTGCCCGCCCGTGGCGTCTGTGGAGGGTCAATCCTCCGGCCCACCGCTATGCTACCGCCGAAGCAGCGAACCGCGTCCGCGCCACGCTCTCAGCCCGAGAGGGACAGTCCGAACAAGCGCGCGGCGTTCTCACTCGTCGCGCGGGCCAGGTCCTCCACCGCCATCCCCCGCGCCTCGGCGACCGCTGCCGCGATCAGCGCGACGTGCGCGGGCTCGTTGCGCTTGCCCCTGTGTGGCTGCGGTGGCAGGTATGGGCTGTCCGTCTCGATCAGCAGCCGGTCGAGCGGCGCCGCAGTGGCGGCCTCTCGGACGTTTGCACCGCTTCGGTAGGTGACTGGCCCCGAGATCCCGATGGAGTACCCGAGCGTGACAGCACGCAGCGCGTGCTCTACGGTTCCCGCGAATGAGTGGAGCACCCCGGTCGTCTCTTGCCCGTGCTCGGTCAGCACGGTGAGGATGTCGTCATACGCCTCCCGTGCGTGGATCACGACCGGCAGTGTCAGCCGCCGTGCGAGAGCCAGGTGCTCGACGAAGACCGCGCGCTGTTGCTCGGGTGACGCCCCCAGCCGGTAGTAGTCCAGCCCAGTCTCGCCCACAGCGGCAACGAGCGGGGAGGCGAGCAGGCGGGTCAGGTGATCCGAAACGCCGGGACCCCACAAGTCGGTGCTGTTGGGATGCAGGCCGAGCACACAGCGGACGCTGGGTTCGGTCTGGGCGAGCGCGAGGCTCCGCTCCCACTCGATTGGCTCAGTGCCTACGTCCAGCATGAGCCGTACGCCCGTGGCCCCAGCGTGCTCAATCACCGCCGGACGGTCGGCATCGAACTGCGGCGCGTTGAGGTGGCAGTGGCTGTCGACGAGATGGAGGTGCGGCACTGCCCCAGTGTAGCGCGGGCGGCAGGCTGCGTCCACGCCGGGTGTTGGGTATAATCGCGAGGTAGGAAGGGGTGCGCGTGATCGAGAGGTACACTCTGCCCGAGATGGGCAGGCTATGGTCCGACCAGTACCGGTACGAGCAGTGGCTGCGCGTGGAGCTCGCGGTGTGCGAGGCCTGGGCCGCGAATGGCGCCATTTCTTCCGATGAGATGGAGCGGCTACGACCGGCTTCCGTCAGCGCTGCGCGCGTGGCGGAGATCGAGCGCGAGACGGATCACGATGTGATCGCGTTTCTCCGCGCCGCCGGGGAGACGGTTGGCCCGGAGCGCCGATGGCTCCACCTCGGGCTGACCAGCTCCGACGTGGTGGACACCGCACTGTCGCTCACGCTCGTCGATGCGGGGGAGTTGCTTTGCGGGCAGTTGGAGCGGCTGGATACCGTGCTGGTCGACCTCGCCCTGCGCTACAAGGATACCCCGACAATCGGCCGGACGCACGGGGTCCACGCCGAGCCGACGACCTTCGGGTACAAGCTGCTCGTGTGGCTGGACGAGACGCGCCGCAACATCCGGCGGCTGAGTGCTTCCATCGAGGAGTTGCAGACCGGCAAGCTCTCTGGCGCCGTGGGCACACACGCGAACGTTCCCCCGGAGATCGAGGAGCACGCACTGTCCATGCTCGGGTTACGGCCAGCGCTTGTCGCAACACAGGTTCTGGGCCGGGATCTGCACGCCCAGTTCCTCACCACGCTCGCCGTGACAGGGGCGTGTCTGGAGAAATACGCGACGGAGGTGCGGCACCTGCAACGGACGGAGGTCCGCGAGGCGGAGCAGCCGTTCGGTGAGCGGCAGCAAGGGTCGTCCGCAATGCCCCACAAGCGCAACCCCGAGAAGATGGAGCGGGTTGCGGGCCTCGCGCGGATGCTGCGCGGATACGCGTCCACCGGGCTGGAAAACGTGGCGCTGTGGCACGAGCGCGACATAAGTCACTCCAGCACAGAGCGAATAACGCTACCGGGTGCATGCTCGTTGCTGTACTACATGCTGCACCTGATGATCGAGAATCTGCGTGATCTTCGCGTCTATCCGGAGAGGATGCTCCAGAACCTGGAGCTGACGCACGGGCTGGTGTACTCGCAACGCGTGTTGCTGGCCCTGGTGGACGCGGGGCTGGACCGGCAGGAGGCGTATAAACTGGTGCAGAATCACGCGATGCGGAGTTGGGAGACGGGCGCGGACTTCCGCCAACTGCTCTCGGACGACGAGCACGTGGCCGCCGTGCTGGGCCGCGACGGGCTGGCAGCGGCCTTCAGTCTGGAGCCGCACCTGCGCTACGTCGGCACGGGGTACGCGCGAATGGGGCTGGAGACGGCGTGAGCGCGGTCGCGCAGACCGACCTGCCGGGACTGCGGCGCCTGCACCGGGGAAAGGTACGCGACACGTATGACTTGGGCGCGGAGTTGCTGATCGTCGCGACGGACCGGATCAGCGTCTTCGACCGCGTCCTGCCGACACTGATCCCCGGCAAGGGGAAGGTGCTTACGGGACTGTCGAGCTACTGGTTCGACCGCCTCGGCCATATCATCCCGAATCATCTGCTGAGTGACGGCACGGATGGCTGGCCGCAGGCGCTGCGTGAAGTTGGGTCGACGCTGGACGGGCGCGCGATGATCGTGCGGCGGGCCCAGCGTCTTGATTACGAGTGCGTCGTGCGTGGCTACCTTGCTGGCAGCGGCTGGACGGAGTACGCGGAGCACGTCACGCTCGCCGGAGAAGTGTTGCCGCCGGGCCTGCGCGAGGGGGAACGCCTGCCGCAGCCGAGGTTCACGCCCGCGCGCAAGAACGAGTCGGGTCACGACGAGAACATATCCCACAAGCTACTCAACCACGAACTCGGCACAGAAGTGGCGTCGGAGCTTGAACGGGTGAGCATTCGCCTGTACGAGGCGGGACAGAAGCACACGGAAGCGCGCGGGATCCTGCTCGCAGATACGAAGTTCGAGTTCGGCTACGTTGACGGCAGCCTGACGCTGATAGACGAAGCGCTGACCCCCGACAGCTCGCGCTTCTGGGAGGCGGAGGGGTATTGTCCCGGTCAGTCACAGCCCAGCCTCGACAAGCAGCCCGTGCGGGACTGGATCGCGAACACCGGCTGGGATGGCGTCTCGGCGCCGCCGGAGTTGCCGCCGCACGTAGTCGAGGCGACTCAGCGCCGCTACCTGGACGCTTACCGGCGCATCACTGGAGAGGAGCTGGAACTGTGAGTGTGTGGTTGGGCAGGGTGACGGTCGTGTTGAAGGCGTCCGTGAACGATCCGCAGGGGCTCGCCGTCCTTGACGGCTTGCACGCGATGGGGCACGCGGAGGTTGAGCAGGTGCGCGTGGGCAAGCACCTGGACGTCCGCCTCCAGGCAGACAGTTCAGAGCAGGCAAAGGAGCGCCTCCGGCAAATGTGTGATGCCCTCCTTGCGAACACGCTGATCGAGACGTACACCGTCGAGCTGGGCGCACCTGAGGAGGCTGCGGAATGAAGATCGGCGTCATCACGTTTCCCGGCTCGAACGGCGACATGGACTGTATTCACACCCTGGAACAGATCGGGGGCTGCGAGCCGGAGCTCATCTGGCACAAGAGCACGGACCTGCTGGCAGCCGACGCGCTTGTTCTGCCGGGGGGGTTTGCGCACGGCGACTACCTGCGCGTTGGCGCAATCGCCCGCTTCTCGCCCGTGATGCGCGAGGTCGAGCGGTTCGCGGGCGCTGGACGCCCGGTGCTCGGTATCTGCAACGGCTTTCAGGTATTGACGGAGGCCGGGCTCCTACCCGGCGCACTTCTGCGCAACCAGCACATTCTGTTTCGCTGTGCCTGGGTCCACGTGCGCGTGGAGTCGACCGGGTCGCCGTGGCTGGCAGGAGCACAGACGGGACAGGTGCTCAAGGTGGCCGTGGCCCACGGACAAGGTAACTACTTTGCAGACTCGGACTCATTGAACGGCTTGCAATCGCGGAGCCAGGTGGCGCTGCGCTACTGCGACGCCGATGGCGTGGTCACTGCCGATAGCAACCACAATGGCTCCGTGCTCAGCATCGCGGGGGTGACGAATGATGCAGGCAACGTGCTCGGGATGATGCCGCACCCGGAGCGCTCCTCGGACCCACTACTGGGGTCGTCTGATGGCCGGGTGATGTTCGAGTCGGTCGTGCGCTCCCTGATCGGCGTGGCTTCGTGAGCGCGCAGATAAGCCCGGAGGCGCTGCGCGAGGTCGCGCTCTCGCGGGAGGAGTACGACCTCGCCGTCCGCCTTCTGTGTCGCGAACCGAACACCGTTGAGCTGGGCGTCCTCGGGGCGATGTGGAGCGAGCACTGCGGCTACAAAAACAGCCGCCCGCTGCTTGGCATGTTTCCGAGCGAGGGGACAGCTGTGCTGCAGGGTCCGGGAGAGAACGCCGGCGCGGTGCGCCTTGGGGGCGGGCTGGCCGCCGTGTTCAAAGTGGAGTCGCACAATCACCCGAGCGCAATCGAGCCGTACCAGGGCGCGGCAACCGGCGTGGGCGGTATCGTGCGCGACATTTTCACGATGGGCGCTCGCCCGGTGGCGCTCCTGAACTCCCTGCGCTTCGGACCGCTCGACGAGCGCGAGAGCCGGATGCTGCTCGCGGGCGTGGTGCGCGGCATCGGCGACTACGGGAACAGCCTGGGCATTCCAACCGTTGGCGGCGAGATCGGCTTCTCGCCGTCGTATCGCGGCAATCCGCTCGTGAACGCAATGTGCGTCGGCGTCGCGCCCGCAGACGAGCTGGTGCGCGGCCTGGCCGGGGCGCCGGGCAACGTTTTGCTGCTCGTCGGCGCGGACACGGGGCGCGACGGCATCCACGGGGCGACGTTCGCGTCCGTGGACGATCCGCAGGAGAGCCACAAAGGGGTGATCCAGGTCGGCAATCCATTCATGGAAAAGCTCCTGATGGAGGCGTGCCTCGAACTGCTCGGCTCGCCACATGTGGTCGGGATGCAGGACCTGGGTGCGGCGGGACTCACAAGCTCCTCGGTCGAGTGCGCTGGCCGCACCGGCAGCGGCGTCGAGATGGACGTTAGCCAGATCTCGCGGCGGGAAACGGGCATGACACCGTATGAGGTGATGCTGTCCGAGAGCCAGGAGCGAATGCTGCTCGTGGTGACGCCTGATGGAGCCGATGCCGTGCGGCGCGTGTTCGAGAAGTGGGACCTGCATTCAGACGTAATCGGCGTCGTGACCGACGATGGCCTGCTCCGCGTGCGCGACGGCGCGGTGACGGTCTGCGAGCTTCCTGTGCATTTGCTGACGGAGGACGTGCCCCGCTACACGCGCGTCGGCAAGCCCTCAACGGCGTTGCTGGCACGGCGGGAGCGAGACATCACGCCGCTGGTGGCGGGGGTCACGCTACCCGTGCATGAACAGCTTCTGACGTTGCTCGGCTCGCCAAACATCGGGAGCAAGCGATGGGCGTGGGAGCAGTACGACCACACGATCCAGACCAGCACCACGCTTGGTCCGGGCGCGGCGGACGCGGCGGTGATCTGCGTCCGGCAAACGGGCGAGGGGCTCGCGCTCACGATGGATTGCAACAGCCGCCACTGCCTGCTCGACCCGTACGCCGGGGGCATGGGCGCAGTTGTGGAGGCAGCGCGGAATCTGGCGTGCGTCGGCGCTCGGCCGCTCGGCCTGACGAACTGCCTCAACTTTGGCAATCCGGAGAAACCGGAGGTCTACTGGCATCTCTCCGAGTGCATCCGCGGGATGGCCGATGCCTGCACGACGCTCGGTATCCCCGTCGTGAGCGGGAACGTCAGTCTGTACAACGAGAGCGAGAGGCAGGCCGTCTACCCGACGCCCGTGGTTGGCATGGTTGGATCGCTGCCGGACGTGACGAAGGCGGTCGGGCTCGGCTTCCGGGAGGGCTGCGCGGTGTATATGCTAAGCGCAGGGCCTGTGCCGACCCTGGCTGGGAGCGAGTGGCTTGCGGTGCTTTCGGGTGTAGATGCGGGCTTGCCCCCATTGCCGGACCTCGATGGCGAGGCCCGGCTGCACGAGCTGCTTCGCAGCGGGATAAACGATGGCTGGATACTGTCCGCGCACGACGTCTCGGAAGGCGGTCTCGCAGTCGCGCTTGCCGAGTGCGCAATCGCGGGCGACGCCGGGTTGCCGGCAGCGCTGCCCTCGGAGGCAATGTCCGTCGAACACCTGTTTGGTGAAACGCCCGGCGTGGTTATCATTGGTGTCCGGGCGGACCAGAGCACGACGCTGGAGACGCGTAGCTCCCAAGCCAATCTCGCGTGCCACAGTCTCGGCGTTGCGGTGGGGCGGGACCTGACGGTCGAGGGCGTGTTCACAATTGCGGTTGAGCAGTTGACGGCAGCACACAGCCGCGCGCTGGAGGCGCAGGTGACTCGCTTCGACCCGTAGCCAGTAGATGGCTCGCGCCGCGCGGTCATAGGACCAATATCCTATTGAGCGCATGGTCGCCGATTCATACACTGGGGCTATGAAAGTCTCAGACCGGTCACAAACAGCGACGGCGCCACAGCATGATCTCGGGCGCCGAGGCACCCCGTTCATCACACCTGTGAGCGCCGTGTGCATCGCGATTGCCATGGGTGTGGCCTCGCGCCAGTGGGGTGAGTACGATGTGTACTGGCATCTCGCAAACGGTCGGCGCATGGTTGAGCAGGGTCTTTCACCGAACCCGGATGCTTTTTCGTGGTCTGCGGCTGGCGAGCTGTATGTGTCGTACTCGTCGCACCTCGATCGTCTGTTTTACCTTTTGTGGGATGCGGGCGGTGTTCGCGCGCTGTCGCTCTTCCCGGCAGTGATGTTTGGACTTATCCTCCTGCCGCTCGCGCTGCGCCTTGCTCAGTTACGGCCTCGGCCAGTAGTCGAGGCGATGGCCTTGGAGTTGACGATGTTCGCGGTATTCCCATATATGGGTACCCGCCCCCATACAGTAGCTTTTGTGTTGTTCGGTTTTGCCGCGTATCTGATGCGAGAGCCGTTTGGGTGGCGTCAGGCATTGGCGGCGGGACTCCTGATCGGGTCCTGGGCACACTTGCATGGCACGTTCTATTTCGGCTTCGGCTTGCTCGCCTCGGGCGTGATCGCGTGGTTGTGGACGCGGTCGTACCGCTCGGCGCTCCGGGCAGGGGCGGCGCTGATGCTTGCGCTGGCGATCAGCATGCTGACTCCCTACGGCGTGCATGTCTGGAAATATCCGCTGAAAACCGCCTTCAACCCGTACTTGTCGAATAACCTCGACTGGTCCGGTCTCAAGCCGCTCTCGTCGATGTATATCTGGATGGGCATCATCGTCATCGGTGCGCTCCTTGTGGGCATCTGGCGGGCGGGTGACCCGCGTTCCCTATCGGCAGTGGGGCTGGTCCTGCCTACCATACACACGGCGCGCTTCACGCCGTTCAGCGCGCCATTGCTGGTAGCGCTCATAGTCGAAAAGCTTGTCTACAGACATGGCTTCCTTCGGGCTGGCTACACTGCTCCATCCAGGGTGACCAGTGGACTGTGCGTCAGCTTGCTGTTGGTGGGGCTGCTCTCGGCGCTTGTGCTATCACCACCGTCGCTGGAGAAAGCTACGGTCTGGCCGGTTCCCGAGAAGGCAGTGAATCGGCTCCTGGCGTGTGCGGCTCCTGCCCCAGTATGGAACGACTACAATTTTGGTGGGTATCTTATGTGGCGTGGCGGGGGCAAGTACACGGTGGGTATTGACGGCCGGGCGGAGACGCTCTACGACAACGAGGCATTTGAGCAGCACTTCAGGGTGAGACGCGGATGGAACGGGTGGGCCGACACAATCCGAACATCGGCTGTCCAGTACGCGCTGCTTTCCACAGTGGATGATGAAAAGCTCAGCACCCTGACTACACTGGACGACTGGACCGTGCGATATCGGGATGACATTGCGACGCTCGCGGTGCGCGACGGTGCGGTTTGGCGCTGCAACGGAGACGTGGCGCCCAATCGGCAGGGCGCGCGTCTCCGTGCCTAACCAACCACAGGGCAGCCTACCCAGAAGTGGTATGACCGCCGCCAGGCGGTGTCGGACGAGTGAGATGCGCGTGGCCGCGGGTCGAGCCTGGTCACGGTGACTATCGGCTGTCCGTGCGTGTAAATGGTCTCATGAGACAGGAACTGCGGTGTATGGCTCGTCAGGTCGACGAAACCGCTGACACCGCAGTTAGAAGCCGTTTGTGACCGGCATCATCGTTGCATTGGTGCTTGCGCCGATCACCGTAACTGCGGCGATCACAACGACCACGATGAGGCAGAGTATAAAGGCGTACTCGACGAAACCCTGGCCTCTCGCCGGTGAGAAGATGTGGCGTCTGAGATCGTGCAGGACGTGGTGGATCGTCAGAAACGTGTTCAACATCATCCAACCTCGGGGTATATGAAGGGAGCCTCGATTGCTCGAGGCTCCCCGCGTCTGCTATGGCACTCCGCTAGCGGTCCACCAGCTAATTAGTCGAGTTCGCCGCCGATCTGACCGAACTTGTTGTTCGCGCCCGTACCGATGACGGTCACAGCACCGATGACCACGATCGCGATGAGGGCGAGGATCAGGGCGTACTCAACCATTCCCTGGCCCTTCCGGGGGGTGAGCACGTAGCTCTTGGCATCCGCAATGAGGTACTGAGCGTAGATGTAAGCCTGAGTCATGTCGATAGCTCCTTTTCGCAGTCTCTGCTGCGTTGTAGTTTCTTCGGAGACTTGTTTGTTGCATCCCCGACCTGAGGTGAGTATATGACACCTATCTTCCGTGCGAAATATGACCTAGGTACTGTGAAATGCATAGTACTTCTAGTACCTGTCGAGACCTGCTGGTACCCGCTGTCGATCGTGTGGCGGTTGATCGGTCGTTGCAGTTGTGCGAGAAATATGGGACAGCGTGATTCGATCCGACCTGAACGGTCGTCCACGAGTCAACACAACGACTGCCAAACAGCAGCGATAGTGTGGCGATGGTCCCGGCGGTCCGGCGGCGACGCTAGGGTTTGGCGCGGTCGGCGTGCTCCATGGAGAGACGGAGGGGCAGCGCGGCACCGTTCATCTGGCGCATTGTGCGGACGACGAGGTCCATGGGGCCGCTGAAGGTTCTGGCTCGGTCGCTGATGCCAAACGCGATCACCTCGACCGGAATACCGCTGGCCCCTGGCACCTCGAAGCTTAGGTGCGCGCGCTGCTTTCCGAACACTCGGACACCGCGTGGTTGCACGTTACGGAGGCCAAACAGTGGCTCCGGGTTGCCTCCGCCAAACGGCGAAAGCGCGGCGACGTCCTCGACCAGCGCGGACGAGAGGTCGCCAGGCGAGAGTTCTGCGTCGACCTCCACGGTCACTGCTTTGCGCGAACCGGCGAACACGCGCAACAAATGCTCATGCACCGCGCGAAGTCCAGCCGTGGACGTAGAGAAACCCGCCGCCTGTGCGTGTCCGCCATGTTCCGTGAGGAGTTCAGCGCAACCATCGAGTGCGCGCGTGATATCGAGGCCGGGCACGGAGCGGGCGGAAGCACGCACCCCGTCACCGTACCGGCTGGCGGCGATTACTGGCACCGCATGCAGCTTCGACAGTCGCCCCGCGATGATGCCGAGCAGCGCGGGCGACCAGTCCTCGTGGTATACCGTGAGCACATCGCCGCCAAAAACGTGGCCCGCGTCCACCAGTCCGGACGCCTGGAGCAACATACCGTCCGTTGTGGCGCGCCGGCTCTCGTTAAGCCGCTCCATATCACGTGCGAGCTGGCCCGCATGGGTTGGGTCGTCCGCCAGCAGCAGTTCGCACGCAAGGTTGGCGTGGGCCATCCGGCCAGCCGCATTGAGGCGGGGCGCGAGCTTGAAGCTGACGTCCGTTTCCGTGACATCCGTGCCCCGAAAGCCAGAGACAGCGAGCATGGCCCGCACGCCGGGCAGTGGACGCAGGCGGAGCGCGACCAGCCCCGCTCGCACCAGGACGCGGTTTTCACCCAGGATGCGCGCGACGTCGGCAATCGTGCCCAGCGCGGCGAGTTGGACGTACTCCGAGCCCTTCAGGTTTGATGCCGCGCCCATTGAGTAGGCGAGCGCGCGCAGCACGTTGTACGCGAGCCCCGCGCCGGTCAGAAAGTGCTCCGGATACAGGTTCTCAGGGCGGTTGGGGTTCACCACCGCCACGGCGTCCGGCAGCGTCGCCGGCAAGGAGTGGTGGTCGGTTATGATGACGTCCATGCCGAGCGCACGCGCGACCGCGACCTCGGAACCGTCGGACGTGCCACAGTCCACCGTGACAAGCAACCGCGCGCCGCCAGCCGCGATGGTTCGGATCGCCTCCTCCTTGAGCCCGAAGCCCTCCTCGACCCGGTGTGGGATGTAGTACTCCACCGTCGCGCCTAGGCAGCGGAGCCCGCGTACGAGAATCGCCGTTGCCGTTACTCCGTCGGCGTCGTAATCGCCGTACACACGCAGATCGTTTCGCCGGTCTTCACCGCATCGCGCAACCGCGTGACCGCCTGCGGCATATCGGGTAGGGTTGCGGGGTCGCCGAGGAGTTGGTTGAGCGTTCGGTGTGGCGCAGGATAGAGGAAGTGGTCGCGTTCTGGCCCGGCAGGCAGACCACGCAGCAGTAGCAGCTTCTCGCGTAGGGGGAGATCCGGTGGCAGGTGCGCGCTGCGCACGATCCATGGCTCGGGCCCGGCGTTCGGCGCGGCGTCGTGGAGGGTCATGGCAACCATGCTAGCACCAGGCCGCCGACGTGACAATGTCCTCCGCGCGCGTTGGCCACAGGCAACCATCGGAGAAGCACCGCTCGTAGTGGCGTTCAACTGAACGCCCGTGCCAAAGCTTACCGCCACGCCTGAGCGTTCAAATGATGAAGCCGGTACGAGAGGTCCGCAGCCATAGATTCTTCGCCTGATACGAACTCCGGCTGAATAGTAGCGCATCTGTCATTCCGAGCTTGCGAGGAATCCGTGGTCGGGGTTACGGATCCCTCACGGAGTTCGGGATGACATGCAATAGTGTTCAAGCGGATTGCGTGTGACAGCCCAGTGGCGGTTGATAATGCCAGGCGAATGAAATGTCTAAAGGCCCTCGCACCGACCTTGAGATATCCCTGGCTGATATGCTGATGGTGTCTACAGAATCAGGGTTCTTTGCTAAAATCGAAGATAAACAGACAGGAGGGCTATTGAGCAAGTTTTACTATGGCGGCCAGGCAGTGCTCGAAGGCGTCATGATGCGGGGTCGGGACCGCATGGCGGTTGCGGTCCGGCGGGAAGATGGCACGCTCGCGATGCTTGAAGAGCCGCTGAACCCGAGGGTTTTCTCCGGACCAGTCACTCGCATTCCCTTTCTGCGAGGCGTGGTGATGATTTGGGAGATGCTCTCTCTCGGGATCAAGGCAATGGGCTTCTCGGCGAAGGTCGCAACGAACGATGAGGCGGAGGAAAAGTCTGGGGCAGGTCTGGCCGTAACAGTTGCGCTGTCGATCCTGTTCTCCGTGGTGCTCTTTTTCCTGCTCCCCCATGGCATCACGATTCTCTTTGATCGCTGGTTGCCGGGCAGTGTCCTCAAGAACCTTTTCGAGGGATTCGTCCGCCTCTCCGTGGTCCTCCTCTACATCGTGGCGATAGGCCGCGTGCCGGACATCCGCCGCGTCTTTGGGTACCACGGCGCGGAGCACAAGACGATCAACGCCTATGAGGCCGGAGCGGAGTTGACCACGGACGAGGTCGCGCGGCACAGCACGCGACACCCCCGATGCGGCACGGGGTTTTTGTTGACCGTTGTGCTCGTCTCCGTGCTCGTGTTCGCGCTCGCCGGCTGGCCAGCGCTCTGGCTGCGGTTGCTGGCCCGCGTGGTCTTTGTGCCAGTGATTGCTGCGGTGTCGTACGAGCTGCTCCGGCTGGGTGCCCGATATTACCACGTGCCCTTCGTGCGGGTCCTGCTCGCGCCAAGCCTTGCCATGCAGGGGCTGACCACCCGCGAGCCGGACGAGCCGATGCTGGAAGCGGCGATCACGGCGTTGAATGCTGTGCTGCCGGCCCGTGTGCTGGACGTTGAGCAGGCGCCGGAGCTGGTCTGATACCATTCTAGGTCGTGTAAGGTGCGGCTCTCCGTGGTCGCCCTGTGGCTGGGTAGTCACGGGGCAATGCGGGCAGGCACCAAGCCCCGTACCGTACGGGATGGCATGGTGGCCGGGCAGGCATGGAGATCAGGCGCCGTACGGGAGCGGCGTCACTTCCATGCCGAAGCGGTTGAGTATAGTCAGATACGTCGCCTGCAACAGCGGATGGCGGGTGTGAGACAAAGGAGATAGCAGAGACGCATGGCGACGGTTGTAGTGGCGATGAGCGGCGGGGTCGATAGCTCCGTCGCGGCTACGGTACTCAAGGAGCAGGGGCACAACGTGATCGGCGTGAACCTGCGTCTGTACTCAAAGGCGAACGCGGAAGCGTACCGGTTAAGCAAACAGTGCTGCACGCTCGACTCGATGCGCGATGCGGAATCGGTATGCAATAGCATCGGGGTCCCCTTCCACGCGCTAAACATGGAGCGCGAATTCGGCACGGACGTTGTTGATTACTTCGTGGGCGAGTACCTGAAGGGCCGAACCCCGAACCCCTGCGTCGCGTGCAACGCGCAAATCAAGTTCAAACACCTCTTCAATCAGGCGATGGCGCTCGGCGCGGATTACCTCGCCACCGGGCATTACGCACGCGTGCGGCACGATGAGGGACTGGCGAAACTCCTGACCGGCGTGGATCCGGACAAGGACCAGAGCTATGCACTGTACATGCTCGGGCCACGTGAACTGCAGCGCACGCTGCTACCGATCGGGGAGCAAACTAAGAGCGAGACGCGCCGGCTCGCGGCGCAGTATGGCCTGGTCACTGCGAACAAGCCGGAGAGTCAGGACATCTGTTTCATCCCCGACGGAGATTACAAGGGCTTCCTCCGCCGACGCGCACCGCAGGCGGTTGCGCCAGGACAGATTAAGGACACGTCGGGCCGAGTGCTTGGCAGGCACCAGGGCCTGGCCTTTTACACGGTGGGGCAGCGCAGGGGACTGGGTGTGACTGCAGGGCACCCGCTCTACGTCACACAACTTGATGCAAAGGCGAATACCGTCGTCGTGGGATCGCGCGAGGATCTCGGCTCGGACCGGCTGCTGCTGCATGGTGTGAGCTTCACCCACGGGTTGACGCCAGCGGAGCCAATACGGGCGGACGTCAAGCTGCGCTATCGCGGCGCGAACGTCCCGGCGCTGGTCACGCCGCTCGACGACGACGCCGCACAGCTTGATCTGCTCGGTCCCGGCAGTATCGCGCCGGGGCAGGCCGTTGTCTTCTATGATGGCGAGGAAGTGCTCGGAGGCGGGAAGGTTTCCTGAGCGGTCGTGGCGCGGTCGGTGCGAATCCGCAAAAAACGTACGCGCCGGTGTTATACTGGGCGGCAGTAGCCGGACCGCAACTGTAGCGGTTGAAGCGCGCAGCGCATGCTGTTGGAGGTGTCCTTGAAAAAAGCTTTGATTGGTGCGGCAGTTGGCATTGTCATGGTCGTCGTGGCCATCATCGCTATCTGGCTGTTTGTCGACCCCACGCTGGTGGGACTTCGCGACATTATGCTGGTCGCTGTTGGCTTCACAATGTTTCTTCTGTTCCTGTCTTTGTCGATGGTTGCCCTCGCGCTCATCGGCCTGATCGGACTCCTGCGCGAGAAGGTTCCGCCCCTGCTCGATACGGCGAATTCAACCGCGGAAAGCGTGCGTGGTACCACCGGCTTCGTGTCCGAACGGGTCGCCTCCCCGTTCATCAAGGCATCCGCCGCAGCGGCTGGAGCGCGGGCGGCGGTCCAGACTATCGTAAGGAGGGACAATGGCGATCGACGATGACATCGACGTCGTGGTGATCCGTCAGGACACCGGCAGCGGGTTGATCCCTGGGTTGCTGCTTGGTGCTGCTGCTGGTGCGCTGCTATGGCTCCTCCGTGCGCCGAGATCGGGACCCGAAATGCGGCGGCAGGTAACGCAGCGGGCTTCGGCCATGCGGGCGTCCGCGCAAAGCAAGCTGCCGAGGCGCGGATAAGCGGCGCGCGCGGCCAGGACGCAAACCGTCGTTTACATCTCATACCATCGGTGAGCGTGTCGGGACTAGAGTGGGGAGCGGCGCAACGGAGCGCCGCTCCCCGTACTGTGTCCTGGAGGTCTGAGCGTGTTTCGTATTGGGTTGCTACTAAGGGCTCTGCCAGCCATTCTCGCTGAGCTGGTGAGTCTGATCTGGTATGCGTATCGGACCGGAGATCGGGGCGTCGCTGCGGCGGCGCTCGTCTGGCTCACAAGCACGGTCGCGCTGTTCAGCTTCTCCGCGAACGCGTTATTGACCGCGCTCAACGGCGGCGAGGTGCAACTGCGCGCTCCTGCGCTCATCGCGGCCGTCCCGCTCTCGATGTGGCTCGCACGCGAAATGCTCGGGACGCTTATGCGCCTGATTGGCTGGTTACTGGCGGCTTTCGGGGCTGATCCGGTAGAAAGCCAGTACTGACCGCGCGGGAACCTGGACCTCTACCCTGGCCATTTCCCGATCGACCGTAGCGGCCAGCCATCGGGCCAGGCGAAAACTGTCCTTCGTGGGTTCACAGACGGAGCCACCCACATCGATACGCCGCCCTGCCTGGCACAAGACCAGGGGCACGGAACCTTTTTTGTCTGCTTGCCGTTTCACCGTGTAGAATAAACTGCATCCCGTCAGTTTCATGGAGGCGGAGTTTGGACCAGTCCACAACACGTTCGGTCGGCGTCGCGGTCCCCAGAGAAGCCGCACGCCCGAGCAGACGCAGCATACGCATATCTGCGCTGGCGCTCTACGCTCGCTTGGAATCGGCACTGACCGTCGAGGTGCTGATCTACCTGCTTTTCACCATAGTCGCAGTGGGGACTCGTTTCTGGGACCTTGGTTCCCGACCGCTGCATCATGATGAAAGCCTGCATGCGTACTTTTCGTGGCGATACTATGTCGGAGACGGCTATCAGCACGATCCGATGATGCACGGCCCACTGCTCTTCCACCTGACGAGACTCAGCTATCACGTCTTCGGCCTGTTTTTTGGCGTCGGCCAGGGTGATATAAACGCGACCGCGCGCGTAATGCCCGCGATATTCGGCGCGCTTCTCGTGCCGATGCCATTTCTGCTGCGCCGCCAGCTCGGGCGCGTCTCGATGCTCGCGGCTTCGTTTCTGTTATTCATCTCTCCAGGAATGTGGTACTACGGCCGCTTCCTGCGCAATGAGCCGTGGGCGGTGGTCTTTACGCTGATGAGCATCATTGGCATCATCCGCTGGATGGACTCCAGGAACCCCGGCTGGCTGCATTTCGCGTGGATGGGATGGGTCCTCCTCTTTTGCAGCAAAGAGATCAGCTTTATCGTGATCTTCATCCTCGTGACCTTCAGCACGCTCGTGCTCGGGGTGGCACACGCCCAGCGCGCTCTCGTAGGGCTCGCAGTATGGCCGGTAGGCGTGGTTCTGGGGTTCGTTGTGTTGCCGAGGCAGCTCGGTTGGGCGAAGCTGCCCTCCATCCCGTTCGAGAACCCGAGCCTCACAAAGAGCCTGGCATACGCTGAGACAATGGTCACGAGCCCGCAAGTGATGAGCGCACTGGCTTGGACGACTGCGTGGCTGGCGGTCGAGTCGTACTTATTGTGGCGCGCGGATCTGCCGGGGCAATTCCAGCGCATCCGGCAGGGCGCCGCAGCGAACGCCCTCAGCGAGGCACTCGCGCATCTTCATTACAAGGGGCTTCACGTGCTGGGTTTGGTTCTGACGTTCATCGTCGTCTCCGTCCCGCTGTACACAAGCCTTTTCACGAACGTCGAGAGTGGCTTGCAAAGCGGATACGCCGGGCAGCTCTTCTACTGGCTCGCGCAGCAGGAGGTGGAGCGCGGCGGCCAGCCGTGGTACTACTACCTGGTAATGGAGCCCGTGTACGAGCCGATTCCGGTGGTGCTCGGCACTGCTGGCCTGATCTGGGGCGGGATATGGTCCGCTCGTCGACGCCGGCGCGCCGGGCAGCCGCTCTCGGTATTTCAGATGAGCTATGCGCTCATGGTGTACTGGTTGGTTTTAAGCGTCCTGATCTATAGTTGGGCAGGGGAGAAGATGCCTTGGCTCTCGGTACATATCACACTCCCCCTCATCTGTTTGGGGGCGGTCTTTGGAGCGAGGGCGTTCAAGCTGGAGCGCGGCTGGCGCGGGAGTGCCGTAACTACGCGCGGCGGTGCATGGGCGTTCGCCGCGGCGGCTCTGGTGATCACTGGCTGGATAGTATATAAAATGGCAAGCTGGTCGCTGCAAACGCAACCCTCCGGGCAATCCCCGCTGGTCTGGGGGCTGGGCGGGCTTCTGATTCTCTCCGGGGCCGCTGTTCTTTGGCTCGGTCCGGCGCGGGCGGTGCGGACGCTCGGGCTCACCGCACTCGGGGTGTTTGCGGTGTACACGACGCAGGCCGCGCTTCAGCTTAGCTACGTGAACGGAGCAGTGCCAGTTGAGCAGATGGTGTACGTGCAGTCTACTCCACGGGTGGAAAACACGATTCGTGCGATGACTAGCGTCTCGGAGAAGACAGTTGGTGGGCAAAAGTCGGCGGTGATCTACGACGCCGAGGTGTCATGGCCGTTTGTGTGGTACCTGCGCGACTTCCCGAACGCACGCTTCCAGGCGGACGGTCCGAGCTCCGTGCCAACGAGCGAGGTGCAGTTTGTGCTCGTCGGTGCCGACAACGAGGATGACGTGAAGCCGTACATGACCAACTACACCGCGTACCGGTATCCGATGCGCTGGTGGTTCCCGGAGGAGATGTACCGCAACCTGATCCCGAAAGGGGACAACGGCGGAATCGCGCGCCGTATCTATCACAATGGCAGGTACGTCGTCCAGGGGATCGCGTCGTTGCGTGAGCCCCAACAGCAGGCCCATCTCTGGCGCTACGTGATGTATCGCAGGCCGGAGGGCATCCTGAACTCCACGGACATGGTCCTGTATGTTCGCAAGGATCTGGTGGGCGCCTACAACCAGGAGCGGCTATAGCACGTGGTCCTTCTTAGTGTCGCGTCCCAGGCCGGGAACACCCAGCATGCGCAGGGGCTAGACGCCCGCCCCGTCATGAGCCTCCACAGAGTCCCGTGGCTCGGCACGTTCTGGCTTGCGTTCGTCTTGGGCATCGCGCTTCGAACCTTTCTGGTTGGCGGACGCGGACCACTCACGTCCGAGGAAGCCGGGTACGCGCTCGACGCCTGGCGGCTGCTGACCGGCCATGCAGAGCCCGCCGAGTCATACCGGTCGGCGCCGGGGTATGTGCAGACGCTTTCCCTGCTGATGTTCGGCCTCGGAGCGGAGGAAGTCACGTCGCGTATATTGTCCGCCGTGGCCGGATTGCTTTCCGTGCTCTTCTGCCTGCCGCTCGCACGGGTGTTGGGTCGTGGCGCCGCGCTGCTCGCGTCGGTGCTTCTGGCGATCTCGCCGTATTGGCTGCTGCTGGATACTGGTGGCGGTCCGGACCCGGTTGCGGTCTGTTTGACGTTGTTTGGCGCCTCGCTCGCGGTGACGCGGCACTGGTGGCCCTGGTCGCTGGCAGGCGCTGGCGGCGTGGCGGGTTATCTCCTCTCGTTCGGCGCGCCGGGCGTGTGGTTGAGTGCCGGACTCGTCGTTTTCGTGGCGTACACCACTCGCGGGGCATGGCGAACGGCGCGTGTGGCGCTCACGTTTCTAGCGTTCGGGTGTGCTGCGACTGTTGGGCTATCAGCGTTTTTTACGCGCGCGCCTCAATTGCCGGGGGATGTGGCAGCCGCCACGCCGCTGAGCTTCGCCGCCTGGATTCGCGAGGTCGGGCTCTCCGCGCCGGTGTGGGCGCTCGCGACCGGGCTCGTGCTCTTTGCCCTCGGATATGGCCGGGCGCAACGAAGGCTCTCCCCCGGCTTCGTGCTCGCTGGCCTCGGGGTAGTCGTGCTGTTGCTCGCGCAAGCGCTTCCAGCGGCGTATCGGCCGCCTCCCTCGACGGTGGTACTGCTCGCGGTATTTGGCGCCGCGTGGTTGTTGGAGCAGTCGCTGCGCACGCTTCGGCCGAGCGCTCCGTTGGTGACTGCTGGCGCAGTCGTTCTGTTGCTGGTGGCGGTGTCCGCCGTTTTCGGATGGGGGCGGGCGACAGTGCTCTACGCCCCGGGTGGAGCTACCACGTTCAGCGCACCGCCGACCGGTGTGCGTTCGGCTTTCGGGCGCATCCGCCGGGTATCGGCGGAGTTGTATGTCTTGCAGCGCAGTCTCGCGGAGCCACGCGGTGGACTGGGGCTTAAGGTTGAGGTAGCGCCGGAGTTGGCTCCGTGGGGTCTGTGGTATCTGCGCGACTTCGAGGACGTGCGCGTGGGACAGGAGCCGGGTGGCTGGGCGGAGGTGCTGGCGCTGACCTCCTCCTCGCTGCAAGCGAACCCGGGGCTAAACGTGGAACAATACGGCGATGTTACGCTTTCGTGGGACGCCAGTACCTGGCGGCAGATCAATCCAGCGGCTGGCGCGGGGGAACCGGGACTGAAGGCGCGATACGACCTGTTCGACCGCGCGCCGCCTGGTGACCGGCCCGGTCAGTTGAACAGTCCGGTGGATCTCGCGCTCGATCCTCTGGGGAACTACTACGTCGTGGACCAGGCGAACGCCCGCGTGCAGAAGTACGCACCGAACGGCCGTTTCCTGAAGCAGTGGGGCTCGCGCGGGGAGGGCGAGGGGCAGTTCGCGTACACATCCGCGACTCTCGGGCCGACCGGTATCGCGGCGACGGCACGCTACGTCTGGGTGGCGGATACGTGGAACCATCGGATCCAGCAGTTTACGACGGATGGCGACTTTGTGCGGGCGTGGGGCAGCTACGTGGACACGAAGGGGGACCCGAAACGTGGCGCTCAATCACCGCGCGCCTTTTACGGCCCGCGCGGGCTTGCGGTCGGTCCGGGGGGGCTGCTCTACGTCACCGATACGGGGAACAAGCGCGTCGTGGTATACGATGAGAACGGAAAGTACGTGCGTCAATGGGGCGAGACCGGGAATGGGCCGTCACAACTCGACGAGCCGATCGGGATTACGGTCGACCGCCGAGGAACGGTGTACGTCGCGGACACCCGAAACGCGCGTGTGCAAGTGTACGACGCCCGTGGGCAGCACCTGCGGTCGTGGGGTGTGACGACCTGGGAGGACGAGGGCAGGCTGGAGCCGTACCTGGACACGGACCGCGCCGGCGACGTGTATATCACAGACCCGATCACGAAGTCCTTGCAGAAGTACACTCCTTCCGGGATACTCCTCGCGGAGACGGACGGGAACGCGGAGTCGAGCTTGCTGGAGCCGCTCGGGGTGGCGGTCTCACCGCGCGACAGCCGGGTCTTCGTCGCCGATGCTGCTCTCGGCAACGTGCTAAACTTGGGTGTAGTACGGTAAAAGGGGCGGGTGTTGAGGAATATGAGGCTCTGGAGCAGCGTACTTATTAGTGCGTTTTTCCTTGGCTGGCCCTGCGTGGTCAGGATCTGACTCAGACCGCCCGCTCGCTCGCCGATGCACACTACGGGTACGTGCTTCCCGCGCTTGCGTTGTACTTCACCGGCGTCTGGGTACGTGCGCTTCGGTGGCGGGTGCTCCTTTCCCCGATGGGTCGCTTCCCGGTCTCCTCCCTGTTCCCCGTGGTCGTCATTGGGTACATGGCGAACGATGTGTTGCCAGCGCGCATGGGCGAGGTAGTGCGAGTGTACGTGCTTTCGCAGCGCGAGCGGATCCCGAAAGCGTCCGCACTGGGCACGGTCGTTGTTGAACGACTGCTCGACGCAACGACGATGCTTCTGCTGCTGGCGGCGGGGGCAGTGCTTGTTCCCCTCAACGGCGCGATAGAGCGGGTTGCCCTCGTCGCGGGTGGTTTGTTGTTCGTTGGGCTTTGGCCGCTCGCGTTGCTCGTCATGTGGCCTGAAAGGGTGCTGGGTCTGCTCTCCCCGGTGACCGGGCGGCTTCCAGACTCCGTCCTGGCACGGCTGGAAGGTGCGGGTGGCAGCTTTCTCGCCGGGCTGCGCGTCGTGCGCAGCCAGCGCGTGCTCGGCCTGGGATTTGCCCTCTCGGTGGTGGCGTGGCTGTTTGAAGCGGGCATGTACTGGATACTCGCAGTTGCCTTCGATCTCCAGGTCGGGGCGGCGATTATCCTGCTCACACTCGCAGTGACGAACCTCGCCACGCTCGTACCAGCCGCGCCGGGCTATGTGGGCTCGTTCGAGGTTGGAGCGCTGCTCGTTCTGGTGGGATTGGTGGGCATCAATCGCGAGCTCGCTACTGGATACGTCCTCGTGCTGCACGCGGTCCTGGTGTTGCCCGTGACGCTCTGGGGGTTTTACTACTGGAGCACGCACCACCTGTCTCTGCATCGCATGCGCGGCGGACACGCCGGCGCTGGGTCGCCGCCCGCGTCCTCGATGGAGGTCCGCCCAGTCGACTGACCCTTCCGCAGGGTGGGTCGCGACGGCCTTCGGCTACGCGAGCATCCAGTTTCTGTTATCCTTTTTGTAGGCACACTCGAACCGGCCCTCTGCCATCTCGCGGCTTGGGCTTGCGTCCTTGATCGTCATGGTTGCGCGGTCGAGGTATCGCTTTTCTCGCCACCGCCGCAGCGCTCTCCGTCGGCTCGAATCGCATCCGTCGTAGTCAGGGGTCAGGAGTTTGGAACCCGGCATCAGCATACCGGACGTAGTGATCAAGCGGCTGCCTATCTATGCACGGGCGCTCACTGGGATGCTCGACGCCGGGTCGGAGATCGTCTCCTCAAAGGAGCTTGCGCTCGCGACGGGTAGCACAGCGGCGCAGATTCGGCGCGATCTGTCGTATTTCGGGGAGTTCGGCAAGCAGGGGAAGGGTTATGATATCCACCACCTCCTCGACGAGATCCGCAGCATCCTGAACATCAACGAGCCGTATCGCGTCGTCGTCGTTGGGGCTGGGCCGCTCGGACAGGCGATCTCCCGCTACGGCGGCTTCTCGGAACACGGCTTCCAGTTGTCGTGGGTCTACGACCACAATCCAGAGCGTATCGGTACGATGCTCAACGATGTGCTTGTCGAGGACGTGGTCACCATGCCGGAGCGCATCCGCACGATGCAGGTCCGGGTTGCGATCATCGCGGTTCCCGCCGCCGCCGCTCAGCAGGTCGCCGATATGCTGGTGGAGTCTGGCATTAAGGCGATCCTCAACTACGCTCCCGCGGTGTTGCGTGTGCCGAGCGATGTGCGGGTGAATGACATTGATCCGGTCGCGGCGCTCCAGGCGCTCACGTATTACCTTTCACCCGCGCCATCCCGTTTGCGGCGAACATAGCGCTCGGTGGCTGGGCTCGCACGATACTTGCTAGCTATCCAGGAAGACGGGGTGCCGGACCACCTCGCGGTCCGTGCGCAAAGACGTTTGGATGTGACGCGGTGGATGTGCATATGAGCGGGCGATAGTAGTGGAAGGGAAACACGATGAGCGAACGAACGCCGGAACAGAGTCTCGATGACTTGATCGCCGGTTCGAAGGTCACCCGCAGACAGGTCCTCAAGTGGAGCGGCACGCTCGCCGTTACCTCGCTCGCAGCGCCCATACTCGCCGCTTGCGGGGGTGAAACCGGCGGGGGAGCGACCCCAACCTCTGGGACAACGGGTGGTAACGTCGCTACGCCGGAGGCACCGCAGCCGACGCCGGTGGCGACCACCAACGTGTCCGGCTGGAATCCGCGGTTCAAGGACAAGGCAACCGTCTCCCGCTTCGGCTTCGGGACAGACAATACC
>Ga0136611_10000292_pt1 | contig 31973 bp, 38 predicted proteins | sample AntDrymUQ2232306_2_FD_106645 | JGI IMG/M metagenome (GOLD analysis project Ga0136611, IMG submission 106645) | Polar desert sand microbial communities from Dry Valleys, Antarctica - metaG UQ223 (23.06) | ecosystem: Environmental > Terrestrial > Soil > Desert | place: Antarctica: Dry Valley...
CTGCTGGACGTCACCCAGTTCATCCTCGGCCTTGCGATCATGTCGACCGTCACCGGGATCTTCAGCAACTCGGCGATCCTGATCGACGATCACACAGGGCGCTCGCACCGGATCTCGAGCCTCATTCGCCTGATGCTCGTTGCGCCGTTCGACCTTTTCCTCTACCGCCCGATCCTCATCTGGGCGCGCGTTCGCGGAACCTGGGACTTCATCCGCGGACGCCGTGATTGGGACAAGTTCGAGCGTAATCCGCGTCCAGCCCCGGCCGGATCCTAGACCCGTGTTCGGTCGCCAAACCGCTGCTCTATCCGCTGAGCTACGGGGGCGAGGCCATGTCTGTATCGGCGGCTGCAGCCGATGCGGGCTCAGTCGATCACGTAGCCGACGGTGACGCGCGTCACCCTCCCGGCGGCGAGCGAGAAGTCGGTGATCACGCGCCCGGGCTTCCAGGCTCCGGCGTAGCAGTGGTCGTAGCCGAATTCCTTCAGGCACCGCACGCCCGGAACCAGCGCTTTCACCTGAGCCCTCGTGGAGCCGACGCCGATCCCGAGCGCCGTCCGCTCCTGCGCCGAGCGCGTCTCCATCGCGGTGACCTGGGAGCCGCCGAAGAATGAGACCGAGTACGTGCGGTAGCGATAGGCCGTGTACGAACCGATCTCGTTCGAGCCCCGCTCGACCTTGCGCGGCAGCCCCACCTTCGCCTTCACCTGGAGCTGTGTCATCCCGAGCCGGAGGCCCGCGATCCCCTGGGGAACGATTCGCCCTTCACCCGCCGCGCCCGCTGTCGAGACGAGCGTGGCGCAGACGGCCGTGGCGGCGAGCAGGACCTTCATCGCAGCCACCCTAGCCAGTGAGCAGGGCGTTGGCGAAGAAGCCCGTCGAGCGCTAGACCGGCGCGGCGTCCTTCGGCTCCCAGCCCAGGAGCTCTCGGGCGTGCTCGAGATCCCAGAAGCGCCGCTCGTTCCCGGAGACGCCGTAGACGACCGCCCAGCGAACATCGTCGACGTCGAGGCAGCGGCCGATCAGCTCGGCGCAATCGCGACGGCTGAGCCAGACCGACCGCATTCGGTTCCGGCGGCCGTCGGCGTCGAGGTCGATCAGCGGATTGGACGAGGGCTCCGTCGGGTCGTCGGCCTCCCGCACCGCGCCGATCCTGAGGCAGAAGACGCGGAGACCGTGGCGCTCCATGTAGAGGCGGCCGAGCGCCTCCCCGTAGACCTTCGAGACGCCGTAGAGCGAGTCGGGGCGCAGCTCGGCCTCGTGGTCGTAGCTGCGCTCGTCGTCGGCTCCGTAGATCTCGGGGGCGCCGTCGACCTCGTACATCCCGACCGTGTGGTTCGAGGAGGCGAAGACCACCCGTTCGACCCCGGCCTCCCGGGCCGCCTCGAACACGTTGTAGGCGCCGATCAGGTTGTTGCGAAGAACGTCGTCCCAGGGGGTCTCGATTGCCGGGGAGGCCGCGAGGTGCACGACCGCCTCGACGTTCTCGAACGCGGGCCGGATCGCATCGAGCTCGGAGATGTCGGCGACGTGGCTCGGGAAAGCCTGTGGAGTCAGGGTCAGCGAGACGAGCTCGTAGCGCTCGCTCAGGTGCTCGCGGACGGCGGTGCCGATCGTGCCTTCGGCACCGGTGACGAGGATGCGACGTGATCCCACCGTCCGAGCCTTCCCGCTCCGAGCCGGCCGAGAACCTGGCCCGCTAGTTCTGCGCGGCGACGATCGCTGCTGCGTCGACCGGGCTCATGCTCAGGTGGCGCGCGCCGATCCGCTTTGCGAGCGCTTCGTCAGCGCCCGCGCCCGCCAGCGCCAGCGGAAACCGTGCGGCCAGATTCTTCAGCGCGCCGGCGTGCCCGCTCAGGCGAGAGGCGTCGGCGGCAGCGATGAGGATCAGCTCCGGATGGAGCGACGTCGCCGTCTCGTCGATCGTGGCGAGCGGCGTGTCGGCGCCGAGGTAGGTGATCCGCCAGCCGTGCTCGCGGAGTGCGAGCCCGAACGCGATCAGGGAGAGGTCGTGCTGCTCCCCCGAAGGACAGGCGAGGAGGGCGCGAGGGCCGGAGCCCCGATCCCACCCGCGCGCGAGTCCGAGCATCCGCCCGCGCAGGAGATTGCTGGCGAAGTGCTCCTGACCGATCGTGATCTCGCCCCGCTGCCAGCGCTCACCCAACTCCCGGAGCGCGGGCAGCACCGAGTCGCCGATCACGCTCTCCACGGTGAACGACGAGAGCAGCCGGTCGAGCGCGGCGTGAGCGCCGACGTCGTCGAAGCCGACGAGCGCATCGACGAGGGTCGCGGTCGAGGGAGCCTCCAGCCCGTCCCCGAGCGCGAGCTTGGCCGCTTCCCCCGCAGAGAGCCCACGCGCGATTCCACCGGTCATCGTGCGGACACGTCGCTCGTCGGCGGCGGAGTAGAGGCGGTAGCCGCCGGAGGAGCGTTCGGGCTGCAACAGGTCGTAGCGGCGTTCCCAGGCGCGCAGGAGCTCCGGGGAGACGCCTGTGCGCCGAGAGAGCTCACCGATGCGGAGATCTGCAACCACGAGTCCAGTGTACAGACCTTCGACAAAGATTTGACACCGGCGTCCAGAGTCACTACTATCTCTGTACAAACCCTCTACAAGGAGTAACCGGCATGAAGAAGCTCGATGTTCTTGCAGCAGTGCTCGTCGTCGTCGGAGGCGTGAACTGGGGCCTCGTCGCGATCGCCGAGTTCGACCTCGTGGCAGCGATCTTCGGCCTCGAGTTCGGCGAGACCAACGCGGTCACCCGGATCGTCTACGGCCTCGTCGGCCTCAGCGCGGCCTACCAGATCGCCCAGCAGGCCTCGATCCGCCGCCGCTGGTCGACCGCGACCGCGTAGGACTCCACCACTCGAAAGGCAGCAGATGAAACGCACCGCAATCGCAGATCGGCCTTCCGGCCTCGGCATCGACGTCGGCACGTACGAGTTCAAGGCGCGCTTGCTTCTCCTGGCCGCCGCGGCCGCTTCGTTCGTGCTCTCGGTCTCGCTCTGGTTCGCGGGCAACGAGCTCCAGGGGATCTTCGTCGGCCTCTGGGTGCCCTCGATCCTCTCGCTCGGTGCCATCGTCATCCCGCGCGGATCCGGGTCATGAGCAACATCGGTCTGTTCGCCGTCGGAGCGGTCGTGACGCTGCTCGTGGCGGCGTCGATGGCGCTCCTGATCTGGGGAGCGATCCTGGACGGTCGCTACGACGACGCTCATCGCGCCGAGGACGAAGCCCCCGCCGAGCCCGAGGCCGTTCGAGTCCTCCACCCGGTCGATGCAGCCTAGGCTCGCGTCGACACCCGCCTCCGTCGACGGCGCGAGCGCCGCCACGTTCGTCGACGGAGGCCGAGTCGCGGAGCGCCGGCTCTCCGATTCCGCATTGCTCTCGCGGATCGCGCGCGGCGACCTTCAAGCGTTCGAGGTGCTGTACGACCGGCACATCGACGTCGTCTGGAGCTTCGCGCTCAGGCGCTCCGGCGACCCGCGGTTCGCCGAGCAAGCGGTGGCCGAGGCGTTCCTGGGGATCTGGCGCTCGCCCGAACCCGGGCACCGCCTGTCGCTTGCGGCAAGGGTGCTGGCGAGGATCGAGGGGGAGTGCCGCCCCTCCAGAACCGACCCGGTCGCCGCCACGCGTTAGCTCCCGGTACCGATCCGGCCACCGACGTCGCTCAGCAGCGGCGAAGGCGGGCGCAGGCGCGCTCGATCCGCACGGCGAAGTTGACGTTCTCGCCGCCGCCCATCACGAGGATCCCAACCACGCGTCCATCGCGGTCGACCGCCGGGCCGCCGGAGTTACCCGGATTCGCGGCCGCGTCGGTCTGGACGTACTGCTTCGTCACCCGGCTGACGATCCCGGTCGTCACCGAGCCGCCGAGGCCGAACGGGCTGCCGACGAGCAGGAGCTGATCGCCTGCCTTCGAGGCGCTCTTTCGGGGCGACTGCCAGAGCGGCGCTGCCTTCGTCGGCCGGCCCTCGGCGCGTAGGAGCGCCAGGTCGTTCAGCGGATCCTGGGCGATCACCTCGGCCCCCACGACCCGCCGCTCCGGGTGAGCGTGACGGTGCGGTTCTGGCCCGCCACGACGTGGTTGGCGGTCAGGAGATAGCTGCCGTCCTCGTTCGTCCAGGCGAGGAAGCCGGTCCCGAGGCTGTTGCCCGCCTCGACCGTGAAGACGCTCTTGAGCACGCGGGCGGCGAGTGGGGCGACGCTCGCGGAGCGGTTCTGGATCGATTTCTGCGTCGACCGCAGCCGCGCGTCCGTCAGCGAGGTGCTCTCCTGGAGCACCTTCAGCTCGTGCTCGACCCGGGCCGCGCGCACCTCGGCGATCCGGCCGGCGTCGATCGCCGTCTGCTGCCGGAAGAACGAGGCGGCGGCGAGCAGGCAGGCGAGCACCGCGAGCACGAGCGCGATCCACTGCGGGTACGACCGCGCGCTCGCCGGTGTCTCCTCGTCCCACGACTTCTCGTACGACCTCATCGAAGGAGAGAGACGTGCCGGCCGTCCGAAAACCTGTTCCGGTTCGCTCGATCGAGTGACCGTCCGCGCCCGGCAGCCGAGCCGCTAGCCTGCCCGCGGTGCCCGTCTTCCCGCCCAAGCCCAACGCGTTGCAGGAGATCTTCGGGCGCGGGAAGGTGCTGATCGGGACGGTTCACAGCCATCCGCTGCCGGGCTCCCCGCGCTACCGGGGCGAGCCGCTCGAGGACGCGTACGCCTTCGCGGTCGAGGAGGCGCGCCGCTTCCGGGAGGGCGGCTTCCACGGCGTGATTGTCGAGAACTCCTGGGATCTGCCGTTCTCGAAGCCGGAGGACCTCGGCCTGGAGACCGCCGCCGCGATGGCCGTGCTCGCCGAGCGCGTCGCCGAGGTCGGGCTCCCCGTCGGCGTCAACGTGCTCGCGAACGGGGTCGCCTGCTCGCTCGCGGTCGCGAAGGCGGCAGGCGGCAGCTTCGTCCGGGCGAACCAGTGGGTGAACGCCTACGTGGCGAACGAGGGGATCATCGAGGGCCCGGCGCCCGCTGCGAGCCGCTATCGGAGCTGGATCCGCGCCGACGACGTCAAGGTCTTCGCCGACGTCCACGTCAAGCACGGGAGCCACGCGATCGTCGCCGACCGCTCCCTCGCCGAGCTCGCCCTCGATGCCGAGTTCTTCGACGCCGACGTGCTGATCGCGACCGGCCAGCGCACCGGGGGTGCGACCGAGCTCGACGAGATCGCGGCGATTCGCGACGCGACCGGGCTGCCCGTGATCATCGGCAGCGGGGTCACGATCGAGAACGCGCGCGAGCTCCTAGCTGCCTGCGACGGGGCGATCGTCGCCTCCTCGCTGAAGGAGGACGGCGTCTGGTGGAACCCGGTCGAGGTCTCGCGTGTCGAAGCGATGACGAGGCTGGCGGACGAGATCTGGTGACGGGCCGCCTCCTCGTCGCCGGCTACCTGACGATCGACATCAGCGCGCGGGTCGCCCGGATCCCCGGTTTCGACGAGCGGATCACGGCGACCGGCGTCACCCGCTCTCAGGGCGGGATGGCCGCGAACTGCGCCTGTGCCGCCGCCCGCCACGGCACGCCGGTCGCGTTCTTCGGCCGTGCGGGCACCGACGGCCTCGGCGACGAGGCGATCACTGCGCTCGAGGCGTGCGGTGTCGACGCCCAGGGTGTCGTTCGCGATCCGAGCGGCGGCTCGATCTGCCTCATCCTCGTTGGCCCCGACGGCGGCCGGATGATCGTCAGCCAGCCGCTCGAGTTCGACTGGGCGCACTTCGACGCCGCGCTCGCCGCCGGCGCCGCCGGCGTCCACGTCGACGGCTATCGCCTCGCGGAAGCGCTCCCGCGCGCAGCCGCGGCTCGCACTCGGGGCCTCCTCACGTCGATCGACCTCGACGGCGTCGCCGCGCCGAGCTGGGCCGACGCGCGGGCCGCCGCGACAGCCTTCACGACCGTCTTCCTGAACCGGGGAATCGCCACCGCCCTCGGCGGAGCCCCGGAGAGCGTCGCGGACGAGCTCGTCCGGGCCGGAGCAGAGCGCGCGTGCATCACGCTCGGCGCCGAGGGGGTCGCGGTCGCCGCGGCCGGGCAGCCCGCCACCCTCGTCCCCGGGGTGCCCGTGGAGGTCACCGACACGACGGGCGCTGGCGACGCCTTCGCCGGCGCCTTTCTGCACCGCATCCTCGCCGGGGCCGACCCGCTCGACGCCGCGGCCTTCGCGAACGAGGCCGCCGCGCTCTCGACGACGTTCGAGGGCGCCCGCGGCTTCCACCCACCGATCGAGGAGGTCGTCCGATGAGCGAAGGACCGGTCCTGCTGGGCGAGCGAAGCTGGGCCGAGATCGTCGGCCTCGTCGAGCAAGACGAGCTCGTGATCCTTCCCGTGGGGGCCGTCGAGCAGCATGGGCCGCACCTGCCGCTCCTCGTCGACGCGATCCAGGTCGAGGCGATCGCACACGAGGCCTCGCGCCGCACCGGCGTCCCGGTCGCCCCCACCTTCACCTATTCCTCGTCGCAGGGCCACAGCCGCCTCTTCCCCGGGACGATGGCGCTGACCCCGCAGACGACGGCAACGGCGATCGCGGAGCTCTGCGACTGGCTCGTCAGCGCCGGCTTCCGCAAGCTCTTCGTCCTCAACGGCCACGTCGGCAACGGCGGGCCGATCTGGAACGCCCTCGACATTGCGCAGTTCCGGCTTCCGCGCGAGATCAGCCTGCACGGGATGAGCTGGTGGGACCTGACGCCCGAGCTCTGGCAGCTCGTGACGAGCGACTGCACCGAGGCCGACTGGCTGTTCCACGCGAACTGGGGCGAGACGTCGCTGATGCTCCATCTCCGGCCCGAGCTCGTCCAGATGGAGAACGCCGTCGACCACACTGCCGTTCCGTACACGTTCACCTACGACATGGCCAAGTTCTCGCCGTCCGGCGTGGTCGGCTCCCGGACGACGCAGGCGACCGCGGAGGACGGGAAGCGGATCTTCGACAGCGCCGTCGAGGCTCTCGTCGAGCGGCTGGGAAGGATGAGCGCAGAGGTGCAGCCGGAGGAGTGGCCCGCTGACGTCGCCGCCTGGCGCAAGGCTGCTGCGGCACGCTTCCTCTCCGGTTCGTAACATTTCAGGAAAGCACCACAACAGGGGGGTCTTCTCGTGAGCAAGCAGCATCGATTCCTACGCGTTCTCCTCGGCGTGCTGACCGTCGTCCTCCTCGCCCTCGCAGCGGGTTGCGGCGGCGACGACGAGGGCTCGTCTGCGGGCGACTCGTCCACCGAGGCGGCGACGACGGAGAGCACCTCCACCGAAGGTGGCTCCCAGGACGGCGCCGGCTTCAAGGTCGGGCTCGTCACGGACATCGGCGGGATCAACGACCGCGGCTTCAACCAATTCGCGTTCGAGGGCCTCAAGCAGGCGGAGGCGGAGCTCGGCGTCGAGATCCGCGTCGCCCAGTCGAAGTCGAACGCCGACTACGTCCCGAACCTCACCTCGCTCGCCCGGGGCGGCTACGACCTCGTGATCGCGGTCGGGTTCCTCACGGGCGACGCGACCCGTCAGATCGCGGAGAAGTTCCCGGACACGAAGTTCGCGATCGTCGACTTCGGCTACGCGCCCGAGGACGAGCTCCCCAACCTCCAGAGCCTGCTCTTCAAGGAGCAGCAGGCCGGCTACCTCGTCGGCTATCTGGCCGGGCTCGTGACCGCCGAGAAGTCCGACCGCACGAACGACAAGCTCGTGATCGGATCGATCGGCGGCCAGAAGATCCCGCCAGTCGACCGCTACATCGCGGGCTTCCAGAAGGGCGCCCGCGACGCGAATCCGAACATCATGACCCTGAACGCGTACTCGCAGGACTTCGTGGATCAGGGCAAGTGCAAGGAGGCGGCGCTGAACCAGATCGAGCAGGGTGCGGACGTCGTCTTCAACGTTGCCGGCGGCTGCGGCCTCGGCGTGCTCACGGCGGCGAAGGACTCGAACGTGTGGGGCATCGGGGTCGACTCCGATCAGTCGTTCATCGGCGCGCAGATCCTGACGAGCGCGCGCAAGAAGGTCGACGTGGCCGTTTTCGAGGCGGTCAAGTCCGCCGTCGCGGGCGAGTTCACGAAGGGCACGCGCACGTTCGAGCTCTCGAACGAGGGCGTCGGCTTCGGCAAGGTCGCCGCGTCGATCCCGCAGGAGTTCGTGGACAAGGTCGAGGAGCAACAGCAGAAGATCATCGACGGGGAGATCGAGATCCCGGAGACGGTCAAGTAGGAAGCGCGACGGGCGGGGAGCGTTCGCGCGCTCCCCGCCCTCGAGCCATGCCCGTCCACCTTCACGCCGAGCACGGCGACTACGCCGAGACCTGCCTGCTTCCGGGCGATCCGAACCGCGCGAGCCGCGTGGCCGAGGAGTTTCTCGAAGACGTGCGCCAGGTCAACGGCGAGCGCGGCCTCCTCGGCTACACCGGCACGTACGACGGTGTTCCGATCTCCGTCCAGACGACGGGGATGGGCGGACCCTCCGCGGCGATCGTCGTCGAGGAGCTGATCGCGCTCGGGGTGCGGCGGCTTCTGCGCGTCGGCAAGTGCGGGGGCCTGCAACCGGACCTCGAGCTGGGCGAGCTCGTCGTCGCCCTGACCGCCGTCCCCGCCGACGGCGTCTCGCAGGAGTACGTCGCGGGCGAGCCGAACGCGCCGACCGCGTCGTGGGCGCTCGTCGAGGCCGCGGTCGGCGCAGCGGCCGAGCTCGAGCTCCCCGTCCGCGTCGGCCCGATCGCCTCCACGAACACGTTCACCACGTTCGCGCCGGACCAGGGACGGGAGCACCGCTGGGCCTCGCGCGGCTGCCTCGCGGTCGAGATGGAGGCCGCCGCGATCTTCACGATCGCCGCGCTCCGCGGGGTCGAGGCGGGCTGCATCCTCACGGTCGCGGACGTGATGGACGGAGACGAGTTCGTCAAGATCCCGGAAGCCGATTCGGAGACCGCGATCGAGCGCTTGCTCCGGCTCGGTTTGCGGACGGCGACCATCGCTTCTTGACGGGTCCTGCTCGCGAGCGAGCGTCGATCGAGGTACAACGAGCGGCGTGAGCCGCTTCATCGTCACGGGCGCGGCCGGCTTCATCGGCTCGCATCTGTCGGATCGACTGCTCGCCGACGGCCACGCCGTGCTCGGCCTCGACTCCTTCACGGACTTCTACGGTCGGGCGTTGAAGGACTCGAATGTCCGAACGGCGGCCGCGCTCGGGAGCTACGACCTGGCTGAGCGAGACGTCCTCTCCCTGGTCGACGACGACCTGGATGCCGTCGACGGGATCTTCCACCTTGCTGCGCAGGCCGGCGTCCGCGGCAGCTGGGGCGACGGGTTCCACCGCTACCTGCAGGACAACGTCAGAGCGACCCAGCACCTCTTCGAGATCGCGGCCCGCAAACGGGTCAGGGTCGTCTTCGCCTCCTCCTCCTCCGTCTACGGCAACGCCGAGTTCCATCCGACTCCGGAGAGCGCCCGACCGCGGCCCGTCTCCCCGTACGGCGTCACCAAGCTCGCCTGCGAGAGCCTGGCGGAGGCGTATGTCGATCAGTTCGATCTGGACGTCGTCCGCCTGCGCTACTTCACCGTCTACGGGCCGCGCCAGCGCCCCGACATGGCGTTCACGCGGATAGCGCGCGCACTGCAAGCCGGCTCCGCGTTCACGCTCTTCGGGGACGGTACGCAGACGCGAGACGTCACCTTCGTCGACGACGCGGTCTCCGCGACGGTCAGGGCGATGGAGGCGGGAAGGTGCGGCAGCGTCTACAACGTGGGGGGAGGAAGGATGGCGTCGCTGCTCGATGTGATCGCGCTCTTCGAGGACGCTGCCGGCCGGAATCTCGCGCTCGCGTACAGCGATGTCGCGTCCGGTGATGTTCGGCACACCGGCGCCGACACGGCCCTTGCTGCGGCTGAGCTCTCCTGGTTCCCGGCGTCCTCGATCGAAGCTGGAATCGCACGCCAGTGGAGCTGGGCAGAGGAGACGACTAGGACGGCGCTGCCCGAACCGCCCAGGTGAGCTGAACTCGACGCTCAGCTTGCGCGCGTCTAGTTCTCGGTGATCTCGGCGTGCCGATCGGAGATGCAGCCCTCGGCCCAGTGTTCGGCGAGCATCGCGATCCGCTCCGCGAGCACGTGAATCTCGGCGTCTTCAGGGAGCGCGTCCTTGCCGATCTCGACGCGCACCTGGTGGACGGAGACCTCGACGGTGCGGTCGATCTCGTGCCGCTCCTCGGCGACGACGGAGACGGCAGTGACCTCCTCGAGCAGGATCCGCGCCAGGTCGTCGATCTCGGGCGGAGTGACCTCGCGCCCGGCAAAGATCCCGAAGTTGACGCGCACCTCGATCGCCGCGTGTTCACGCGGCTCGGCAACGAAGGCGATGCGGGCGAGTTCCTGCACGAAGGGACAGTTTGCCCGACTTCGGTTGGCTTCTAACGCTCCCTCGGCTCCCAGCCGAAGCGGCGGCTTGCGACGAACGCCCCGCCGAGTCCCCAGGCGAGCACGATTGCGAGCGCTCCGGGATCGCTCAGGGCGCTCTCGTGCTCGAGATAGACGTTGCGGACGAGGTCGACGAAGTACTTGAGGGGAAGCACGTCCGCGACCGCTTCGAGGACAGCCGGGTAGTCGCGGCCCCCGAACGAGCCAGAAAGGAACGCCATCGGGAGGAGGATGAAGTTGACGACTGCGGAGGAGCCCTCGGCCGAGCGGATCAGCGCGGCCGTGCCGATCCCCAGTCCGGCGAACGCGATGGCGCCGACGACGACCAGGAATGCCAGCGAGCCCGGCCGCTCCGGCAGGGCCGTGCCGTAGAGGACGCGGCCGAGGGCGAAGAGGACGACCGCCTGGATCGCGAAGACGATCAAGGTCGACGCGAGAGCCGCCGCGAAGTAGACGGCCGTTGGGAGCGGGGTCGAGCGGATTCGCTTCAGCATCCCGTACTCCCGCCGGATCACGAGCGTGATCGCCATGCCGGCGAAGCCCGTGTTGGCCGCGCCGTAGCCGAGCATCCCCGCGAGCAGGAGCTCGTCGCCCCGGAAGCCGTCGTCGTTGACCTCGTTTCCGTAGAGCGAGCCGAGCAGGAGGAAGAGCATCACCGGGAAGAGGAAGATGAAGCCCGCCGACTCGCGGTTGCGCCAGAAGATCAGCTGCTCCGAGCGGAGCTGATGCCAGAACAGCCTCATTCCGGGCGCTCCTCGTCCACGAGCTCGAGATAGACGTCCTCCAGGGTCGCGCGGCGCACCTCGAGCCCCTCGAGCTCGCGTCCCTCGGCGAGAGCGGCCGTGGTCAGGTCGTGCAGGGCGCGGGTCGGCTCCTCGGTCGAGACGACGACGAGCTCGCCGTCGCGGCGGTAGCGGATCTCCGCCTTGGCGCTCGCGGTCAGCTCGGAGGGCTTGCCGATCCGGACGATCTCCCCGCCCACGAGGACGGCGACGCGGTCGGCCAGCTGCTGCGCCTCGTCGAGGTAGTGGGTGGTCAGGAGCACGGTCTTCCCGAGCGCGCGGAGGGAGCGGACGAGGTCCCAGGCGTTGCGGCGCGCCGCCGGATCGAAGCCGGTCGTCGGCTCGTCGAGGAAGACGAGCTCGGGGTCGCCGACGAGCGCGACGCCGAGGTCGAGCCGGCGCTTCTGGCCGCCGGAGAGCGTCTTCACGCGGGAGTCCCGTTTCTCGGCGAGACCGACGAGCTCGATCGTCTCGTCTACGTCGCGCGGGCTCGCGTAGTAGCCGGCGAAGACCTTGTGGATCTCTCGAACGGTCAGGCTCGGCCAGAGCTCGGACGACTGGAGCACGACCCCGATCTTCTCGCGGAACGCGCGCTCGGCCTTGCCGGGGTCATAACCGAGCACCTCGACCTCGCCGGCGTCCCGGAGCCGGTAGCCCTCGAGGATCTCCACGGTCGAGGTCTTGCCGGCGCCGTTCGGGCCGAGGAGGCCGAAGACCTCACCCTTGGCAACGTCGAAGTCGATCCCGCGCACGGCCTCGACGGCGCCGTAGGACTTGCGCAGGCCCCTCACGGAGATCGCGGTCACGGCAGGTCGATCTCGACCCAGTCGGCGGGCGCGAAGCCCTCGACCTCGACTCCGAGCGCCGTGGCGATCTCGCCGCAGTCCGGCTGGTGCCCGACCGCGACGACGGGTTCAGGGCAGCCCGCGACGGCCTCGACGAGGCTGTCGACATCCGCGCCGGGGGCGAGCCGCTCGTCGACGCGGAGCTCGGCGCCGGTCTCCTTCGCGATCGCGGCTCCCGTCTCGCGCGCACGGAGGAGCGGGCTCGTGAGCACGAGCGCGGGGCACGCGTCGCGCAGGCTCCGGCCGACGGCGCGTGCCTGATCGCGCCCGCGGGGCGTGATCGGCCGCAACTCGTCCGGGTGTCCGGGAGCGGCCTCGGCGTGGCGAACGAGGTAGAGGCGCACCCGCACGAGGTTAACCGCGACGAAAGAACTTCGGCGCGATACTGAACGGATGACCGAACTGCCAGAGCGGAAGCTGCCAGAGCCGAAACGCCGAGAGCCAAAGCGGCGAGAAGGAGTTCCGGTCGGGCGCGCGGCCTTCCTCGGTCTGGCGGCAGCGGGGATCAGCTCGCTCGCGTGGGGGAAGACCGCGTTCGACGCGGTCGCGAGCGCGATCCCTTCAGGATTGCCCTCGATCGCGCCTTCGAACGGCTGGCGGATCTACTCGATCAGCAGCCCGTTGCCGACCTTCGACCCGGCCACGTACAGCCTCGAGGTCTTCGGCCTCCTCGACAAGCCGTTCAAGCTCTCGTACGCCGATCTCCAGGATCTCCCGCAGGAGCGCCAGGTCTCCGACTTCCACTGCGTCACCGGCTGGAGCGTCGAGGACGTCCACTGGGAAGGTGTCCGGATCCAGGAGTTGCTGAAGGCCGTGAACCTGGCGCCGAACGCGCGGGCCCTCCGCTTCAACTCCGCCGAGCTCCCCTACGACAGCGCGCTCACCCTCGAGCAGGCGCTGCTCCCCGACGTGATGCTGGCGCTGAAGATGGACGGGAAGCCCCTGACGCGCCCGCACGGCTCGCCGGTGCGGCTCGTGATCCCGCAGATGTACGGCTACAAGGGCGTCAAGTGGCTCAAGTCGATCGAGGTCTCGCGTGAGGCGTTCGCCGGCTACTGGGAGCGCGAGGGCTACGACAACGACGCGTGGGTCGGTCGCTCGAACGGGTATGGCGACAGCTCCTGAGCCCGCTTTCATCCGGCGCTTCACGGTCAGCGAGCGCGCGATTCACTGGATTCACGCGTCGGTCTTCTTCTCGCTGCTCGTGACCGGCGCGATCCTTTACTTCCCCACCCTCTCGGTCGCGATCGGCCGCCGCCAGGTGGTCAAGGACGTCCATCTCTGGAGCGCGCTCGCGTGGGTCGTGGCCGTGCTCGTCGTCGTGATCGTGGGCGACCGGCGGGCCCTGCGGCGGGTGCTCCGCGAGGCCGACCGCTTCGACGCCGACGACGGGCGCTGGCTGACCGGGAAGCGGGCGCCGCAGGGTCGCTTCAACGCCGGTCAGAAGGTGAACCTGATCCTGACGGGCGTGCTCTCCTTGCTCTTCGTCGTCTCCGGCCTGCTGCTCTGGCTTGGCGAGCGGGACACGCGCTTCCGGCTCGACGGCTCGATCGCGCTCCACGACGGGGCGACGCTGGTCTCGCTCTTCCTCCTCGTCGGTCACCTCTACCTCTCGCTGATCCACCCCTCGACGAGGCACGCGCTTCGGGGGATCAACCGGGGTGACGTCCGCGAGGACTGGGCCGAGAAGCATCACCGGAAGTGGGTCGAGGCCGAGCGGGACGACCGGCCGGTATAACCGGCTCGTGCGCACGTTCCGCTACGTCCTCGCGGACGTCTTCACCGAAACCCCGCTCGCCGGGAACCAGCTCGCCGTCTTCACGGATGCGCGCGACCTCGACGACGCGACGATGCAGGCGCTGGCGCTCGAGCTCGGCTTTTCGGAGTCCGTCTTCGTGCTGCCGCCCCGCGAGGGCGGGACCGTCCGGATCCGGATCTTCACGCCGACCCACGAGCTGCCCTTCGCCGGACACCCGTGCCTCGGCGCCGCCTTCGTCCTCGGAGCCCCGCTTCAGCTCGGTGTGCTCTACCTGGAGACGGGTCGCGGGATCGTCCCGGTCGAGCTCGAGCGCGACTCCTCCGGGCGAATCACGTTCGGCCGGATGACCCAGCCGGTGCCGACATTCGCCCCGTTCGAGCGGCCGGACGAGCTGTTCGCGGCGCTGGGAGTCCAGGGCTCGACGCTGCCGGTCGAGGTCTACGAGAACGGTGTCCAGCACGTCTACGTCGCGCTCGAGACCGAGGCGGACGTTGCGGCCGTGAAGCCCGACTGGGGCGCTCTCGCCGCGGACGAGCTGATCGCCGCTCTCGTCGGCGTCAACGTCTTCGCCGGCGGGGGCAGCGACTGGAAGACGCGCATGTTCTCGCCGATCGACGGCGTCGACGAGGACGCAGCGACCGGCTCCGCTGCAGGCCCGCTCGCCTGTCATCTCGCCCGGCACGCCCGCGCGCCGTGGGGGGAGCAGCTCGAGATCTCGCAGGGCGCCGAGATCGGTCGCCCCTCGACGCTCTACGCGACCGCCTGGGGAGCAGGCGAGACGATCGAGCGCGTCGAGGTGGGCGGCTCGGCGGTCACGGTCGCTCGGGGTGAGTTCAAGGTTCCGTAGCTAGGAGGGTTTGGCGAAAGAGCGGCTGTGCCCGTCTCGGCACGCTGGGCACGTCGAGGCGGCGTCGCTCCATGTGTCCTTGCCTCGACGCACCCATCGCACCGATCCGAACGAGCGCCAGTCCGCCAAACCCTCCTAGGCCTCCCAGGCGACCGCCTCGATGTCCGGCAGTTCGGGTTCGAGGCCGCGCCAGAAGACGCCTCCGTTCGTCGAGAGATAGAGCCGGTTCCGGGCGGCGAAGAGAATCCGGTCGGGGTCGTTCGGGTCGATCGCGATCGCGAAGCCGGGTGGGAGACCACCTCCAGCTTCGCGCCAGGTCGTCGCGGCATCGGTCGAGACGAGGAGCGGGGGGCGCCGGTCGACGACGGCGATCACGGTCGAGCCGACGGCCGAAGCTGCAACGAGCCGTGGCAGACCGAGCTCGGCCGGCTCGGCCTCGATCTCGTCCGCAGGCCCGAGCACGAGCTCGTCCTCGAGGTCGACGGCGACCGTGCCCTCGACCGTGCGGACGTAGGCGATCAGGCGCCGATCTCCAGTACCCGCGACGCGACCGTGCCGGCATTGCGCGCAGCGGAGAGCGGGCGATGGCCCGCGGCGCGAGCCCAGACGTAGCCGGCCAAAAACGCATCGCCCGCGCCGGTCGGGTTCGTCGTCTCGATCTTGCGGACGGCGATCTTCTCGCGCCGTCCCCTGAGCACGAGGACGGCTCCCTGCGAGCCGTAGGTGAGGAGCAGCTCCGGGATCGCGAGCGCCTCGGCGACGTCTTCGCCGCCGAGCGCCTCGACCTCCTCCTGGGCGAGCTTGAGCACGGTCAGGTGGCGAAGGACGGCAGGATCGAAGTCGGCGTCGAGCACGAGCTTCCCGGTCGCCGCCGGGCGCACGAGCGCCTGTCCGTCGAGCGCGAGGCGTCGGTCACGGGCCAGCGAGGCGAGAACCTCGGCGGGGAAGTCCCCACGCGTCAGGCCGCCGAGCTGGATCCACTCGCTCCGACCGACGGCGGCGGCGTCCTCGACCGTCCAGGGCGAACCGGGATCGTCGAGCTCGAGCGTCCGTTCCTCGCCGTGGTAGCGCAGGTTGAAGGTGGCAGTGCTCGCGGCCGCGCGCCAGAGCACGGGCACGCCGAGAGCGACGAGCGGTGGCAGCAAGGCGCGGCGGTCGGCGTCGGCGCAGCGCGCGAGCACGCACGAACGGCCTCCGAGGAGCCGCAGCGCGCGAGCTGCGTGGAAGGGCGCGCCGCCCGTGCGCGGGGAGCCTCCGTCGACGACGTCGCGTGTGAGATTCCCGATCACTGCCATCCCGCGCACCCGCGGATCCTAGGTCAGACGCGGCGGTGCGAGAGCGCCGCGACCGCCGCCGCGAGCGCGAACGCGAGCCAGAAGCTCGGCAGTGTCGCCCCGATCCCGAGGTCGGGCGGCCCCAGCCGCTCGAGCGCGTCCGTCCACCAACTCGGCCCGACCGGATGCAGCCATTGATAGAGCACGAAGCCGGAGATCCAGGCCGCGATCATCCCGGGCCTCACCTCCGGCCCTTCGAAGATGTCACTCTCCCGGTAGTGCCTTCCGGCCACGAGCCAGTCGGCGAGCAGGACGCCGAAGAGCGGCACGAAGAAGGAGCCGAGCAGGATCAGGAACGTCTCGTAGGCGAGAAAGTCGATCGTCAGTGCCCCCAGGGTCGCCACGGCCGCGACGATCCCGATCAGGATCCGCTGCGGCACCCGCGGGGCGACGTTCTGCACGCTCACCGCCGCGGAGTAGACGTTCGCGAAGGCCTCGTCCGTCTCGTCCACGGTCACGGCGGCCAGCGCCAGCGTGGCCGCGATCCCGCCGGCCGCGATTGCAGCCGGGAGAGCGGTGATGTCCGTCAGGTCGCGGGAGAAGAAGAGGATGGCGCCGAGTCCCCACAGCCAGGCGCTCGCGACCAGGTACCCGAGCCCCGTGCCCCAGAAGGCGCTTCGGCGATTGCGGGCGAAGCGCGTGTAGTCGGCGGCGAGCGGGATCCACGAGACCGTGATCGCGACCACGAGATCGACTCCTTCGAGCACCGAGAACCCGCCCTCGCCACGCCGGTCGAAGAGATCGCCGACGCTGGCCCCGTCGAGGGCCCACCACGTCAGATAGAGGAGCGAGGCGAGCACGGCCCAGACGGCGAACTTGCGTACGAACCTGCGGACGAAGTCGACCGGGCCGAGCAGCGCGAGCACGAGCGCAACCGCGCCGAAGACGAGCGTCCAGGCCCACTGCGCGCGGAAGCCGAAGAGCTCGTCGGAGAGCGCGGCCGCGGCGGTCGCGATGATCAGGAGCTCGAAGATCGACCAGCCGATGCACTGCACCGCGTTCAGCACGGTCGGTCCCCAGGAGCCGCGTCGGCCGAGCGGCGCGCGCAGCAGCACCATCGCCGGGACACGCCCGTCGGCGCCGATCAGGCCGGCGAGTGCCAGCATCGTGTTCCCGATCAGGCTGCCGATCAAGATCGCGAGGAACGCCTCGGGGAGCGAGAGAGCCGGCACGAGGTAGGTGCCGGCGACGAGCACGAGCAGCGAGACGCCGAGGTTCCCCCAGAGGAGGCCCAGGTCGAGGAAGCCGAGCACCCGCAGGCGCTCCGGTACGGGCTCGATTCCCCAGGCGGGTGTGCGCTCCATCTTGGCCTAGCTCCTCCCTTCGCCGGAATGACCCGGATCAGGTTCTACGGGTGTGTTCTCAGCCTCGGTCGAGGCACCCCGGTTTCGCAACTCTAACGAGAAAGGGCGCCTGTAGGCGCCCTTTCTCATTCCCCTCCCCCGGGTGCATCGCTCGCGCGCCTGTGGCGTTTCCGCCGGACGAGCGCGGCGAGCGGGGGCAGAGTAGCCCCGTTTCCGGGAATGTCAATTGCAAGTGAGAAAAGCGGCGCTAGCTCGCGAGGAGCCGGCGGAGCACGTACGGGAGAATCCCGCCGTGGCGAAGGTAGTCGCGCTCCCGGGGGGTGTCGAGCCGAACGCGGGCGGTGAAGGTCGTCGCGTCCGCCCGCACCATGACCTCGCGCGCCTCGCCGTTCGAAACTCCTTCGATCGAGAACTCCTCACGGCCGCTCAACCCGAGCGTTGCGGGCGTCTCCCCGTCGAGGAACTGGAGCGGCAGGATCCCCATCATCAGGAGGTTCGAGCGGTGGATCCGCTCGTAGCTCTCCGCGATCACGGCCCGGACGCCGAGGAGGTTCGGGCCCTTCGCCGCCCAGTCACGCGAGGAGCCGGAGCCGTACTCCTTCCCCGCGATCACGATCAGCGGCGTTCCCTCGGTGAGGTAGCGCTCGGACGCCTCGAAGATCGTCGACTCGTCGCCCGAGGGCAGGTGCACCGTCCACGTCCCCTCCGAACCGGGGACGAGCTGGTTCCGGAGGCGGACGTTCGCGAACGTGCCGCGCACCATCACCTCGTGGTTCCCCCGGCGCGAGCCGTAGGAGTTGAACTCCTTGCGCTCGACGCCGTGCTCGACGAGATAGCTGCCGGCCGGGCTCTCGGGCTTGATCGACCCCGCCGGAGAGATGTGGTCGGTCGTGACGGAGTCGCCGATCAGCACCAGGCAGCGGGCGCCCGAGACATCCTCGACCGTGCCGGGCTCGCGGCTCATCCCCTCGAAGTAGGGCGGGAGACGGACGTACGTCGAGTCCGGATCCCAGGCGAAGAGGTCACCCGAAGGAACGGGGAGCGCCTGCCAGGCCTCGGTGCCGGCGAAGACGTCCGCGTAGGCGCTGCGGAAGAGGTCTTCGCCGACGGCGCTCGCGATCGTGTCCGAGACCTCCTGCGGCGTGGGCCAGATCTCGCGCAGGTAGACGTCGTTCCCGTCGCGGTCGACCCCGAGCGGGGCGTTGATCAGGTCGATGTCCATCCGGCCGGCGAGCGCGTAGGCGATCACGAGCGGAGGCGAGGCGAGGTAGTTCGCCTTGACCTCGGGATGGATCCGCGCCTCGAAATTGCGGTTGCCCGAGAGGACGGCGCAGACGACGAGGTCGTTCTCGGTCACCGCCTCGGAGATCGCCTCCGGCAACGGCCCGGAGTTCCCGATGCAGGTGGTGCAGCCGTAGCCGACGGTGTGGAAGCCGAGCTCCTCGAGGGGCTCGGTCAGCCCCGCGCGCTCGTAGTACTCCGTCACGACCTTCGAGCCCGGCGCCAGCGAGGACTTGACCCACGGCTTGCGGCGAAGTCCCCGCGCGACGGCCTTCTTCGCGAGCAGGCCGGCGCCGATCATCACCGCGGGGTTCGAGGTGTTCGTGCAGCTCGTGATCGCGGCGATCACGACGGCGCCGTGCTCGATCTGGCAGCGCTCGCCGTCGAGCTCCACCTCGACGGGCTTCCGCTTCGGCGGAACCGTCGCCACCGGGACGGGCGTGTCCGGCGCCGCGTCGCCGGCAGGAGCCTGCTCGGTCGTCGGGTCGCTCGCGGGGAAGGTCTCGGCGAGCGCCTCGTCGTGGCCGTTCCCGTAGTCGACCCCGAAGCTCCCGAGCTCGGAGAGGAACGCGCTCTTCGCGTGCGAGAGGGCGACCCGATCCTGCGGCCGGCGCGGCCCGGCGATCGACGGCTCGACCGTGGAGAGATCGAGCTCGACGACCTGCGAGTAGGTCGGCGTCTCGTCGGGGTCGTGCCAGAGCATGTTCTCCTTGCAGTAGGCCTCGACGAGCGCGATCCGCTCGGGGTCGCGGCCGGTCAGGCGCAGGTACTTCAGCGTCTCCTCGTCGACCGGGAAGAACCCGCACGTGGCGCCGTACTCGGGCGACATGTTCCCGATCGTGGCGCGGTCGGCGAGCGGTAGGCCGACGAGGCCATGGCCGAAGTACTCGACGAACTTGCCCACGACTCCGGTGGCGCGGAGGATCTGGGTGACGGTGAGCACGAGGTCGGTCGCGGTCGCGCCCTCAGGAAGCTCTCCCGAGAGCCGGAAGCCGACGACCTGCGGGACGAGCATCGAGATCGCCTCGCCGAGCATCGCCGCCTCGGCCTCGATCCCGCCGACGCCCCAGCCGAGAACCCCGAGCCCGTTCACCATCGTCGTGTGCGAGTCCGTCCCGACGAGTGTGTCCGGGAAGGCCACGCCGTCGCGCAGCTCGATCACGCGCGCCAGATACTCGAGATTGACCTGGTGGACGATCCCGGTGCCGGGCGGGACGACCTTGAAGCCCTCGAAGGCCTCCTGGCCCCAGCGCAGGAACGCGTAGCGCTCACCGTTGCGCTCGAACTCGCGCTCGACGTTGTGGAGGAAGGCGAAGCGCGTGCCGAACTCGTCGACCTGGACGGAGTGGTCGATCACGAGCTCGACCGGGATCAGCGGGTTGATCTTCGAGGCCTCGCCGCCCAGGTCGGCCATCGCGTTCCGCATCGCGGCGAGGTCGACGACCGCCGGGACGCCCGTGAAGTCCTGGAGGAGGACGCGGGCGGGCGAGAACGAGACCTCACGGCTCGGGTCATCCGATGCGACCCAGGTCGCGACGGCCTCGACGTCCGCCTCGTCGCCGGTGCGGAGGACGTTCTCTAGCAGGATCCGCAGGGTGTAGGGGAGGCGCGCGACGTCGAAGCGGGACTGCAGCGCCTCCAGCCGGTAGATCTCGACTTCGCTGTCGCCGGCCTTCAGGGTCGAGCGAGCGGAGAACGAGTCGGCGGCCATCACACCGAATCTATCGAACGCGCGTCGTCACGCTCCCAGCTTCGGCTTCAGCTCCTGCTCCCAGAAGCGGAAGAATCCTTCCTGATCGGAGCCGACCTGGTGTAGGCAGATGTGGTCGAAGCCCGCCTCCTCCCATTCGCGTACGAGCTTCACGACCGGCTCGGGGTCGGGCCCGCAGGGGACTCCAGCGGTCGCCATCTCGATCGTGACGCTCTCGGCGACCGCGTCGAAGTCGGAGGGTCGCGGCAGCTCCTGGTTCAGCGTCCCTTCGAGTCCGCTGTGTCGCCAGAGCTCGAAGACGGTCTGCTTCGCCTTCTGCTCGTCCTCGTCGAAGCAGAGCTTGACCTGGCCGTAGCGCGGGCCGTCGCCGCCGGCGGCCCGATAGGCCTTCACGATCTCCGCGTCGGGCTCGACGTTGACGAGCGAGTCGCCCAGACGCCCGGCGAGCTCGGCGGCGAGCGGCTTCGCAGCCGCGACGGCGATCTCGACCGGCTCGTCGGGAAGCGTGTAGATCGTCGCGTGGTCGACGGTGTAGTGCTTCCCGCGGTGGGTCTGCTCGCCGCCTTGCCAGAGGAGGCGGATCACCCCGATCGCCTCCTCGAGCATCTCGAGCCGCTCGTCCGGGGCCGGCCAGCGCGCGCCCGTGACGTGCTCGTTCAGGTTCTCGCCCGTGCCGAGCCCGAGGAAGAAACGGCGGGGCATCAGGGCGCCGCAGGTGGCAGCGGCCTGGGCGATGATCGCCGGGTGTGTGCGCATCGTCGGGCAGGTGACACCCGTCCCGATCCGCAGCGACTCCGTCGTCGAGCCGATCGCGCCGATCAGGGTCCAGACGAACGGCGCCTCGCCCTGCGCCTCGATCCAGGGGTGGAAGTGGTCCGAGATCATCGCGAGCTCGAACCCCGCCGCCTCCGCCGCCTGCGCATTCGCGACGAGCTTTGCCGGCGCGTGCTCCTCGGACGAGATCCAGTACCCGAAAGTGGTGGCCATGAGGCGCTCGTTCCGCGCGCTCGCCGGCGTCAAACAGGCCCGCGGCTACGATGATCCCATGACCGGCTCGGACACCCTGGAGGCCCTCCTCCGTGACGCCTTCCCCGGTGCGAGCGAGCTCGCGGTCGAGGATCGCACCGGCGGCGGCGACCACTTCCAGGTGATCGTCACGAGCGACCGCTTCGACGGGCTCTCGCTCGTCGAGCAGCACAGGCTGGTCTACGACGCGCTCGCGGTTCCGCTCGCGGACGGGTCGATCCACGAGCTTCGGATCCGGACGAGGAAAGGGACACTTTGATGAGCCAGACACACGAGAACCCGCTGCGCGAGCAGATCCAGGCGATTATCGAGAACGAGCCGGTGAGCGTCTTCATGAAGGGGACGCCCCAGCTGATCATGTGCGGCAACTCCGACCGCGCGCTCCGCGCGCTTCAGGCCGCGGGCGCGCCGGTGACGGCGGTCGACGTCCTCCCGGACCCGCAGATCCGCCAGGAGCTCTCAGCGATTTCCGGCTGGCCCACGATCCCGCAGGTCTTCATCGCGGGCGAGCTCGTCGGCGGCGCGGACATCGTCGAGGAGCTGTATGCGAGCGGCGAGCTGCGGCAGCGGCTCGACGAGGCACTCGGGAACGAACGCGAAACGGCCGTCAAGGTCGCTGCCGTCACCTCCTAGCCCGCTCGACGGCGCAACCTCCGCTTAACGGCCTGCTTAGAACGCGTTAAGACACCAGCAGTACAACGTGTTCATGCACGCGCGTCGTTCTCTCGCCAGCGTTGTCGGTGGTGTCGCCATGGCCCTCCTCGGCGGCCTCACTGCACTTGGCGGAGTCGCGCTGCTAGGCGACCTCGGCGGCGGCACCACGACCGTTGTCGAGACGACCCCCGCTCCTGCGGCCGCTGCCCCCGCCGCCGCCGATGGTCGCCTTCCGATCTCCGACATCTACGACCGCGCCGCGCCCGGCGTCGTCCAGATCACCTCCACCTCCCGGGCGCAGACCGAAGATCTCGGCTCGCCTTTCGCGCCCTCCGGCACACAGCAGGCGCTCGGGTCGGGCTTCATCCTCGACAAGGCGGGTCACCTGATCACGAATTACCACGTGATCGAGGGGGCCGAGTCGATCGAGGTCAGCTTCTCGAACCAGGACACGCTGACCGCGAAGCTCGTCGGCAGCGATCCCTCGACCGACCTCGCCGTCCTCCGGGTCGAGGCGAGCTCGCGCTCGCTGCAGCCGCTCCAGCTCGGGAACTCCGACGCCGTCCGCGTCGGCGACTCGGTGATCGCGATCGGCAACCCGTTCGGACTCGACCGGACGGCGACCGCCGGGATCGTCAGCGCCGTCCAGCGCCGCTCGATCACCGCGCCCAACGGCTACACGATCGATCACGTGATCCAGACCGACGCGCCGATCAACAAGGGCAACTCGGGCGGGCCGCTCCTGAACGACCGCGGTCAGGTGATCGGCGTCAACTCTCAGATCTCCACGGGTGGCACAGGCGACAGTGGCAATGTCGGGATCGGCTTCGCGGTGCCCTCGAACACGGTCAAGGCGGTCGCCGCGCAGCTGATCGACATCGGCCGCGTCGACCGAGCCTATCTCGGCGTCGGTGGCACCACGATCGAGCCCGAGCTCGCCCGCCAGTTCCGGCTGCCCGTCGACGCAGGCGTCCTCGTCGCCCGCGTGGGCGCGAGTACGCCCGCCGCGCGCGCCGGCCTCAGGGGTGGCACCAACGAGGTGATCGTCTCCGGCCAGACCTACACGCTCGGCGGCGACGTGATCGTCGCGGTCGCGGGCAAGCGCGTGACCTCGTTGGAGGGTCTCCGCGACGTGCTCGCGACCCGGAGGCCCGGAGAGTCGATCGAGCTCGAGATCTATCGCGGCTCGACCCAGCGCACCGTCGTCCTCAAGCTCGGCCGCCAACCCGTCTCTCCCCAGGGCTAGGCCGGCCGGGGCCCCACCGGACTCCGGGGCCGCAACCACCGAGATCCGGTTTCCGCACTGCCCGCGGGAACCGCGGTCTCGGCGGGTCTGGCTACCCTGCTGCGCGTGGAGGAGCACCCCGAGCGTGGTGACCGGCGCGGAAGCCTCATTCTCGAAGACGATCTGCTCGAGCAGATCGACGAGATCTGGAGCGACGACGGTGACGCCGGCTACACGGGCTGGTTCTGCGTCCGCACCGATCCGTTCCCCTGTCCGGCCCCGGCGTGCACGTTCGTCGCGGACTTCATGACCGCCGCGCACCTCGTCCTCGTCTGGGAGGAGCGGGACGACCCGAACCTGCTCTGGCACGCGCAGCGCGCGATGGAGGTGGGCCGGAATCCGCGCGTCGTGCCCTACGAGAGCGGCTTCGGGCCGAGTGCCTCGTACTACGCCTGGGAAGCCTCCGGTCGCCCGGTTCATGGCGTCCGCGGAAAATAACTTCGGTCGACACCTGACCCTCGGGGTTGAGGAGGAGCTGATGCTGCTCGACCCCGCCACGCATGCGCTGACACCGGGGGTCGAACGGCTGCTCGGGCCTCCGGGCCTGAAGACGGAGCTCTTTTCCTGCCTCGTCGAGATCAACACCCCGGTGTGTGCGGACGCGGAGGAGGTGCTCGCTCAGCTCGGCCGGTTGCGAACCGTCGTTCGGGACGCCGCCGGGCGCGAAGGGCTCGTGGTCGCGGCGACCGGGAGCCATCCGTTCTCGGCGCCCGACGAGCAGGCGATCGTGCCCGAGGCTCGCTACGTCGCCCTGCTCGCGGAACGGCCCGCGGCGCAGCGGCAGCTCGTTTGCGGGCTGCACGTCCACGTCGGAATGGAGAGCTTCGGTCGCTGCCTCGAGGCGCTCGAGTTCGTGCTCCCCTGGCTGCCCGCGGTGCTGGCCGTATCGCTCAACTCGCCCTACCTCGCCGGCGAGGATCACGGACTGCTCTCAGCCCGAGCAGGGAGGCTGCTCGAGCTGCCCCGCGCCGGGGCGCCGCCACTGCTCGGCCGTGGCGAGGGCTGGGCCGACGCGGTCGAGCGCGCCGGCGGCGACTACACCCGGATCTGGTGGGATGTTCGCCCGCACCCCCGGCTCGGGACTCTGGAGGTGCGGATCGCGGATCAGCCCACGGACGTCCGACGCTCGGCGGCGATCGCGGCCCTCGTCCAGGCCCTGTGTGCGGCCGTGGAGCCCGGCGAGCCGGCCGACCGTGGGGCCTTCCTGGAGGCTCGCGCCGACGCGGCCTCCGGCCGGGCGCCCGTGAGCGACCTCCTCGCGCTGGTCGAGCCCTTTGCGCGCGAGCTCGGGACGTGGGAGCTCGTCGAGCTCCTGGGAGCCCCGCCCGAAGCGCATCGTCAACTCGAGGTCGGCAACCGAGACGGACTCGTGGCGGTCGCCGTCGACCTGGTCGCCCGATCCAATTGATCGGTCTGCCTGAGTAGGCTCGCACTCGTGATCCGCTCCGCGCTCTACGTGCTCGGGCTCGCGTGCAGGCGCCTCGGCCGCGGCACGGGGGCAACGGCGCTCGTGGTGCTCGGGATCTCGCTTGGCGCTGCGGTGGTCGTCGGGGTGCGGGCAGGCACGACGGTCGCGCAGGATCGCGCCGTCGCGCAGGCCGTCGAGCGGATCCCCGAAGCGTCCCGGTCGGTGCGCGCCGTCTGGTTCGGGGTGCCGGGACTCTCCGAGGACACCCAAGCCGCGCTCGATCGGCGCGCCCGCGCAGCGCTTGGTCGGACGGAGTTGCGGCGGGCAGAGCTGCCCGAGCCGGTCTCGCTCGTCCTCTTCCGCGAGACGACGATCGGAGGGACCTTCGCCGGGCTCGGCGGGGTCGACGGCCTCGGCCGCTGGATCGAGCTTCGCTCCGGTCGGCTGCCGGAGAGATGCAGCCCCGAGCTCTGCGAGGTCGTGCGCCTCCGCAGCGAGGGCAGGCTGCCGCAGCCCGCCGGTTTCCGGCTCGTCGAGGTGGGCGAGGCGGTGCTCTCCTCCGGGCTCCTCTTCGGCGACTTCCTCGCGCCGACCGACAACGCGCTCGCAAACGCCGAGGTGAGCCCCTCCCTCGCGGCGGCCGCGGGCTATCACCGGCCGGCGCCGCCCCCGCTCTTCCTCGCCGAGGGTGTCGGCGAGCTCGCCGCCGCGCCGGCGTTCGAGCGGCTCTACCGCAGCTATGCCTGGGTCTCGCCGCTCGCCGCGGGCACGCCGCGACTATGGGAGATCGACCGCTTCGCGGAGGGGGTCACCCGGGCGCGCTCGGAGCTTCAGGCTCGCTCGACGTCGTTCGACCTCGTCGCGCCGGTCGAGGAGTTCCGCTCGGCGCAAGCCGAGAGCAACCGGGCCGGCCACCGGCTCGCGCTCGTCGGCGGCGAGGCCGCAGCCCTGCTCTTCGCCTTCGCGATCCTGGCCGCGATGACCCTCAGGCGCGACCTCGCTGCCGCCCGACGCCGGCTCGCCTGGTCCGGTGCGCGAGGGTGGCAGCTCGCGCTGCTGACCTCGGCGGAGGCAGCTGCGATCGCGCTCGCCGGGACTGCGCTCGGCTTCGTGGTCGGGACGCTCGGCGGCGCCTTCGTCGCGCGGAGGGCGGGCGCGCCGGCCGGGGCCGTCCTCGAGCAGAGTGTGTTCTCCGGCACGGGGCTCTTGCTCGTCGCGCTCGTCGCTGTCCTCGCCACGGCCGTGCTCGTCGTCACCGTCGCTGCGCGGGCCAGACGCTCGGGGCCCGTCTCGCCGCTCGACGTCGCCGCCCTCGCCGCCCTGCTCACCGTCGGACTCGCGCTCTGGCGTGGGGAGGACGACGGTGACCTGACGCTGCTCCTGCCTGCGCTCGTGACCTTCGTCGCGGCAGTGGCCGCCGCCAGGCTCCTCCGTCCCGGCTTGCGGGCCGCGGAGCGTCTGGCGCGTGGACGCTCGCTCGGCCTCCGGCTTGCGGTCGTCTCGCTCGGTCGCAATCCGGGCTACGCGGTGGCCGCCGTCTCGTTCCTCGTCGTCAGTTTCGCGCTGGCTCTCTTCGCCGAGAGCTACCGCTCCACCCTCGCGAGAGGGGAGCGAGACGCTGCGGCCTTCGCCGTCCCCCGGGACTACATCGTCCGTGAGGATCTGCGCCGGCTGATTCCCGTGCTCGACGCCGCGCCGCTCGCGTCGTTCGGCGACGCCAGTCGCATCCTCCGGCTCACTGGCGGCGTCGGCCGGCTCGAGGGCGAGTCCGGGATCACCTTGCTCGGCCTGCCACACCACGACCTCGCTCTCCTCAACTGGCGCGACGACTACTCGGACAGTTCGCCCGCGGAGCTTTCCCAGGTGATCGACGCGCCGAGCGCGCCCGTGGGTGTTCCGCTTCCGGCCACGGTGCTGGTGGAGGCGAGCGACGACGTGCGGGTCGCGGCGGACATTCGCTCCGCGAGCGGGCGGTTCCGGCGCGTCGAGCTGGAGGGCCGGACGACGCTCCTGCACGGCGGAACTCTCGTCGGGCTCGCGATCACACCGGCGACGCGGTTGCAGGAACGCGGCGCGGACGCAGGTCAGGCGGCGACCGGCTCCCTGCGGGTCTCGGTCGTGGGCCGCCACCAGGCGCTTGCGGACTGGATCGGGGTCGGCGGCGCGCGGCTCGCGGAGGGCGAGGCTTCGTACACGCTGACCGTGCAGGAGGACGCCCGGCTTCGTCCTGCGGTGCCGAGCGACCGCGCGCCGGTTCCGGTCGTCGCGACGCCGCGGCTCGCCGCGGCTGCCGGCCTCGGCGGCCTGCTTCCGCTCCAGATCGGCGGCGAGCGGCTCACGGTCCGGGTGGCCGAGCGCGTCGCGCGCTTCCCAGGGGTACGGGGGCAGGCGCTCGTCGGCGACGTCGATGCCCTGCTCGCCGCGCTCAACGCTGCCCGCCCGGGCCTCGGGCGGGTCAACGAGCTCTGGCTCGGCGGCGAGCGGCAGCTCGACCGCGCCGAGTATCGGGCCGTCGAAGTCGTCTCACGCCGCGCGCTCGAGGCCGACGCCCGTCAGGACCCGATCGCGCACGGGACGCTCCTCGCGCTCGTCGTCGCGGCGCTCGTCTCGCTCGGGCTCGCGCTCGCGGGGCTCCTGCTCACCGTCGTCGGCGACCTCCGCGACGAGCGCGGCGAGCTCTTCGATCTCGAGGCCGAGGGCGTGGGGCCGTCGCTGCTGCGGCGGATCGTGCAGCTGCGCGCGCTCGTCGTCGCGCTCGCCGGGCTTGGCGCGGGGGCGCTGACCGGAGTCGTGCTCGGCGCCGTCGTCACGGATCTCGTCTCGCTGACGGCGCGCGCGACCTCGGCCGAGCCGCCGCTCCGGCTCGATGTCGATCTCGCGGTCGTCGCCGCTGCGCTCGCCGCCTACGCGCTTCTCGCGGCCCTGCTCGTCGGCACCGCGACGCGGCGAGCGTTCCCCGCGAACGCAGTCCCGGGTCGAGTGGAGGCGGTCGAATGAGCCCATTCGTCGACATTCGTGACGTCTTCCGGGTGCATCGGACCCCCGAGGGCGGGGTGGCAGCCCTGCAAGGCCTCACGCTCTCGGTCGAGGAGGGTGAGGTGTGCGTCGTCCTCGGCCCGAGCGGTTCGGGGAAGTCGACGCTCGTCAGGATCGTCGCGGGCTTCGAGCGTCCCTCGGCGGGCAGTGTCCGCGTCGCGGGGCTCGACGTCGCTGCGTTCTCCGCGCGACAGGCGGCCCGCTACCGCTCCGAGCTCGTCGGCTACGCCGATCAGCACTACTGGCGAGCGCTCGCGGGCGAGCTGACGGTGGAGCAGCTCGTCGGCGTCCAGCTCGGGCTCGCCGGAATGCCGCGGCGCGAGCGGGAGTCGCGCGGGCGAGCTCTGCTCGACCGGGTCGGACTGGGACACCGGCTCGGCGCCAGGCCCCGCGAGCTCTCGGGAGGCGAGCAGCAGCGGGTCGCTCTCTGCGCCGCGCTCGCTCACGGGCCTCGCCTTCTCGTCGCGGACGAGCCGACCGGAGAGCTCGATGCCGCAACCGCCCGTGAGGTCCTGACGCTCGTCACGGAGATCGTGCGCGAGCACGGGACGACGGCGCTCGTGGTCAGCCACGACCCCGCGACCGTCGAGCACGCTGACCGCGTCGTCCACGTTCGCGACGGCCGGGTCAGCGACGAGCAACTCGTCCGCGCAGGCGCTGAAGGCGCGGTCGTCGTCGGCCGCGGCGGCTGGCTCCGCCTTCCCGAAGACCTCCTCCGCGCGGCCGGGATCGGCGCCCGAGCGACCGTCAGTATCGAGGAAAGCCGCCTCCTCATCGCCCCGCCGGAAGCCGGGGAGCCTAGTGACGCTGTGTCACAAGCGGAACTCGGTTCCGGGAAGCAAGACGTTTCTTCGGCAGCTAGTGACGCTGTGTCACAAGGAACGCTCGAGGCGCGCAGGCTGCGGCGGAGCTTCGGTGAGGCGACGCCGATCGACGGGCTCGACGTCGTCTTTCGGGGGGGCAGGCTCTACGCCGTGACGGGGCCGTCGGGGTCCGGAAAGACGACGCTGCTCCATCTGCTCGCGGGGCTCGACCTCCCGGACGGCGGGGAGGTGCTCCTCGACGGGGTCTCGCTGAGCTCTCTCGACCGGGCGGGCCGGGCGGAGCTGCGTCGACGGAAGCTCGCGTTCATCGGCCAGACCGTGGGGCTGATCCCCTTCCTCGGCGCTCGAGAGAACGTCGAGCTTGCGCTGACGCTCCGGGGGGTCGAGCCCGAGGGCATTGCGGCCAGAGCGGCCTCGGCGCTCGACTCCGTGGGCCTCGCCGAACACGCGGAGCGACCGGTAGCCGATCTCTCGGCCGGCCAGCGGGAGCGCGCAGCGATTGCACGCGCACTCGCGGCCCGACCGCTCGCGATCGTCGCCGACGAGCCGACGGCGCGACTCGACGGAGCAAACGCCCTGGCCGTCGGCGGCCTTCTCGTCGACCTGGCCCGCTCGACCGGCGCCGTCGTCGTCTGCGCGACCCACGACCCCCTCCTGATCGACCAGGCCGACGAGGTCCTCTCGCTAGGATCGGGCTAGATGGCGACGCAGACCGACACGATTCAGGTGACCGGCGTTCGCTGCGAGCGCTGCGTCGGTCGGCTCGCGGGAGCGATTCGGGACCACGACGGGCTCGAGGCCGCGAACGCGAACCTGATGGGTCAGGTCATCCTCTCCTGGGACGACGAGAAGACGTCGCGCGAGGATCTCGTCGGCGCGCTCGCGAAGGCCGGGTTCCGGGAGGTCGCGGGCTTCTAGCGCCCGTGGATGTTGCGGTCGCCGAGCAGCCCCGGCGATTCGGGATGGTCGTTCGGCCCCTCGCCGCGACCCTGGCTGTGCTGGATCCGCGCCCGCTGGGCAGCCGCGGTCTCGACGCCCGTGCGCTGCTCCTGGGTCTCCGCCGTGCGGGTGGGATCGTCCGGGTTCAGCGAGCCGTAGCCGAGCGTGCCCGGGTCGGCGTCGCCCGAGGCGAGCCCGTAATGCTCCGCCACGGCCTGCTCGTCGACCCCGTCGTCTCCGACCTCGGGAGCGGACTCGAGCACGTCCTTCGACACCGTCGTGCGAACGACCTGCTCGGTCTCGTCGACCGTGACGAAGATCTCAGGCAGGGCCCGCTTGTGCTTGAAGATCGCGCCCTGCTCGACGATCAGGCTGGTGCCTTGCTTGCCGACGACTTTGCCTGCCTTCTCGTCGTCGAAGGTGAGAACGTCGTAACCCTCCATCGGCCTCCTTCGGTTTGCGTTTCTCGTACCCAGGCTCCCTCGACCTGAACCGGGAATAGCGATTCCGGCGCCCGCGTTGACCCGCTCAGACCGATGTTAGGGTGGCCCGGTGAGCGAGGCAGAGGCAGCGGACGCACGACGGATCGCGGCCGAAGCCCGGGGAAGGGTGCGCTTCGAGGAAGAGGCGCTCGATCTCGCGGACCAGGTCTACCGCGTCGCGCGCCGGCTCGTCGGTTCGCGTGAGGAGGCCGAGGAACTCGTGCAGGAGACCTACATCAGAGCGTTCCGCAGTTGGAGCTCGTTCACCCCGGGAACGAACCTGCGCGCCTGGCTCTTCCGCATCCTCACGAACCTGAACGTCGACCGTGGCCGCAAGATCCAGCGCACTCCGGACATGCAGCCGCTCGAGGAAGGCGACTACTTCCTCGCGAACAAGATCGCGGCCGCGGAGGGCGAGCAGGTGCTCGATCAGGAGCGCGTCGTCGAGAAGCTCTCGCAGGACAACGTCGTCAGTGCGCTCTCCGAGGTGCCCCACGATTTTCGCGACGTCGTCGTCCTCGTGGACATCGGCGACTTCAGCTACGCGGACGCGGCGCAGATTCTCGACGTCCCCATCGGTACCGTGATGTCCCGGCTGCACCGTGGCCGACGTATCCTGAAGCAGAAGCTCGCCGAGGAGTCACTCGCTTGACCCAGCACGATCCCGGTTGCGAGAAGTGCGAGGAGCTGCTCCAGGGCTACCTCGATCGTGATCTCGCACCCGACGAGGTCGTCGTCGCGGAGGGGCACCTCGACAGGTGCGACTACTGTCGGCGCCGTTATCGGTTCGAGGAGCGGCTCCGCCGCTACATCAGGCTCTCCGCGACCGAGCGGATGCCGGCCGGCCTCCTCCAGAAGTTGACCGAGCTGCGGGATGGGCGACCAGCGCTGTAGTTAGCCGGGGCCGCGCTGGGGCCCGACGATCACGACGAGCCGCTTCGGGTTGGAGCCACCCGGGAGCGGGATCGTGACCATGCCGAGCTGCCGGGCCAGCCGGACGGCGACGAGTCTGCCGCCGGGTGCGTAGTAGACGGCGCTGCGCGGATAGTCGAAGCGATCGGCCCGGCCGACGTGCTTGACGGTGTAGGCGAGCGACTGGACGCGGCTCGCGACCTGGCGCGTCCAGTTGATGTCGCCCGCACCGTTGAGGACGTCGATCTGGAGCTCCCACGGCTTCGGCAGCGTCGCGGCCTGCGCGACGATCGGATCGAGCGAGGGCTCGGGCTTCCCGGCGAGCGCGGGGACGAAGACGAACGCGAGCAGGGCCATCAACGCTGCCGAGAGGGCGGCGACGCCGACGAGGCGTCCGGTCGGATTGACGTCGAGCCCGCGCAGGGGAACCGGCAGCCCGGCGAGCTCGCGCGCCTCGCGCCGGTCGACGTCGAGCGCGGTCGCGAGTAGGAGCACGGCCTGAATCGCGTGGTCGGTCGAGGGAAAGCGGTAGACCCGACCCTCCTCGAGCCACTCGACCTGGTCCGGGGTCAATCCTGCGCGCTTGGCGGTTTCCTCGACCGTGAGGCGGCGATGCAGACGGGCTGTCGCAAGGGGGGAGCGGTCGAGCGACGCGCGATCGAGGGGCGCGTCGTGGAAGGCTTCGAGCGGGCGAACGAGTTCCATTGCCACCTACATCGGTTCGTCGGCCGCCTTTCTGAACCTTTCTGGCAGATCAGCTGGCTCGTCCACGTCGCCGGGGTCGCCCAGGTCGTCGCAGGGGACGAGCAGAGGCGCTCGCCCGCGCAGGCCTTCGTCGGGGATCGACACCCACGCCGAGCGAGCAAGCACGAGCGGGTGGCCTCGCTCGCCCCCGTAGCTCGCGGCGACGATTGGCTCGTTCGCGGCGCGCCACACGTCGACTACGCGCTCGACTGCGAGCGGCGAGAGCTCGGGGCCGTCGGCAAGGACGACGACGGCCGCCTCGATCTCGTCGGAGAGCCCGTCGAGCCCGCAGCGGAGCGATGCGCCGGGGCCGCGCTCCCAGTCGGGGCAGCACACGACGCGTGCATCCGCTTCGACCTCGTGCGCGCCGGCGACGAC
>Ga0136611_10000293_pt1 | contig 31764 bp, 35 predicted proteins | sample AntDrymUQ2232306_2_FD_106645 | JGI IMG/M metagenome (GOLD analysis project Ga0136611, IMG submission 106645) | Polar desert sand microbial communities from Dry Valleys, Antarctica - metaG UQ223 (23.06) | ecosystem: Environmental > Terrestrial > Soil > Desert | place: Antarctica: Dry Valley...
ACCGAGGCGAGCGAGGTCACGCAACCGCCCGGACCGACCGACGCGCCCGACACGACCGACGCTCCGGGCACGACCGTCGCTGCGAACGTCGGCGAGATCGAGTGGGAGGAGCAGCGCGAGGGGATCGAGACCGGCAGCCTCGAGGTGCCGATCGACTACAGCGACCCGTCGAAGGGCACCTTCGACCTGTTCATCGCGCGCCACCTCGCGACGGACCCGTCGAAGCGGATCGGCAGCCTCCTCGTCAACCCGGGCGGGCCCGGCTTCGGCGGCAGCGACTTCGCGCTCTTCGCCGAGAACATCTACAGCGAGACGCTGCTCGAGCACTTCGACATCGTTGGCTGGGACCCCCGCGGGACGGGGCTGACGGAGCCGGCGATCGACTGCATCGACGACTACGACCGCTACTTCGCGAGCACGGACATCACACCCGACGACGAGGCCGAGCGCCAGCAGATCGTCGACCTGGCGAAGGAGTTCCAGGAGCTGTGCGTCGAGAACAACGCGGGGATCATCGAACACGTCGGCACGAACAACTCGGCGCGCGACATGAACTCGATCCGGCGGGCACTGGGCGAGGAGGAGATCACCTACTTCGGGTTCAGCTACGGCAGCGAGCTCGGCGCGACGTGGGCGACGCTGTTCCCCGAGACGGTGCGCGCCGCCGTGCTCGACGGAGCGGCCGACCCCGACGCGGACTTCTTCGAGAGCAGCCTGCAACAGGTACGTGGCTTCGAGGGCTCGATCGCGACGTTCCTCGCGCAGTGCAGCGGCGACGAGGACTGCGCGTTCCACAACGGCGGCGACGCCGAGGGTGCGTTCGACGCGCTGATGCTGGAGATCGACGAGAATCCGGTGCCGAGCGAGCCCGACCGACCGGATGTCACGCGTGGCGTCGCGCTGACTGCAGTCGCGCAGGCGATGTACAGCGAGTCGCTGTGGGACCAGCTCGAGGAGGCGCTCGCGGACGCGCAGGACGGCGACGGGTCCGGCCTGCTCGGGCTGTACGACCAGTACTACGTGCGCAACTTCGACGGCACCCACGACAACTCGCTCGAGGCGTTCCAGACGATCTCGTGCGTCGACGCCGTCGAGCGCCCGACCGTCGAGGAGGAGGACGAGCTGGCCGACGAGTTCACGGCCGCCGCCCCGCGCTTCGCCCCCGGCACGACCGGCGGCTACTTCTGCACGTTCTTCCCCCCGAGCATCGACCCCCGCATCGAGGTCACCGGCGAAGGTGCCGGCCCGATCCTGGTGGTCGGCACGACCGGCGACCCGGCGACGCCGCTCGAGAGCACGGAGAACATGGCCGAGGCGCTCGAGCAAGGCGTGCTGCTCGTCGTCGAGGCCGACCAGCACACCGGCTACCACGTCAACGAGTGCAGCACGTCGACCGTCGACGACTACCTGGTCGACCTCGTCGTCCCGGAGAGTGGCTTCACCTGCGAGGCGTGAACTGAAGACCTGCGGTCTTCAGTTCATCGGGGGGACACGGGGGGCCGAACCCCCCGTGCGTGTTGGCGGAAGGGGTGGGATTCCGCTGGAAGACCATAAGACCAGGTAGACGACATTTGCTCAGCTCAAGTCACGCAATCGGTCACGCAACCGGAGTCAGGTTTCTTCGACCCGTCGGTCTGGGGGTTCTCGGTTGTCAGCAAGAACCCGAGTAAGGAGGGGTCGGTGTACCTCGACCGGCCGTCCTCGCGTTCGGACGGCATGGCGATTAGCTGTAGGTGGCGCGCGACCTGCCTCGACTCGAGATCACCCCCCCGGTGCCTGGCGACCCTGTCGTGTTCGGTCTTGGCTGACGCGTGGGTCTTCCGCTACACCGACTTCGGTGAGTCGCGCCAACGCTGGATCGGCCAGTCCTTCGGGCTGCAATGCGCGTCGCCGTTCGAAGTCGCCGGTCGTCGTACACGGCGCTGATCGACACGGGTGGTCCACTCACCGTTGTCCCCGACGCAAGGAGAACCCGAGCGTGTCCCGGCGAGCTGCGCGCCAGCGCGAACGGGCGGCGAGGAAGTGGAAGCGACTCGCCCTCGGTTCCGGCACTCTCGCAGCCATTGCCCTGCTCGTCCTCGGGATCTGGGGCCCTCACCGGCGGCGGCGAGGACGATGCCGCTGACAGCGGCCCACCGACGGCGACCTCGTGACGGTGCGTGTGGTCGACGACGACCGCGGCGTGCCCGACGGCTTCGAGATGTGGTCGGGCCACGGGTTGCGCAACATGGTCGAGCGGGCACGGCGATTCGGCGGCGGCTGCAGTCTCGTTCCACGCGACGGGCGCGGTCGGAGCTGTCGTGGCGGGTGCCCGCGCCGCGCTGACAAGGTCCCGGATCCCTTGGGACTCTGGTCCCGACGGACGGGGGCGCGGCGAGCGCACCGGCGACACAGAGCATCACATCGAGCGGTACGAATTCGCGACCACGCCCGACGGCCAGAGCCGAAGGTCCTGTTCCGTGGCGAGGGCACGTCCAGCCGGGACCTTCGGCCCTGGTCGGCCCTGCGCGAACGCTGTTGGCTGAGGTCATGCCTGTCTTAGAAGACCAAATCGACACGATCGACGAACCACGGCAGAGGTCCGACAACGGACGCGACTTCACGTCCTTGTTCGTCTTCACGTTCGTGGTCGGGATGCTCGCCCTCATCGTCGCCGTCACCGCGTTCATCGTCACGTTCGGCGACGACGACTCCGCCGCCGGCAGCGCGCTGCCCGACACGGCCACGGAGTTCGACGTCTCGCTGCACGAGTTCTCGGTCGATCCCGCGGTGATCGATGTCCCACCCGGGCAGACGATCACGCTGCACGTCACGAACGAGGGAACGATGCCGCACGACCTCAAGGTCGCCGGCACCACAGGGACGCGAATGCTGCTACCCGGCAAGGACGAGACGATCGTGATCGGTCCGTTCGAGGAGCCCGCGCAGGCGTGGTGCACTGTGCCAGGGCACAAACAAGCCGGCATGGTCCTCGCGATCAACGTCGTCGGCGCCGACACGGCGCACCCCGATCCCGCGACGAGCGAGCCCGACCCTGCCTCGAACGCAGCGACGGTCGATCCGCAGGCCGTTCCCGCGGAGAACTGGAGTGCGCGCGACCCGAAGCTGCCTCCGGCAGAGTCTGCGACGGTCCACGAGATCACGCTCGAGGCCGGCGAGACAGTCCTCGAGGTCGCACCTGGGGTCACGCAGCAGATGTGGACGTTCAACGGTCAGAGTCCAGGACCGATCCTGCGCGGCAAGGTCGGAGACACGTTCCGGATCACGCTCGTGAACAACGGAACGCTCGGTCATTCCATCGACTTCCACGCCAGCCGCGTCGCGTGGGACGACGAGATGCGCACGATCCAACCCGGCGAATCGCTCGTCTACGAGTTCGAAGCGGAGAACGCGGGTGCGTTCATGTACCACTGCGGCACGGCACCGGCGCTGCACCACATCGGCAACGGCATGGTCGGCGCGATCATCATCGACCCACCCGATCTCGCACCGGTTGAGCAGGAGTTCGTCTTCGTCCAGGGCGAGCTCTACTTCGGGCCAGAGGGTCAGCCCGGAGATCTGACCAAGATGACCGGCGAGCAGTGGGACGCGGTCGTGTTCAACGGCTATCACAACCAGTACTTCCACCAGCCGATCGCCGTCGAGGCGGACACCCGCTACCGGGCGTGGGTCGTCGACGCGGGCGCCAGCGAGAACTCCGCCTTCCACATCGTCGGCACCGTGTTCGACACGCTGTTCAAGGAGGGCGCGTACGCGCTGCAACCGGACGAGGGGAAGGGCGGCGCACAGGTGCTCGACCTGCAGCCGGCGCAGGGTGGGTTCGTCGAGTTCAGCTTCGCCGAGGACGGCCTGTACCCGATCGTGACCCACAAGTTCGCCAACACAGGCAAGGGTGCGTTGGGCCTCTTCGCCGTCGGCGACGCGGCTGCACCGGCCGGCGGTCACTAGCGAGGGGCGCTTGGTCTACTTCGGCTTGCGCTTGTCGAGGAATGCGCCGAGAGTCCCACTTGTGCGTCCGCGGTCAGTGCAGCGGCCGCCATCACCTTGGTCGCGTAGCGATTACGCCGTCGACTGGTGTGCGCGACTGCTTCGAGCGGCGTGTGACAGAACCGCCCGCCCTTGCCGCCGGCGATCGCGAAGACCGCCGATTCCGCGGCGATCGCGAGATCGCACGACGCGACGCGCTGGCACCCTGCCGCCCTGGCGAGCGAATGGACGCGGGTGACGACGCTGCGGGATCTCCTGGACCGTGTCCATCATCTCCGTGCAGATCTCGAACAGCCGGCGTGCGTCGCCGAGCGACGCCCCCATGTCGGCGAAGTTGTGGCCGGCGGAGAACACCGGGCCGGCCGCAGCGAGGATCACGCCGAGCGACTCGCTCTCGGCCACCTCCCGGAACGCCGCCGTCACCTCCCGCATCACGTCGAGCGCCAGTGCGTTGCGCTTCTCCGGCCGGTTCAATGTCACGGGCGTGAACGGTCCATCGGTCTCGACGAGGACGTACTGAAACCCGGTCACGTGGTCATTCTCGTTCCATGCCGTCACGGTGTTCATAGTGCAGCCCGACTCGCCTGGGTGCTCGCGACGTCGCCCGGGGCACGCGTCCCGACGACCACCCTCACGGCGGGATCCTCCACATGCTTCGCCAGCTGGCCTACGAGAGCGCCCGACGGAGGATGAGGACCGATACCGCCCTGACGCTTTGGTGATGGTGCCGCTGATGCGTACGGTGACATCCGTGTTCTGGCAATGAGTCAGCAGCGCGAGGGCGCATACCTCCTTCCGGCGAGTCCGATCGTGTCCATCGACGAGTTCCTCGCCGCCGGTGGTGGACAAGGTCTCGAGCGCGCGCTCCGCATGGGAGAGGAGTGGACGCTCGATGAGATGACGAGGGCCGGTCTGCGCGGCCGGGGAGGCGCTGGGTTCTCCACGGGGACGAAGTGGGGTTCGGTGCGCGCCACCGGCGGGACGCACTTCGTCGTCGCCAACTGCGCCGAAGGAGAGCCGGCCACGTTCAAGGACCGGATGCTCATTCGACGTGACCCGTACCGGATCGTGGAGGGTGCAGCCATCGCAGCGTTCGTGGTCGGTGCCGGCAGCGTGTATCTGGCGACGAAGCGGTCCTACGGGCGCGAGGTCGAGGCACTCACCCGTGCTGCGATCGAGCTCAGCCACTCCGGGCTGCTGCAGGAGCTGACGGTCAACATCGTCGAAGGCCCCGATGAGTACCTCTTCGGTGAGGAGAAGGCGATGCTCGAGGTGATCGAGGGACGCGACCCGCTGCCGCGGCTCTTGCCGCCATACCAGCTCGGGCTCTTCGCGACCACACCGGCAGGCGGATGGGAGGCCGAGGCCCGCAACCTCACCGGCGCGATGGTGTCCAACCCCACTGTCGTCAACAACGCCGAGACGTTGGCGTCCGCAGCGCACATCGTGGCCAATGGCGCCGACTGGTTCCGCTCGATGGGCACCGCGATGTCGCCGGGCACGGTGCTCGCGACCGTGGTGGGCGATGTGGTGTGTCCGGGCGTGCGAGAGGTGGAGTGCGGAACCCCACTTGCGGAGTTGCTCGGGCTCTGCGGGGGGCCTCTCCCCGGCCATCGATTCAAGGCCGCCTTCTCCGGCGTGTCGAACTCAGTCATCTCGGCCGCCGACTTCGACACACCACTCACCTATGAGGACTTCAGTGTGATCGGGAGCGGCCTCGGTGCAGCAGGCTTCGCGATCTACGACGATTCGACGAACATGGCGATGGTCGCGCACGAGTTCTCACGCTTCCTCGCTGTCGAGTCGTGCGGGCAATGTCCGCCGTGCAAGGAGGGATCCCTCTCCATCACGGGCTTGCTCGCCGACATCATCAACGGTGCCGCGGACGAGTCGGCACTCGGGTTGCTCGCTGCCCGACTTCGTTCGGTCACCGATGCCAACCGTTGCTTTCTCGGAACCGAGGAGCAACAAGTTGTGTCCAGCATCCTGCGGATCTTCCCCGATGACGTGGCCGCGTTCCTCGAGGGTCGCGTCGACCACCACCGGCCAGTGGATGTGCCCCTGATCGCGGACATCACCGACGATGGAGCCGTCATCTTCGATCGACGCCACGCGCGCAAGCGCCCCGATTGGACCTACGAGCAAGAACCGCACTGAGAGCGGAGTTGCCGACTCTGCGCTGAGCGCCTCCTCGCCCGCCTCCGGTCAGTCGGCGAAGACATCGCGGCTGTACTGGACGAAGAAGGTGTGGTCGTGGCCCTTGTTTGGGATCAGACCCGTTGTACTTCGTCGCCGAGACACCGTCCGGAACGTGCTCGTCGGAGTAGCTCGCGCCGACCGGGCACACGTCTGGCTGGTCGCCGTCGCGGCCAGCGTCTGGACCGCAACCGCGTGTGGGCTGGTTCAGAGTGCTCTCAGACCACGGCGTGATGTCTGAACCGCGACCGTGCGACTCGTGTCGGGAGCTCGTTCGTGATGCCGGCCGCGCCCCACACCTGGATCGCGCGATCGATCACCCGCGTGTAGGCGGCCGGAACGAACACCTTGATCGCCGAGATGTCGGTGCGTGCCGAGTCGAGCCCGAAGTCGACCGTCGAACGTCGACGTGGCGGGTCGTGTCCCCCTCACCGCGAGCATTCGAGGGCCGCCGCTCCGGCACGAGGAGGCCGGTGGTCTGGGTGAGGAGATCGGAAGGGTTTCACGGGGAGGGCTCCCGCGTGTCGCCTGCCTCCCAACCAGCGCCAGCCACCCGTGACGCCGCTCGAGAGGCGCGTAGAGTTCGGGTGAGCCTTACCGGTGGGACCACATATCAGTGCCGGACCATGCGAGTGCCACGCCGATCGGGATGCTCCCGAGAAGGATGATGATCAATCCCCGGTAGAACACGAGCAGGATTGACGGCCGATCACCCGATCCCCTGACGGCGAACGCGGACATCGCGAGAGTCGTCGCGACACGTCGGCCTCGCCGATCCGCAGCTGCGAATTGGTCGAACGACTCATCGACGACGTGGCGAATGGAACTGCTCGAGTCGGTGGGACTACTTACTTCCGGCATAGACTAGAAATATCAACCGAGTCCTGGAGGAGCAGCCACGAATGCGTGACAGCCCTCGACCACTTCCGACACGCGATCTGGACAACCCCGACGAGATCGCAGAAATGGTTCGACGGTTCTATGCCGATGTGGCCATGGACGACCTTCTCGGACCGATGTTCAACGAAGTGGCGCGCGTGGACTGGCCCGACCACCTGGCCAAGGTTGCCGCCTTCTGGTGTCGCGCGCTTCTCGGGCAGCCCGGCTACCAGGGCAATCCGTTACGTTCCCACGGTCGGATCCACGCCAAGCGGGAGTTCACGCCGGCGCACTTCGAGCGCTGGCTCTCGTTGTTCACCGAGACGGTCGAGCTCGGTTGGACGGGACCCTTGGCACGACGTGCAATCGACTTCGCAAGCAAGGTCGCTCGCGTGCACAGGCATCAGCTGCTCGGGGACGTCGAGTTGCTCAGCTCCGTCTCGCCGTACTGAGCGGACCGGCGGAACAGAGATGTCGGCGGAGCAGGGCGTGCGGATCGGAGCCCGGTCGAGCATCGCCGGGGACCTCGACACGCGGACGCACGTCCACGATCTTGTCGTCGCGTTCTATCGCGAGATCGTCTTCGACGATGTGCTCGCACCAATGTTCGAGGAGGTCGCCGAGGTGGACTGGTCGGTCCACATCCCTCGTCTGATCGACTACTGGTGCCGGATCCTGCTCGACGAGCCGGTGTACAACGGTTCGCTTCTTGTCGCCCATCAGGATGTCCATCGCCGGGAGGCGTTTCGAACGGAGCACTTCGACAGGTGGTATCGGCTCTGGGTGGACACGATCGACACTCGTTGGCGAGGCCCGATCGCAGAGCGTGCCAAGGTGCACGCTGCGGCAACTGCTCGGCTCCTGTCGCGCCGCCTGCGCGACCAGCACTGGAGTGAGCCGCCTCAGGGCGCGTAGCTCCAGTCTGGTTGTTTGCGCCAGAACGACTCGTCGTACACGGCTCGGCCATCGGCGAGGTCGACGAGCTTCGGGATGGGCAGTCGGCGCGGCCGCGGGCAGCGACCGAGCTCGATGTGCTCGGCGAACTCCCCTGGAAAGGCCCGCAGGATGCTGCTCACCATGACCTGCTCCTCGACCGCCAGGTAGCAACGGTTGCCGTCGGTGACGCGCTCCAGCCAGCCCGCGATCGCCGACAAGTCGCTGTCGTCACCGATCCCTGTCTCCAAACGTTCGAGGTGCTCGGTGATCGCGCTCGACCCGAGCTTGCATGGCGGGCACTGCCCGCACGACTCGATCGACAGGAACCTCGACAGCCGATACGCGGCGTCGACCATGCAGGTCGTGTCGTCGTAGACGATGAAGCCGGCCGATCCGATTCCGCTGCCGATCGACTGGAACCCCTCGTAACTGGTGGGCACGTCGAGGTCATCGGCCATCACCACGGCGTTGGCGACGCCGGAGAACACCGCCTTCACCGTCCGACCCGGAGCGACGCCGCTCCCGACCGCGTCGATCACCGCGCGAAGCGGGGTGCCGAGCTCGACCTCACCGACGTCCGGAGCGACGACGTCGCCGACGACGGTCGTGACGATCGTGCCCGGAGACTCAGCGGTGCCCATGGTCCGGAACCAGTCCGCTCCCTTGGCGAGGATGTGGGGGACAATGGACAGGGTCTCCACGTTGTTCACGAGTGTCGGGTTCGAGCCTCCGACGATCTGACCCGCTTGTCGCTCGTGCGACTGCCACCCGAGTTGCGGCGCGGTAGCGAAGAGGCCGTGGATGTACGGCGGGAGCCAGCGTGGGAGCGGCTCGTTGCCCTCGATGACCTCGAGCATCGCCTTCTCCTCGCCGTAGAGGTACTCGTCGGGACCGGCGACGATCGTGACCTTGCAGTCGCCACAGATGCCCGCGGACTGGAGCTCCTGCAGCGCGAGCGTGACGCGGTCGATCTCGCGCCGGAAGGTCGCCTTGAGGCAGATGAACGTCTCCACCGCGCCGATCGCATATGCGGCGATCGCGACGCCTTCGACGAGTTGGTACGGGTTCGCCCGCAGAAGCGCGCGGTCCTTGAACGTGCCCGGTTCGCCCTCGGCACCGTTGCAAACGAGGTATCGGCGTCCGCCCGTCTGCGCGGCGATGCCGGCCCACTTCCGGCCGGTCGGGAAGCCGCCGCCTCCGCGCCCGCGCAGCCCCGCTCGCTCGATCTCGGCGATCGTCGCCGCGGGTCCGAGATCGTGAGCACGAGTGATGCCGAGTCTCCCGTCCCCGAGCGCGAGGTACTCGGCGAGCGACGTGACGGGTTCGACCGGGAGCAGGAACGTCGTCACGCGGGTCCAGACATCGTTCCGAGCGCGATCACGGGGTGATCATCGCCCGTGGGCGGATCAAGGTCTGCGTCCTCCGCGACGGAGGGCTCGAGGGCCCACCCGAACGCGCCGAGCAGGACGACCACTCCGCCGGCCACCGCCATCACGAGCGAGAAGATGATCCCGTACGCGATGATCGGCAGGCCGAACGCGAGGACGAGCGGCCAGTACGACGGTGAAGGAAGGTGGATCTGCTGACCTTGCTCCGGTTCGAGGGCCGCGTGGATCTCCTCGGCCGTCGCGACCTTCTCCAACTTCCCGGTCTCGGGGTTCTCCGCATACTTGCGGTGGAAGTACTCGTCGAGCGCGGACACTGTCGGGATCACGTCGAAGTTGTGCGGCTTCGGCGGGTTCGACGTCATCCACTCGTAGCTGCGCGCGTCCCACGGGTCGAGTGGTGCGCGCTCGTCTTTGCGAGTCGTGATCCATACGTTGACGACGAACAGGAAGATCCCGATCGCGAGGATGTACGAGCCGATGCTGATCGCCGTGTTCCAGAAGCCCAGGTTGAAGAATCCTTCTCCCGAGCGCGCCTGCGTCCAGATGTACATCCGCCGCGGCTGTCCCTGGAGTCCGATGATGTGCATTGGTCCGAACGTCAGGTTCAGGCCGATGATCATCGTCCAGAAGTTCCACTTGCCGAGGCGTTCGCTGAGCTGTTTCCCGAAGACCTTGGGCCACCAGTAGTAGAAGCCGGCGAAGATGCCCATGACGGAGCCACCGAAGATGACGTAGTGGAAGTGGGCCACGATGTAGTAGGTGTCGGTCTGCTGCGTGTCACTGGGGCTCACGGCGTGCGTGACGCCCGACAGGCCACCGATGGTGAACTCGACCATCATTCCGACGGCGAACAGCATCGGCGTCGTGAACCAGAGCTTGCCGCCCCACATGGTGAGCGTCCAGTTGACGATCTTCACGCCGGTCGGGATCGCGATCAGCATGGACGACACTGAGAAGGCGGCGACGCTGATCGGTCCGAGGCCGCTGGCGAACATGTGGTGGGCCCACACGCCCCAGCCGAGAAAGCCGATCGCCGCACCTGACATCACGACGAACCGGTAGCCGAACAGCGGCTTCCGGCTGAATACCGGGACGACCTCGCTCACGATGCCGAACGCGGGCATGATGAGGATGTAGACCTCGGGGTGGCCGAAGATCCAGAACAGGTGCTGCCACAGCAACGGGTCCGCGCCCGCTCCGACGTCGAAGAACGTCGCTCCGAACTGACGTTGGAACGTCAGCAGGAACAGCGCCACCGTGATCACCGGGATCGCGAACACCAACAGGAACTGGGTGACCAACGACATCCACGTGAACGTCGGCATCCGCATGATCCGCATCCCGGGTGCGCGCATGTTGAGAATCGTGACGATCAGATTGATCGCTCCGGTCAGTGACGCCAGTCCGACAATCTGCAGCCCGAGCGCCCAAAAGTCGATCCCATGACTCGGCGAATACAACGCATTCGCGTTCGGCTGGTACATGAACCAGCCCCCATCGGCGGCACCGCCAAGGAACCACGACGTGTTGAGGAAGATCCCTCCGAATAGAAAGCACCAAAACCCGAACGCGTTGATGCGCGGAAACGCCACGTCGCGAGCACCGATCTGAAGCGGAACGAAGTAGTTGGCGAGTCCTGATGACATCGGCATCACGAACAGGAAGATCATCGTCGTCGCGTGCATCGTGAACATCTGGTTGTACAGGTCCGCGCTGAGGACCTTGCCGTCTGCTGTTGCGAGCTGCGTCCTGATCAGCAGCGCCTCGATCCCACCGACGAGGAAGAAGCCGAATGCAGTGATCATGTACATGAGGCCGATCTTCTTGTGATCGACGGTGAACAACCACGAGCGCCAACCAACGGTGTCGACGGGCCGGCGAAACACTCCCAGCGCCTGCGACGGTGTCACGACACCAGCCCCGGGAACGAGCGCGGGTGCGAGTGCGGGCTGTTGTTCGATGATTGCCATGTCGACCTTCGTCTCCTTCTGGATGCTGACGAGAACTGCCGTCGGTGGCCCTCCGATTGGCGCGCCGGCCCGAGGCATCCGACGACGTGCGCCCGGCGACAGGAGGTTTTAAACAGTCTGTACTAGAGCAATGTTCAGGTGCAAACGCTGGGCGAGGTCACGGCGACGCGTTCAGAGTGGCCGGATGCGCTCCGGCCGGGTCAGGAAGTCGACGACGAGCCGGACGGGGCCGACGTAGTGGAGTGCGTGCGAGACCGCCGGCGGAATCGGTTGACTCTCCCCCTCGCGCAGGACTCGGTCGATCGGTGGGTCAGTTGCAATCGCGAGTCGGGCCGTGCCGTCGAGGACGCGCACGGCTGCCCATGTCAGGTCTGCGACGACGTGGTCGCGACGCAAACCGCTAGGCAACGTGTCCTGGTCGAACGGGCCTGCTGTGCGGGTCACGTGAAGCTCGTCGGGTAACTCGGCGCGGTCACACAGCGGGCAGTCGATCGGAGAGCCGACCTTGCCTGCTCGCCCGTCGGCCGACATCGCCCATGGTCGGTTCTGGATGGGCGGTCTGTGTCTCACGTGTTGGCCGTGACAACAGGAGAGCTCGCGACCCAATCACCAGCGTCGTCGACGTGGAAGCCCTCGACTGCTCGTCTCACGATGGACTTACCTCGACTTTGTTCGTCCGAGCTACAGCGTCGGCGAAGCGCAGCCGCAGCCGACAGTCGGCTCGACGTGGGTCCTTGGCAACGAGTTCGTGGACGGTGACGGAGCCGCCGGCCTCCGCGAGCCCCTCCGCCATCCCGAGGTGGAGGGTGCAGACAGTGTCCGGGTGCGCGAGCGCGACCGACTGGAACGGGCAGTTGTGAAGCACGATGTCAGCTGTGTTCTTCCGCACGCGAACTTCCGGGCTGAACCCTTGCCGCGCCATGGCGTTCGCCATCTCGACGACTGTGTTCTCGGCCGAACCGGACGGAGCGCCGAGCTCGCGACCCACCCGGCGACCCAGTTCGATTGGGGTCTCGCCGCTGTGGATCATGTCCGCCAGAAGGCGGCTGAGCCACTCGTACGGGCCTGTGACGCCCCACTGGCTCTCGACTCCAGCAGCGATCTCGTACACGAGCCGTGGCCGTCCCCGCGCGCCGCTCTGGACTGTTCGTCCCACCACGAGACCTGCCTCCACCAACTTGGCGAGGTGCTGGCGGATCGCGTTGTGGTTGAACGCGAAATGATCCGTCAGCTCTGCGATCGTCACGGGTCTGCCTGCGTCGCCGATGTAGCGGAAGATCCCGTGCCGTGTCGGGTCGCCGAGCGCACGCGCCTGCTGTTGCAGCGCGGTCATCGCAACGCGCCGTAGGTCGAAACGTCGTGCCTGGGCGGGGGGCAGCGACGATGAGGCGGCCCGACCCATCTGTCGCAACGGATTGGGATACTGCAAGGTCTAGTCACGGCTAGAACTATACGGGGCGACGGGGCGACGGGGCGACGGAGCTGATGAGCGGGATGATCCGGCGGTGGCCGCTGCACGATTGTTTTCTAAAGTGCGGGACACTCAGTTATAGCCTCAGGGGAGGAGCAACAGACAGGAGCGGATCGTGGCAGACGAACCAGCGGCATCGCCGCCCGACGATTGGCGAGCTGTCACGTCGCTCGGTGAGCCGACGCGGCGTGCGGTCTATGACTACGTCGTCAGCGTCGGTGATTGGGTCGGCCGCGACCAGGCTGCCGATGCGACTAGTCTCGAGCGGGGGACGGCGGTGCATCATCTGGATCGACTTGCCGCCGACGGACTGCTCGACGTGATGTTCCAGAGGCTGTCGGGTCGTCAGGGGCCAGGCGCTGGCCGGCCGGCGAAGCTCTACCGCCGCTCGCGAACCGAGTTCGAGTTCTCGCTCCCGCCACGCGACTACGAGCTCGCGGGACGAATGCTGGCCGAAGCCGTCGACCGAGCTCGATCCGACGGCACTGAGATCACGGATGCGGTCGCAGACGTCGCACGCAACGAAGGCATGCGTGTCGGCAAGTCGATCCGGGCACGGCTACGCGACTCGGCGGGAAAGCGCGCCCGCCGCGACGCCTTGCTGACGGCGCTCGCCGAGCTCGGCTACGAGCCGAAGGCGATCGAGGGCGGATCGATCGTGCTCAAGAACTGTCCGTTCCACCAGCTCGCCCAAACGCACACCGATCTCGTGTGCGGAATGAACCTGTGCCTTCTCGGCGCCGCCGTCGAGGCGGCGGGCGTGACGGATCTCGAGGTCGGTCTGCTGCCCTCCGAAGGGCTCTGCTGCGTTCGCTTGCGCCCGAGCGCGTGAGCGTTCACCCCGCTGGTACGGCGACAACGCGGAGCTCCCCGGTCATCTGCTCGTGCAGGGTGCAGACGAAGCGCAACCCGGTCGCGCCGATAGACGCATTGATGAACGCGACCTGACCGGCATCGACGGAGACGGCGGTGTCGTCGGGCAGCGTCAGGTTGTGCGGGTGAGCGCCCGCGTTGCGAACCACGATCGTGATGACGTCCCCAGCGCGAACTTCGACGCACGCCGGTGCGAACACGTCGTCGAGAGCAGCGATCGAGATCGGCGCGTCGGCCGTTGCGCTCGGTCCCACCGCTGCGACGGCGTCGCCGACGGGAGTGCACTTGTTGCCGGACATGGACGGTTGACCGCTCCCCGCTGACGAACACCCGGCGAAGAGGAGGATTGCCACGGCCCCCGGCGGAGCTTCTAATATCAAACGAGAGTTCTCATAGTATTGAGGGGGTGCACCGTGTCGCAGATGGTCGAGCGGGAGGACCAGCCGGACGTTCGCGGCGACCTCGGCGAGCAGATCTCGCTGCACTCCGTCGTCTCTGCAGTGAACGGCTACCCCGTGCTCGCCGGCGTCGACTTGACGGTACGCCGCGGTGAGGTCGTGCTCGTCTCGGGAGCGAACGGCGCGGGCAGGACGAGCCTGCTGCGCCTGATCGGAGGCCTCCTGCCGGTGCGCTCAGGGCAGGCGTGGGTTCTTGGCCACGATCTCGCGCGCGACCGACGCACCCACCGGGCGCCGAGCGCGAGCACCATCGGGAACTCCCCGCGATCGCGGACGCAGTGGCGGACCGGCTCGAGATCCTGCTCGACTCGGGCATTCGACGAGGCAGCGACATCGTCACGGCACTCTCCCTCGGAGCTCGAGCCGTCCTGATCCGGCCGCGCCCACCTTTACGGTCTCGCGGCAGCCGGCCAAGCCGGGGTTGCGCACACGATCGACGTGCTCGCAGACGAGTTGCGCACGACGATGGCACTCATCGGCGCGGCGAGTCTCGCCGACCTCGATCCGACCTTGGTTCGAAAGCGTGGTGGCGTCTCAGCGTGTTGACGTTCTCTCGAGCTCACCTGAGCTGCCGCTGTGAGTCCAATGGATCGTGCACCAGGTGGCACAAGTCGGCCCGTACCGCCATCGTTCCTGCGGCAATTCCACAAATCTTGGACGGCTGGCGGAGTCACCGGTCGCTGGACACGGGTGCGCCGTACAGAGGGAGGACACGTGGACGTCGCGCCGACGGACGACCCACCGGCCGTGATCGACGATGCGCTGCTCGCGCAGTTGGTTCGTGACCTCGCCGACGCTGTCGTGATTGCAGACACCGACGGGACGATCATCTTCTGGAATCGCGGCGCGCGGCCGATCTGTTCGGCTGGCTCGCGCACCAGGCGATCGTCAGTCGATGGACTCGATCATCCCGGAGCGGTTGCGCACGAGTCACTCGGAGGACTACCGCCGAGTGATGGCGTCGGGGCAGACCTACTATGCGGGGTCTGCTCGAGGTACCAGCCCTTCGCCGGGACGGAACGGCGCTGTCGGTGGCGTTCACCGTTTCGCTGCTCATCCGCAATGGCGAGACCCAGCCGCACGCGATCGCCGCCGTTTTGCGCGACGACACACAGCGATTCATCGAGCGACGTCACCCGCGCGCTCAGACAGAGGGGGCGGTGGGACCCTGACAAGTCTAAAGTCAAATCTGGTTGACATAACGATCCCGAGCCTCTAAAGTCAGAGCAGACCGCTTTAGAGAACGCAAGGAGCCGTCATGCGAACCGACGTCGAGCTGACGCTTGTGTCGCCGTCGCAAACCCAACTCGGTGCCCGGCCGCACCCCCCACGGCCGGGCACCGAAGTCTCCGCACCGACAGACGATGTCGACAGGCTTCGCCCGCGTCCAACCCGATGCGGATCATCTCCGTCACGAAGGCACGCAGCATGACGCGCACACCCGTCCTCGCCATCGTCGGCGGAAGCCTCGCGCCAAGGCAGCGGAGTCGGCTCGCGAGTCCGGGTACCAAGGTCGCGTGGTCCTCATCGACGACGAAAGCGCGAGACCCTACGAGCGGCCACCGCTCTCGAAGGGTGTCGGCCGAACCCGACTCGGCCCGGGTTCATCCCGAGAACTTCTACGCCGAGCACGGGATCGAGATCGTTGTCGAGCGCGCGACAGTCCTCGACCCCGCGTCGCGGCGGATCGACCTGGCGAGCGGCGACGTGATCGCGTTCGCAGTTGCGCAGAGCATCTGGGTTCGACGCCCGCCGGTTCAGGCGAAGGTGCGCGGGCTGGGGCAGCTTGCCGTGGGACTGGCACTCGTCGTTGTGACCGCCAGGGGGTGTGGGTGTCATGAGACGTTCGCGACAGACGAGGAGACTTGATGTTCACCATCGAAACGGCAGCGACATTGGCTTCGTCGATCACCACTCACCGGGAGCTTGCGGCCGGTGCATGTGAGCCGGGCGCGGCTGATTGGGCGTGGATGCAGCCAGCCGAACTCGTGGACCACATCGAAGCAACACACCATCGACACCTGTGGGACGCTCTCCCGCGCATCTCGGTGTCGATCGCCGAGGTCGTGTCGGTTCATGGGAGGCGTCATCCCGAGTTGAACGCGATCGCTGCGCTGTTCGACGACATCAGGTTCCATGTCGAACCGCACCTCCTCAAAGAGGAGCGGGTGGTGTTCCCGATGATCCGCGACCTCGTCTCCCAGAGCCGGCAGGCCCGTTCTCGGCGTCGCATGGACTGCTCGATCTCGGTGATGCTTCGCGAGCACCACTCCCTCGGTGACGATCTCGCCGAGCTCGGTCGTCTCGCGGACCTGTACCGGCCACCGTCCGACGGCTGTTGCTCATACGCCGCCTGTGCTTCACCGCGCTCGCAGAGTTCGAGGCGGACACGCATCTCCACGCTCACAAGGAGAGCAACGTGTTGTGTACGTCGATCGTCGCCGGAAGGTGATCGAGCTGCCTGCCGCCGTGGTTGGACACGATGATCCCGTTCGCGCCAGCGTCTGCGGCACGACGTGCGCCCTCGACGGATGTGATGCCTTTGACAACGAGCGGGCCCCGCCACACGTCCTTGATCCATGCCACGTCGTCCCACGTGACGGTGCCGTCGAACAGTCCGGACACGTCTTGCACCGGCCCGTTCTGGTCGTCTCGTGGGAGGTTCGCAAACTCGATCGGGCTGCTCGTCAGAAAGTGCCACCACCATGACGGGTGCAGTCCCGCTTCGGCGAGGGTGCGGAGGCGCAGCGATGGCGATGGGAGATGCAGACCGGCGCGCAGCTCCCGCTCGCGTTTCGAGCGCACCGTCACGTCAGCGGTCACCACCAGAACGCGATAGCCGCAAGCTTTTGCGCGTCCGATCAGGTCTCTGGCGATCCCGCGGTCTCCCCAGACGTACAGTCCCAACCACAAGTCTTTGTCGGTCTCGCCTGTGATCGCTTCGAGCGAGGTCGACGACAGTGTTGAAATCGCGTATGGGATCTTCGCGTCCCGCGCCGCGCGTGCGACTGCGAGCTCACCTTCGTGATGGAACAGCCTGGGAGCGCCAACGGGTGCGAGAACGATCGGCACCGGGATGGCTCGCCCCAGCACGTTTGTCGACGTGTCGACGTGGCTGACATTTCGCAACAGCTTCGGATGGAACTCGTGTTCGTCGAACGCGGTGCGGTTCCGACGCAACGTGCATTCGTCCTCGCCGCCGCCGTCGAGATAGTCCATGGCGACTCGAGGAAGGCGACGTCGGGCTACCTTCGCGACGTCGTCGATGCTGTGACAGCGCGCCAGTCTTCGAGCGCCGTGCGGCGCCGGTGGCCGCCCGGCGAACAGCATCTCCGCGATCTCGCGAACGTTCATCGCAGGACGGCGCGGGGCGCCCGGTCGATCGAGTGGCCATCGTGCGGCCTGTCCTCTCGGCTGACTATTTCTAGTCTCAGGTGCAAGAAGTATGACATGATCCAGTCATGCGCGCATGCTCGGGACGCTCACGTGTCGCACGGCCTGTGGGTCGAGCAGTAGGAGCCGGCGTACTTCGTGGTGAACACGACGATCAGCGTCGTGGCTGTCAACTGGATCGCGCCGAGCGCGATGAACACCGTCGCTCTCGTCATCACCGCGTTGAAGGTGACGAGCCCGGACGCGACCAACCACGTCGCGATCGCGGTGCGACTCTCAGCCCCGCAGAGCATCGCTCGTGGATCAGATGCCAGATCTGCGGCACGTACGCGGCCCCGGCAAGCGCGGCGCCGAACAACCCGACGAGCGCGATCACGTTGTCCGCCTCGAACTTCGTTCGATCTCCTCATGGCGACCTTCCGGGTCGAGTCGAGTTGACGTCGACCGGCACTCACTCTATAATCACGTAGTATATCCTTTACACGGAGGAGGCGAAATGATCCCGATCTCGGCCACGCGTTGCACGGTTCGCAGGCTCGTCCGATGAGGATCGCGTCGGAGCTTCTCGTCGAGCGCCTCGCTGATTGGGGTGTCGACACCGTGTTCGGCCTGCCGGGCGACGGGATCAACGGGATCATGGAGGGTCTTCGCCGCCACCAGGACCGTGTCCGCTTCGTGCTCGTGCAGCACGAGGAGGCGGCCGCATTCATGGCCACCGGGTACGCGAAGTCGACCGGCAGGATCGGCGTGTGCCTCGCGACGTCGGGGCCCGGCGCGATCCACCTCCTCAACGGGCTCTACGACGCTCGCCTCGACCACGTACCGGTTCTGGCGATCACCGGGATGCAGGCGACGTCACTGCTGGGCACCGGATACCAGCAGGAGGTGCACCTCGAGCACCTGTTCGAAGACGTCGCGGAGTACAACGCGTTCGTCCATGTGCCAGTCCAGATCCCAGCCCTCGTCGACAACGCTGTGCGGACGGCGCTGTCGCGTCGCGGCGTCAGCCACCTCACGTTCCCCGTTGACCTGCAAGAGGCGGACGCGGAGCTGCAGCCGTACGAAGGCGGCCTCGGCACGGGCCGGACCCCGTCGACAGCGGCGGTGTACCTTCCGCCGCGTTTCAGCCCAGAGACGCGCGATCTCCAGCGTGCTGCCGACCTGCTCAACGACGCGAGGAAGGTGGTGGTCCTCGCCGGAGTCGGCGCGCTGGGCGCGCGGGACGAACTGCTCGAGATCGCCGACATTCTCGCCAGCCCGATCATCAAGACGCTCCCTGGCAAAGCCGCCGTTCCCGACGACCATCCGTTGACGAGCGGCGGTCTCGGACTGCTCGGCACGCGTCCGTCCGAGGACGCAGCCGCCGAGTGCGATGCGCTGTTGATGGTCGGGACGAACTACCCCTACACCGCGTTCCTGCCCGAGGACGCCCGTGTCGTACAGATCGAGATCGATCCGGCGCGCGCTGGAGCGCGCATCCCGACCGACGTGCCGCTCGTCGGGGACGCCGCGTCGACTTTGCGCGATCTTGCGCCGTTGCTGCGCCGCAAGGACGATCGGCGCTTCCTCGAGGAGACGCAGCAGAAGGTGGTCGCATGGCGTGCCGACATGATGGCACTCGAGAACGCCGAACGAGACCCGATTCAGCCGCAGTACCTGATGCGGATCATCGACGCTGTCGCGAGTGACAACGCGATCTTGTGCACGGATTCTGGGACCGTCGCGACCTGGGCTGCGCGGCACTACGACATCCGCGGTGACCGTCAGTTCATGCTCTCCGGGAACCTCGCCTCGATGGCTCCTGCACTCCCGTACGCGATTGCGGCGCAATGGGCGCACCCTGGGCGCGAGTGCATCGCGTTCGTCGGCGACGGCGGATTCGCGATGCTGATGGCCGAGTTCCTGACTGCGATGCGATACGAGCTCCCGGTGAAGGTCGTCGTGTGCAACAACGGCGTGCTCGGCCAAATCTTGTGGGAGCAGATGGCGCTCGGGTATCCCGAGCACGGCGTGCGCTTCCAGGGTCCTGCCGACTTCGCCGCGTGGGCCACTGCGTGCGGAGGGCTCGGGATCCGGGTCTCGGGCGCCGGCGACGTCGAGCCTGCGCTCCGCAGCGCGTTCGCGCATGACGGGCCGGCACTTGTCGACGTCGTCGTCAACGCTGACGAGCCGCCGATGCCGGCGAAGATCACCTACCAGCAGGCGAAGGGATTCGCGCAGGCGTTCCTCAAAGGCCAGCCGCGGCGGGCGTCGATTGCATCAACGCTGTTCCGCGACAAGCTCGACGAGCTTCGGTCATGAGTGCCCGCCGACGCTCAACTCTTCTGACATCGACCAAGGAGGACATCGCACGATGAACGCGATCAATCGATTGGCAAGTGGTGTCGCCGAACGAGTCGAGGGGCTGACGTCGCTCGATCGTGTCGCAGGCCCGCTGGCGGACCGCGTTTCGGGTCTGTTTCAGCGCGCCCGGCTCAAGGACCTCTTGAGCGGGTCATGGTTCGGGCACCCACTTCACCCGCTTCTGACGGATCTTCCGATCGGGTCGTGGACGAGCGCGTTCCTTCTTGATCTGTTCGGCGGCCGCCGGGCCCGACCGGCGGCCGACCTCCTCGTCGCTGTGGGTGTTGTGACGGCGATCCCGACGGCGGCGACCGGACTTTCCGACTGGTCCGATCTCGGACAGGAGGATCGGCGGACGGGACTTGTCCACGCGACTGCGAACACGGTCGCGCTGGCCTTGTACATCGGATCTCTGGTGGCCCGCGCCCGAGATCGCCGAGGCGCAGGCGTGATGCTCGGCCTCGCGGGCGCGACGATGGCGACCGCCGGCGGCTTCCTCGGCGGACACCTGGTGTACCGGCGTGGCGCAGGGGTCGACCACACCACTTTCGAGGCGGGAGCGGACGAGTGGGCGGCGATCGAGGATGTGGTGCTTCCCGGTGACGGAGAGATGACGATGGCGACAGTTGCCGGCGTCGACGTGATGGTGTCACGCCAGGAGGCGACGCTGTGCGGTCTCTCCGATCGCTGCAGCCATCAGGGCGGGCCACTCCACGAGGGGACGCTCGTCGACGGCCGCGTCCGCTGCCCGTGGCACGCGAGTGAGTTCCAGATCGCCGACGGCTCCGTCGTCCACGGCCCGGCGACTGCGGATCAACCCGTCTACGACCTACGCACCGTTGACGGCGTAACTCAAGTCCGCCGCCGCATGCGGGCAAGGCAGAACTGACATGGACGCGTGGAATGGATGGCCGTACGCCCGCCTCTACCTGCTGCTCGTCGCCGCAGCCTTCCTCGTCGTCGGCGGACAGGTGCTGCTGCTCCACTGGCGAGCGGCGTTCCGCGCGAAGGCCATGTACGGCCCTGTCGTGCTCGCTCCGATCATTGCGGCGGCCGGAATCGCTGCTGCGATCACCCGCGGCAACGCCATCGGCTGGACGGCACTGCTGGTGTTCGCCGCCGGCTTTGTCGAGGGGGTGATCGGCGTGGTCCTCCACCTCCGCGGAACGGCGCAGCGGATCGGCGGATTCACGCTGCGCAACTTGATGGCAGGGCCTCCACCACTCCTCCCCGTCGCATTTGCCGCGTTGGCCGTGACCGGCGGACTCGCGATCGTCTGGGGCGCGTGGTGAAGCCCCTCGACCGTCTCGGTGAGCGCGAACGCGGTGTCGTCGAGGAACGCCGCACACGCGGGTACGCGCGAGGTCCGCTCACGCGTTTCCCGGGAGAGCTCGATGTCGTCCTCCGCGTCCTGGTCGCACGGCTGTTGCCGGGAGTACCGGCTCACATCGACCTCGCCGCCTTCGTCGACGCCTACACCGGGCAGCAGCTCGGAAGAGGCGACCGTGAAGTCGGCACGCCTCCGGAGCCAGAGCTCTTCGACGGTGGACTGCGTGCCCTCGCCTCGATCGAGTTCGTCGACCTCACCGAGCGCGAGCAGCGCGCCCTCATCACCAGGATGCGACGAGGTGAGGCTGATGCCGAGCTCGCATTCCCGGCGAAGGCCTTCATCGACCGGCTTCTCGACAAAGCGCTGACCGGCTACCTCGCCCACCCCGATACCTGGGAGCGGATCGGGTTCAACGGACCCGCCTACCCGGAAGGGTACGCCTGGATCGGCCCGGTCGAAGTCGTCGCCCGCCGCGACCACAAAGCCGGATGGGACCGCTTGTGAACCACCCGCCGCTCCGTCCATCCGAGCTGCGCAAGATCATGCGCCACCACGAGGGAACCGTCGACGCGTGCATCGTGGGATCAGGCGCCGCCGGCGCGGTCCTGGCCAAGGAACTGGCCGAGGCCGGACTGTCGGTGGTGGTGCTCGAAGCGGGACGTTGGCTCGACACGAGAGACGACTTCGTCAACGACGAGCTGTCGATGCTCGGTACCTTGGACTGGGACGACCTTCGCATCACGGACGGCGCCGATCCGCTCCGCCTCGGGCGAGTGAACACCGGACGTGCCGTCGGCGGGACCACCGTCCACTACACCGCTGCGGCCCTCCGCCTCGACCCTTGCGACTTCACGGTTGCTTCCACCGACGGCGTCGGAGTCGACTGGCCGTTCGGCTATGACGAGCTCGCCCCCTACTACGCCGACGTCGAGAGTCAGCTCCCTGTGTCAGGACCGCGGTCGTCGGCCTGGCCGTCCGGTGCGCCATACCCGCACGGAGAGCTGCCCTGGTCTTCCAAGGACCACATCCTCGCCGTCGGGTTCGACCACGTCGGGTATCGCGTCGAGATGACCCCACACGCGATCGCGACCGGACCGCTCAACGGTCGCAGCGCCTGCATGAACTACGGCTTCTGCATGGACGGCTGCAAGAGCGACGCCAAAGGTTCCGTCAACGTCAGCTACCTGCCCGCTGCCGTTGCGGCCGGCGCCGAGATCCGCCCCGAGTGCTGCGCCATTCGCATCGAGCAGGTCGACCGTCGAGCGACGGGCGTGACATACCTTCACGACGGCCACGAAAGGTTCCAAGCCGCGCGTCGCGTCTTCGTCTGCTGCTACGCGATCGAGACACCACGACTGCTGCTCAACTCCGACAACCTCGCGAACTCGTCCGACCAAGTCGGGAGAAACCTCATGGTCCACTCGGGGCCGATCATCTACGGCCGCTTCGAGCAGCCCGTCGACAGCTTCATCACGCCGCCGGTCGGCGTCTTCACCAGAGACCCGTACCGCTCGAACCCGGAACGAGGGTTCCTTCGCGGTTACCTGTTCAACACGTACGCGCAGTTCCCGATCAACTTCGCCCACTCCCTCACCGCCGACAACCCCGACCTATGGGGTGACGATCTGATGACCGTGCTCGACGAGTACTCCCACTGGGGAATCATCGCCGCCATCGGTGAGGTTCTCCCCAACCCAGACAACCGCGTCAGCCTCGCGACGGAGAGCGACGCGAACGGAATTCCTGTCGCCAAGGTCACGTTCTCCTACGGCGACAACGACCGGCGAATGATCGCCGCGATGCGCGCTGACGGCGAGCGCATCATTCGCGCCGCCGGCGCGACACGTGTCCTCGTCCACGAAGCAAACCATCATGTCCTGGGCACGTGCCGCATGGGGAACGATCCCGAGACTTCGGTCGTCGACGCCGACTGCCGCAGCCACGATGTCGACAACCTGTGGATCTGCGACGGCTCCGTCCTCCCGACCGTCGGTGCCGTCAACCCCAGTCTCACGATCCAGGCCATCGCCACCCGGACCGCGCGCCGACTCATGAAGGCTTCCTGAGGCGTCACCTCGCGGGGCGTGCTTCCAGAAGCGTGACGTCACTGCGCCTACACGCGCGATCTTGGCTGTACGAGCCTCATGTGTCGACGGCGATCAAGCGACCCCGATGCCCGACGCCCGCGGTGCTGATGCGGGGCCGCGTGGACGGATCAGCGGAAGCGGGCTTGACTCATGCGAAGCTCGCTCTCCAGCTTGTGGAGCCGCTCGTCGTAGCAGATCTGACGAAAGAGGTCGGCCAGGCTGTCGTACGCGCCGAAGTCGGCGGTGAACGCACCCTCGTACCGCTTCATCTCCCAGTCGGCGTGCTCATCGACGAGCTGCGCGTACTCGTGCTCGGCGTGGTCCTCGAAATCTGCATTCAATCGATACGACCAGGCAGGACGGACCGCGAACATCACCCACGACAGCTGGTAGTACGCGAACGCCAGGATCTGTGGCAGCACGCGGCTTTGGAACCACGACCGGCGGGGTTCGTCCGCGGTGAGCTCCTCGAGGATGAGCAGATGCCACTGCTCGTTGTCCTGCTCCCAGCGGCTCGTGCGTACCCGGTCAAAGACGCGTCGAGCGAATCCGGGTTGCCGCGCGGTATGCGTCATGGCCACGTAGGCGACATTTTCCCACGCCTGGTACGGCACACGAGCGACGAGCTCTAGGACCCGGAACTTCTCCAGTGTCCGTTCCTGGCCATACACGAGATCCATGATCGCGAACAGGACCCTGGCGCTCGCCGAGTAGCTGCGGCGCGGCGAGGTCGCACTGGCCTGCTGCTCGACGACGAGCTGATCGTGGTCGAGCCGCTCGATCGGCCCGAACGGTGGCCGCTCGCCGATCGCCCTGGAGATCGGGCCGAGTTCAGTTGTCGTCATGGTCATCTCCAAGTCTCCGTGCCCATTCTGGTCGCGGTCGCCAGCGAAGTCGTCCGTCGTTGGGCTTCCCGGCCGGGCCAACCAGCCCGACCGCAACCCTCGACAAGCACACCACCCGCGACACACCGACACCGCGGCGGCCTCGGCGAAACATCTGGTTGCAACGGTCAGCCCTGAGCACCTCGACGGTGACGGCTCGTGACATGTGGTCGAACGATCCTCGTCAGGGCCGTGGGCGACGACGAGAGGGCCCGCTCACCGCGATGTGGCTTTCCTGCTCAGCCGCTTGTGACTGCGCAGCGTACGCAGAAGCGAGCGTGTGGGATCGCCTCGAGCCGCTCGAAGGGGAGCAGATCGCGGCAGCGCTCACACATGCCGTAGGTGCCGTCATCGAGCTTTGACAGGGCGTGGCGCGCCTCCCCGGCCGCGAGGTCGGCGCGGCTCGCCGCGACGTCGGCGATCTCACGATCGAGGACGCTGTCACCATCCTGTTCACCGGTCAGGTCGGTGACGGTACGGCGGTAGCTGTTGGCGTGCGCCATCTGCTCCGCCACCTCACACAGAAGCAGCGCGCGCAGCAGCGCGAGCGACTCGTGTGGAAGCTGGGGGGCGCCGGTGCGCGTCTTGACGTTGGTCATGGACATTCGGGATCCTCCTCTGAGTCGTCGGTCCGAGCCGACGCGTGAACGAAACGTGAGGTGACAGAACCTTCTGTGCTGTCAGCGGAAAGCTGTCGCCATCGACGACGACCACGTTCCGCGCTCGGAACCATCCACGCCCTCCGACTCGACTGCCGGTGGCAGGACCACGACGGTGCACGGGGCGTGGTGGACGGTCTGGTAGCTCACCGATCCGAGCAACAAACCCTTGAACCCCCCCGAGCCCTCTCGATCCGACAACCACCAGGTCGGCGTCATCGGCTGCGTTGAGAATGCCTTCCGTGGCGCTTCCGAACGTCAACGTGCGGGTGACTGGGGCCAAGCCGCCTGTGTCCGCCGACTCGACACATGCATCAAGCGTGGAGCGAGCGGCCCTTTCGACGAGCGAAGAGTCACCCACCGTGGCGACAAACGGTAACCCGAGCCGTCTTGGAACCTCCACGCGTGGATGCACACCACGCTCGCCTGGTGGATCCGCGCCTCCTCCAGCGCCCACTCGAGCGCTCGGCGGGCGGTCTCGGATCCGTCGATCCCGACGATGATCCGCCCGATCCCCTCCGCGGCCCGGTCGGCGCCCTGGCGCACGACGGCGACAGGACACGTCGCGAGATGAAGGCATTGCTGGCTCACCGACCCGACCAGAAGCTTTCGAAAGCGCCCCATCCCGCGTGCCCCGACCACGAGCAAGTCCGCACCGGCCGATTGCTCGAGTAGCGCCGCGGCCGGAAGGTCGCAGACAGCGTTCTGCTCGATCGTGGCGGCCCGGACCTCTCCGAGTGCCCCAACGACGATCGACCGCAGCGCGTTCACGGCGTCAGCCTCGCTGTACGCAGGATCGAAGGGTGCTCCAGCAGCGAGGTGGTGCTGATCGAGGAAGTCCCACGCGAGAACGGCTGTCAACGACGACTCGCGCGCCTCCGCTTCTCGCACTGCCCAGCGCAATGCAGAAGCCGCGCCGGCGGACTCATCGACACCCACGACGATGTGACCGGTCTTCGCTGCCTCGTGGCGAACCGGTCGGGTGACAGGGTCGTGCTCGAGCCAAGTTCCCGTCACCTCTTCGGCAGCTGTACGGGACGCAGTCGCGCTCATTTGTTCCACTCCTTTGCTACTGGACCCCGTCCATCGTGGACCGACCTCGAAGGCTCTGCGTTGGCCGAACCCGACAACCTTCCGGAACGCACATGTGAAGTCCGGACATCGCGCCCCGACTTCGACACCACAACCACCTCGGCCGTCCGCCGGTCGATCCAGGCCGGCGACCACCTTCACGGCGAAGTCGTCGCTCTGAGCAAGGCAGTCCTCCGCGTCGAGCACGCGATCGGACCGCTCGTCGAAAGCGACCGTTCCCACGACAGCGAGCGGGTCGAAACTTTTGGGTCAGGCTCGAGGCGCGCCACATGGCCGAGGCCGCACCGCGCACGCACGCACGCACGCACGCACGCACGCACGTTCACGACAACACCGTCAAGAATCGACTTGACCGCGTCGATGTGGAACCCGGCCCCATCGTGACAAATGCGGTTGGCGGACTTGAGTGTGAGGTCGCGATCTACGTCCAGCGCCACTACGACGGACCGTGGCGTGCGACGACCGAAGAGATGTGACAATCCCACAGCTGGGACACGGCAAACGCGTCGGTTGTCGCCAATGGTCGCGCCCACTTCTGCGGGGACACTCATCAGCGACCCCGAAGCAAGGAGATCCGATGTCGACAACTGCTCTCCAGACCATTCCGGACACCAGCGCGGCTGACCGCCGCAAGAGGCTCATTCATCGGCGGCCTCGGCCCGCGATCGAGAACAGATCCGCCTGCGGGCACTCGCCGCGGTTCATACGCCGCGGTCGCGCCACGCTCATGCTCCGTCTTCGGTGGGCTTCACCCGACGCGGCACACGACGGGTCGGTGCGGCCGTGGCGGTGTCCCCGGTGGGACTTGCCAAGGCTCGCTCGAGGCCGGTGAAGAGGTCCACGACATCGGCTGCCTCGAAGACTCGATAGCGCTGGCGTCCCACGTTGCGCTGGCGCAGGATGCCGGCGGCTTCGAGGCGGTTGACGGCGTCGCCGGTGCGCATCTCGGAGCGCCCGATCAGTTGCGCCGCGCTCTCGACGGTGATCACTGGAACACCGGGTAGGAGGTCGAGGAGGTGCTCGACTGCCGAGTTGGCGCGCACACGCCCGAGTTGTTCGCGCCATCGCGCGTCGAGCGCGTCGATCCGGGCCGCGTATGCCTCGGCGTCGTTGCACGATCGATGCGCCGCGGTCGCGAACGTGCGCAGCCAGGTGCCGGCGCCGGTGGAGCGCTCGGGACTGTCGGGTGCACCGTCGTGCCGGTATGCGGTGAGGCCGGCGATGTAGTCAACCGCCCAGGTGGCGAGCACCAGACTCATCGGGGGGACGAACCGCGGGGCGAGGTCGCGTCGACGGAGGATGACGTGGATGAGCGCTCGCCCGGTGCGGCCGTTGCCGTCGGCGAACGGGTGGATCGTCTCGAACTGCGCGTGAGCGATGGCCGCTTGCACCAGCGCGGGATGGTTGTCGCCGTTCACATACGCGACGAGGTCGTGCAGCAGGTTGTCGAGGGACTGCGGTGGCGGCGGGACGAACGCTGCCGAGCAGGGGTTGTAGCTGCTGCCACCGATCCAGTTCTGCACAGTGCGGACGACTCCGCCGATCTGCGACATCGCGGACCGCTCCATCAAGATCCGGTGGATCCCGAGGAGGTCGTCGACGGTGATCGTGTCCCTCGTCGAGCCAAGCTCGACCGCCGCCTCCATCGCAGCGACATTGGCGAGGACCTCGACGGCGATCCGATCGGCGGCGTCGCCGCCTTGAGCAAGCACCACTTCGGCATCGAGCAGCCGGCGTGGTCCTGCCTCCAGGCCTTCGATCTTCGAGGAGGCGACCGACTCGGCGCGCAACAGGAACCGTGCCAGCCCTTCGAGGCTGACATGTGACGTCGCAGAGGTGTTCAGCCCCCTGATGGCCGCTTCGGCGTCGGTCAGGTCGGCGACGAGATCAGCGGGAAGGGCGAGGTCCCAACCGGCGAGCGGGTCGGGGAGGTACGCGTCGTAGTCGCAGCCCTGACGATCGCGGCGACTCATCCCCTCGAACGAGGAGGTCCAGCGGTGTCGAATCAGCGTTGCCACAACCGTGCCCTACTCCGTTGCTAAGTAACGCTTGTACTCTAACCGTTGCTCGGAGGTCGAGGTTCTTGCGGCGGAGCTTGTCCTGCGCGTTCGCGAGCAGGTCGTCGGGCGTCGTCGCAGGTGAGATCACGACGACCGCCTACGGGGAGTGGAAGGCAATGCTTCCTTGCCAACGCAGCTCAGAATTTTTCACCAATCAGTAGAATTTTGGCGTGGCCGACGTGCAGCACGAGCAGCGCTCAGGCCGAGCGGCGTCGGCAACGCAGCGCCCCGCATTCGTGTTGTCGCCGCGGGCTCCGTATCGCCTCGACCTCACCGCGTGGGCGCTTCGGCGTCGATCCCGCAACCGGATCGATCGATGGGGCGGTACGTATCGCCGGGCGCTGATCGTGGACGGCCGCCCGGTGAGCGTCGAGGTCGAGCAGAGAGGCGAGGATCAGCCGGAGTTGGCGGTGTCGGTGCTGACTGCCGGTCATTACACGGCCGAGGACATGGATTCGATCGAACGGCAGGTGCGGCGACTTCTCGGCATCGACGTCGACCTCCAAGCGTTCTACGACCTTGCGGACACGGACTTCCGCCTCGCTGATCTGAAGGACCGCTTCCTCGGGGTTCGACCACCTCGATTCCCGACATTGTTCGAATCGATGGTCAATGCGATCGCCAACCAACAGCTCTCTCTCTCGAGGTCGGCATCGAGCTGCTCAACCGGTTCACCGATCGATTCGGCGCTCGTCCCCCTGATGCGCAGGGCCTCGTCGCGTTTCCCGATGCAGAGTCGATCCTGGCGGTCGACCCTGGCGAGCTCCGTGAGCTGGGATTCAGCATGCGCAAGGCCCAGTACATCTTGAGCAGCGCGCACGCTGTCGCGACCGGGGACGTCAGCGCGTCGCGCTTGGAGGCCTGCGACCGAGCCGAAGCCACCGAGCTCTTGCTCGCTCAACGGGGGATCGGGCGATGGTCGGCCGAGTACATCCTCCTGCGCGGGGTGGGCCGACTCGATGTCTTCCCTGCCGACGACGTCGGGGCGCGCAACAAGCTGCAGCGGCTGATGCAACTCACGCACGCACCAGACCGTGACGAGATCATCTCGATGACCGCCCCGTGGAGCCCATGGGCAGGTCTGGTCTACTTCCACCTCCTGCTCGACGGGCTCGCTCGGGACGGGCACATCGATGGGTGAAACACCTGGGCTCGGGCGCAGCGTGTGCACGGTCGGTCACGGCACCCTGAGCAAGGAAGCGTTCTCGGCCCTCGTAGCCAATGCTGGTGTGCGTGAGATCGTTGACGTGCGATCGTTTCCCGGAAGCCGCCGCAACCCGCAGTTCGGGACCGAGCAGCTGGCTCGTTGGTTGCCAGAGCACGACATCGGATACCGGTGGATGCGTGACCTCGGAGGACGACGCAAGCCAGTGTCACCGTCCCGGCACGTTGGGTTACGCCATCCCGCATTTCGGGCTTACGCCGACTACATGGACACTCCCCCGTTCAATGCCGCCGTCATCGAGCTTGCGGCAGGCGCAGATGGCCGCGCCGTGATGTGCAGCGAGTCGGTGTGGTGGCGCTGTCATCGCCGGCTGCTCGGAGATCACCTGACCCTGCTCGAGGGCATCGAGGTCACCCATCTCATGCACGATGGTCGCCGGATGCCGCACGCGTTGACCGACGCCGTCCGACGCGACGGCAACCGACTCACCTATGACGTCGGTGCCACGCCGCCTTTACCCGCGATCTGATCACCGCGCCCGGCGCTCGTGCCTCCAGCCGGACCGCAGCCGATGCTGCGGCTGGGCAGCTCCACGAACTCGTCGAGCGGTGGGTAGACGGACGACCTCGCCGACTGGCCGATTGAGCCCGCCGCGGTCCGGAGCGTCGGCGTGACTACGACGTTGGGAGCGACGACCACGAGCTTGCCGCGGGCGTGTCGGGTCTCGGTCTTCTCCAGAGCCGACAGGGCGTCCGCGAAGGTGTAGACGTGTTCGAGGACGAGGTGGACGTGGCCGGTGGTGATGTCGTCCATCAGTTGGTCCATGTCGGCGCGAGGAACTCCGACCCGCCCGTTCGTGCCTTGGGGAAGAATTGGGTTCGAGCTTCATTCGACCTCGATGAAGATGCACTCACCCGGACACTCCTCGGCAGCCTCGACGACCCGATCCAGGCCGTTGTCAGGGATGCGGGCCATGCCGTCCGATCCCGCAGGGTTCGACTTGCCGTCGAATAGCCGCTCGGTACCGAAGTTCTCCGCCGACTCCTTGACGTAGAACAGCCCGTCGTCCTGGCCGAAGAAAACGTCAGGGGCGATCTCCTCGCACAAGCCGTCTCCCGTGCACAGATCCTGATCGATCCACACCCTCATGTGATGCCTCCGCTCGGCGCAATTATACAAGCAGAAACTATAAATATTCGGAGGTTGGTGGAGTAGCCTGTCGCTGTGGACGCGAGCTGAGTCGTCGATGAGAACGGCACACGCGGCACTCCTAGTTGGAAGTAGGCGACATGCAGACATCACTTCGCATCGATGGGGCCAACTGCTCGACCTGCTTCAACGAGACCCTCGCCGCCCTCGCTGCGGTCGATGGCATCCGCGACGTCCACGGATCGATCGCGGGCCCATGCATCGAGGTCGACCACGACGACATCGCTCTCGACGTGATCCTCGGGACCATCCGCAACCGTCTGCACGGCGTCGAGATGTTCTCCAACGAGACCCGGATGGTGGCCCTCGAGCCGGCCGAGATCTTGGCGCCTTGCCCTCATCACCGAGACCCCGCACCGGCCGCCGTCACACCGCTGAGCTCTCACGTGAACGACATCGTTCCCTCGATGACGCTCGGCCAGATCGTGACGCTTCACCCGCCGCTCGCCGCCGACCTAGAGCGGCGCGGCCTCGACTACTGCTGCCACGGTGCGCGCACACTTGCCGTCGCCGCCGCTGACGCAGGGCTGGATCCCCAGACCGTGGCCGACGAACTGTCGGCCGCGCGTGTCGACGAGCCACCCGCCGCCTGGGTGTCGCTCAGCACGGTCGATCTGGTCGACCACATCGAGACCGTCCACCATCGCTACCTGTGGGCCGAGCTCGGGCGCATCAGCGCACTCGTCGACAAGATCGTCTCCGTCCATGGTGATCGGCACAGCGAGCTCGCCGAGGTGCAACGGCTCTACACCGAGCTGCGCGCCGACTTCGAACCACACCTCGCCCAGGAGGAGCAGGTGCTGTTCCCGATGATCCGCCGACTCGCTGTTCCTGCCGATCGGCCGCAGTCCGACACGGACGAGCTCTCCGCGCAGATCGGAGCGCTCACCGCCGAGCACGAGACGGTCGGCGCGCTCCTCGAGGAGCTGAACCGCGTCACCGGCGGCTATGCAACCCCTGCGGACGGGTGCGCCACGTACGGCGCGTGCTATCGGGCGCTGGCCGAGCTCGAAGCCGACACGCACCTCCAATATCCACAAGGAGAGCAACGTCCTGTTTCCTGCGCTCCATGCCAAGCCGGCAGCACGCCCGGCGGCGAGTGCTGCTTCGTGACGACAACGGGGTTCGGGTCGCCAGCGCGCACGCGTTCGTGCTGACAACAGACCGAGGTCAGCGTCGCATCCAGGACAGTCCGATGCCGATCGGGACGCTCGTCAGGAGCACGATCAGCAGCACTCGGTACAGCAGGAGCAACCGCGGAGCCTGACCGCCGGACCCTCTGACGGCGAACGTCGACATCGCGAGCGCGATCACCAGCAGCACACTGCCGATCGACACGGTGACCGGGCTCGACAGCAGCGTGCCGGCGACGATCGTCAGACAG
>Ga0136611_10000294_pt1 | contig 31730 bp, 22 predicted proteins | sample AntDrymUQ2232306_2_FD_106645 | JGI IMG/M metagenome (GOLD analysis project Ga0136611, IMG submission 106645) | Polar desert sand microbial communities from Dry Valleys, Antarctica - metaG UQ223 (23.06) | ecosystem: Environmental > Terrestrial > Soil > Desert | place: Antarctica: Dry Valley...
ACCTAGACGCCCGCTTCCTCAGATCGGCATGAGGTAGACTGCGCCCGTGAGGCCGCAATGGTGACGGGAGGATGAAGCCCGGATGACGGATCGATGTTGACTTCACCCCTCGGGCGCATCCGACCCGTCGTAGCCGACGCACACACCGTACAGTGGAGCGGGTCCGACCGTCAGCATGCGCCGACACGGCGAGCACGCGCCGGAGCGGACGGGGCGCTTGCGAGCGCCGTCAGATGGCCTACTTGGAGGTCCACGCGTGTTGCGGCGTCGACTCCGTTTCGATCGCAGAGGCGGCGCTCTCCAACCGTCGGAGCACCGCCCGCCCGCCCCCGAGACATCCAGCCTGCGACTTCCTGGCTATGCGGAATGGCTCCTCGACACGCCCTCGATCGTGATCGTGTGCCTCGCGGTCGCGCTCGCGCTTCGCGTGATCAGTCCAGTGGCGGCGATCACCTCGGACGAGGGCTATTGGATGCAGCGTACGGTCCGCTTCGGCGCGGCGCTGGAGCGGGGCGATTTCCCGAGCACCTACCGATCTGGGCATCCCGGCGTCACGGTGATGTGGGTCGGGCTACTCGGGATCGACCGGGCGGACCTGCAACGGTTCTTGCCGGTGCGCTTCACGAACCACGTCACGCTCGAGTCGTCCCCCGGTTACCTAGACATGCTGGCCCAGGCGCGATTCGCGATCGCCGTGGCAACGGGCCTGCTCGCGACCTGCATCGTGTGGTTGTCGTGGCGACTGCTGGGCGCAGGCCCCGGCCTCCTGGGGGGCATCCTCATGGTGCTCGACCCTTTCGCACTCGGCATCTCGCGCCTCCTCCACGTCGATGCGCTCCTCGCACCACTGTTGATCGCGAGCGCCCTGAGCGCGCTCGTCTTCTGGACCAGGGACGGGCATCCGGTGTACCTGATCCTGTCGGCGGTGACGGGCGGACTTGCGATCTTGACGAAGGCACCGGCCATCTTCCTGATCGGCTACGTCGGGCTGGTCGCGCTCGTCTCGGCCGCACGCTCGCCGAACCGCCGCGCGCTGCTGGCGTTCGCGGTGGGGTGGGGCGTGCTGCTGGTGGCCGTGTATGTCACGCTGTGGCCGGCGATGTGGAGCGAGCCGCTCCAGCGTATCGGCCAGGTCATCGACTTCACCGCCAAGCAGGGCGGCAGCCCGCATAACTGGTCCAACTTCTTCCTCGGGGCGCCGACGAGCGGCGACCCCGGCCCCCTCTACTATCCGGTCGCGCTGCTGTACCGCCTCAGCCCAATCGTGCTGCTCGGCGTGCTGCTCCTGCTCCTCGCCCTCCGCCGGCGGGTCCCCGCGCGTGCTCCGGTTCTGGGGCTGCTCGCCTTCGCGGTGTTGTTCGCGGGCATGATGACCCTCGGCGCGAAGAAGTTCGACCGGTACCTGCTCCCGACGATACTCGTGCTCGACCTCCTCGCCGGGGTGGGCCTCTGGGCGCTGCTGCGCACGATACGCTCGAGGCACGTGGCCCTCGGAGCACTCGCGGGGCTGCTTGTCGTCCAGGCGGCGCTCATGTGGAAGGCGTTCCCTTTCCCGGAAGCCTTCTACAACCCGCTGCTTGGCGGGGCGCACGGGGCGCAGCAGGCGATCATGGTCGGCTGGGGCGAGGGCCTCGAGCAGACGGCTCGGTACTTGAACGCTCAGCCGAACGCGGACCGGCTCACCGTATCGACGCACTACCACCATGTACTGCGTCCGCTCTTCCGGGGCACGACCGTGCGCATCGTCGCTCCGGTCAGGCTCGACTACTTCGTGGTCTACGTCAATATGGTCCAGCGCCCGAATCTGATTCCGGCGACGGTGCGGCAAGTGATGGAGACCACTCCGCCCGACTTCACCGCGATGGTCGGCGACGTCGAGTACGCATGGGTCTATCGGATTCCGTCGCGGATCGAGACCATCGACGTTCCCGGATCGATCGATGAGGGCGACGAAGAGTGACGCCGCATCGTGGCGGCGAGCTCGCCTGCATTGCAATCGACCGATCGACGAACGTGCCGCGATCGCGACGACGTAGGGCGAGGCTCGCTCCCATAGCGAGAGGGGGCCGGGCGGCTACGCCCGGCCCCCGCTCTCGCCAGGATGGGCGACCCTAGCTTCGCGCTCGCGCATCGACGAGCGAGGCGAAGTAGCGCGCGTGCCAATCGGTCGTGCCCTCGGGATCGGACAGTCCCCAGAGGTAGACGACGCTGACCACGTTGTCCACCCGCGAGACGATCCGCTTATGGACGTTGACGTCCTTGTTGGTGTTGCAGGAGCCCGTGCAGGCCGACAGGCCGCGCGCGTCCGGCCCGACCTCGCCGACCCCCTTCAGCTCGAAGACGTCGCCGACCTTCTCCTTCGCCTCCGGGAACTTGTCGTTTTGGCCGACCTGTTCGCCGTGGATCTGCCGAGCAGCCTCCACGTTCGGCGCGACGAAGACGCGGTTGTACACGGTGACCGGGCCGGATCGATACCCCCCCAAAGTCGCGATCCCGCTCGTAGCGGACCTCGTACCAGGCGCCGCGGGCGTCGGAACCGTCAGCCTCGGCCTTCTTTTCGGCGCCCTTGCCCGCCTCGCCCAGCGCGATCGCCAGGTCGCTCGGCCGCGCCTGGACGCCGGCCGACGATGCGGCAGCCTGCGGCGATGGCGCGGCGGACGCGGCAGGCTGGGGCGCCTGTTCGGACCCCGAGCCCGGCCCGGACGATCCGGCACCCTGCGACGGCCCGGGGGCCGACGCCATCGGTACTCCATCCGGAATGTGCCCGAGAGATTGGATGGCAAACCACCCTGCGAGATCCTGCGTCGTCACGGCTTCAGTTCCGTAGAGATACTGCACGCTGACGACAGGTCCCTTGCGGATGACGATGCGATGGTGCAGCAGCAGGTTGACGTTGGCGAGGCAATCGTCGCAAGCACTGAGCGCCGAGATCTGGTCGCCGGCCGGCTTAATCGGGAACTCGTACTGCCCGATGCGCTTGTCGGTCGCCTCGGGGAACTCGCCCTGCTTCGCCACCTGCTCGTTGTAGATCTGGGACGCCACGCCGGTATCATTCGCGACGTACACCGTGTTGTCGATGACGATCGGACCGGTGGTGATGTCGGTGCTTTCGCGCTCGCGCTCCCAGCGCCGCTGCGCCCAGCGCGCGCGCCCGTCCGAATCATCGACGTCTCGCACGACCGTCGTGTGCTTGCCGGCGTCGTCGTCGGTCAGGAGGAAATCGCGCGGATTGGCGGTCGCCTGCGCGAGCCCGAGCGGCGGCGCGCCGACCAGCATGGCGCACGCGCCGACGATCGCCGCCCGTCCCGCAAGACGCAGCCGAGATCCCGTCCAAGATCGCATAGTCTCCCCGTACGTGCCGATTGGTCGCTCATCGGCGTCGCGGCCGTCCTCCATGCGGACGATCGCGACGACGGCGCCTGGTTAGTAGAGACGCGGCGTCGATGAACGGCAGATGAAGCGGACCTGAAAGGATGATGTCAACGTGGATCGGCGGACCGCGCCACGCCGATCCCCCCGCCGATGCCGCTGTGGCCGCCGGCCACGGCGCTGCCCGAGGTCGTCCCCGCGGTAGGGCCGGTCAGGACGGGGGAAGCGCCTCCATGACGAGCACGACGCCGGTCGCGACGATCAAGGCGGCCCCGGCGACGGGGATCAGGCGCGGGGCGAGCCGGCCGCCGATGCTGACGCGCTGGAAGAGGTGGCGGGCGTACACGAGCAGCAGCCCGATCCCGACCAGCACCGTGGCCAGCCCGATGCTGAACGCGACGATCAGCAGCAGCCCGAACGCGACGCGGTGCAGGGCAATCGCGCTCAGGAGCACGACGAGCGCCGACGGGCAGGGCACCAGCCCCCCGGACACCCCGAGCGCGAGCAAGCTGCGCCAGGTGACCGGCCGGCCGTCCGCGCCGGGCGGCATGTGGGAGTGCGCCGCGCCACCGTGGCTGTGGACCAGCCCCGCATGGTCGTGGTCATCGGCGTGCCCGTGCCGATGCTCGTGCTCGTGGTCGTGCGAATGTCCGGGCGCGTCCCCGTGGCTGTGAGCGGGCGCATGCTCCCGCTCACGCAGCTTCGCCGAACGGTAGCCCGCGAGTGCCCCGCGCAGCCGCGTGGCGAACAGCCACGCCCCGATGCCGATGACCAGCAGTCCGGAGGTGATCTGCAGCACCGGATACAGCTGCTCGGGCAGGATGTACGCCGACAGGTACAGCGTCACGAAGCCGAGCGCGTACACCCCGATCGTGTGGGTGGCCGTCACGGTCGCGCCCAGGAACAGCGCGTGCCCGGCCGTCCCGCGCGAGCCGACGAGGTACGCCGCGACCACCGTCTTGCCGTGGCCGGGCGAGAGCGCGTGGAAGGCGCCGAGCACGAACGCCGCGAACAGCGAGAAGAGCATCGTCGTCGGGGTCAGCTCGCCGGCCGCGACGAGGTCCGAGTAGGCGTCCCTCGGTCGCTCGAAGGCGCGCGTCACGAGCGCGCCCACGGACCCGGCGCCGCCGGCCGCACCCGGCACGAACGACAGGCGCGCCTCGCGGACGTCGAGCGGGCTGCTGAGGTCTGATTCGGGATATGCTCGCAGCTCGTCCGAGCGGTCGGTCGCGGGGACGGTCGCCCCCTCGATCTCGGTCCCGGCGCCGCCGGGCCGCGCCACGATCTCCCGCCAGCCGAGGCGGTCGGGCTCGTTCTCGTCGCGGTAGCGGAGGGCCACCGGGGCGCCGCCGCTCGGCAGCTCCGCCCGATAGAGCACTTCGAGCCGCAGCGTGGTCAGGCCGCCCTGGCCCGGCGGGAACGTCAGCGATCGGCTTGCGAGGGCGACCCGTGCGGTCGCCCCGTCGAGGTCCAGGCGCAGGCCGCGCCGGATCTCCTCGGCGCGAGCCGTTGCGTACACGTCCAGCTCGCCGTCGTCGGCCCGCCCGTCCCGATTCGTGTCGATCCTCGCCTGTTCCTGGAAGGTCGGGATCTCGGCCATGTCGAGCACGTAGAAGATGCGGACGCCGTCGCCGTCCGGCTCGATGCGGCTGTAGCGGTTGACGGTGAAGTTGCCGAGCGGGTGCGCCACAGCGACACCCGGCGCCAGCCCGCCAGGATGATGGCGAGCGCGCAGAACAAGCCAACCAGGCGGCGCAGGGTCACGGCCGACCGACTTTCAGTGCCTCGAGCGCCGAGCGCGCCTCCGCCGCGTACGGGAGGGAGAAGTGCGGATTGATCGCCAGCGCGTCTTCGAGCAGCCGGGCCGCGCGGGGGCGGTCACCGACGCACTCGGCGATCCTGCCCGCGTGGAACAGCATCAGCGCGTCGCGCGTGCCGAGCCGGAGCGCCTGGGTGGCGAAGGTGTCCGCTTCCTGGCACGCGCCGGAACGGTAGAGCGCCCAGCCCAGGACGTCCGCCACGTGGACGCCTCGCCGCGTCTCCCACTGCGCGCGGGCGCGGGCGATGGCGGTGTCGAGGTCCGTGCCGCGGTCGGCGTCGAACAGCGCCAGCTCCAGGTCGGTATCGACGCCATTGGCGGCATTGAGCTGCTGAAGAACCCGGACTAGTCCGTCCTGACGGTCCGCGTCATCGGTTCGGCCGACGGCGCGGTACACCTCGCCGAGCCGAATTACCAACTCCGGCAGCGGCAGTGCCTCGGTGGCCTCAACGTAGCGCGCGATCGCCCCGTCGTAGTCGCCGCGCGCCGCCGCCACGCGGGCGAGGCCGCCGCGCGCATGCACGTAGCCCGGAAGGCGTTCCAGGGACTCCAGATAGGCGGCTTCCGCGCCCGCGAGATCGCCTCGGTTGAAATGGAGGTGGCCGAGCTGGACTCGCGTCCACTCCGTCCCTTCCGTCCCAGGACTACCACTCTGGACCGCGAATCGCATCGCTTCGATGGCGCCATCGATGTCGCCATACAATTCGCGCACGTACGAGACGCGCGAGTAGGACGCCTGGTCGGGTCGCAGATCGACCATCTGCTGGACGGTCTCGACGGCGTCCTCGTACTGGCCGAGCTCGACCTGCGCGTCCGCGACGATGCCGCGCCCGGCCGCCTTGGCTGGGCTCGCGGCGACGGCCTGCTGCCCCCAGTCGAGGCCCGCCTCGAACTCGTGGCGCGCCATCGCGAGCGCACTCAGGCCGATGAGCGTGTCCGCGTCGTCGGGCGTTGCCGCGTGCGCCTGCCGGAGTAAACTGTCCGCGCGCGTGTAGTAGCTCGGGTCGCCCACCTCGCGCGCCTTCTGGAGGTAGGCGAACGCCAGCGTGGTTTGGCCGCGCGCGTCGGGGCGCACGCGGAGCTGCTCCTGGAGGGCGCCGATCGAGCGGTCGGTGCGCGAGACGCCGCGGTCGGTGGCGTACTCCCCGATCGGCGCCACGTCGCCCGCCGTCGCGCCGGGCGGCGCGGGCGAGCGAAAGTACCAGAACAGCGCGCCGCTCGTCGCGAAGGCAACGGCGAACGCCAGGGCCGAGACGGCGACGGTCGTCGCGAGCGCGCGGGACTTCTTGCCCGAGCCGCCGGCCTGCGTGGGGGGCTCGTTATCCGGCCCACTCGCCCCCATACGGGATGCGTCGGTCGGCCCGCCTGGCTGCGTGCGGATCATCGGCCGGCCTCCCAGGGACGGTGCTCGACAAGCGTCGCGCGGACGACGTGGCGGTCCTCGTAGGCGCGCGTCCGGGCATCGAACCGGCCGGTGCATGTGATGAGCGTGAGGGTCGTGCCGACGCTCGACGGGCTCAGCGCGGCGAGCCCATCGGCGGCGTCCTCCGCGAAGCTCTTGGCCCACTCGACGCGGTAGTCGTAGGCGCGCCCGGCCTTGCCGTAGAGCGTGATGACCTGGCCGGGGCGGGCGTTGCGGAGCCGCCAGAACGCACCCGGCCGCGCGTCCCAATCGACGTGGCCGGCCAGCACGGCATTGCCGCCGTCACCGAGCCGCGCGCCGTAGCTGTACCACGCCACCACCGACCCGTTGTCCGGCACGGGCAGCAGGTTGTCGGCGCCCATGTGCATCGGGATCACGGCAGCATCGATCGCCAGGTCCGGGACGCTGATCCACGTGGGCGCGGTGGCGTCGATCGGGGGCGGCGCCGGCACCGGCTCGAGCGCCTCGGCTGGTGCCAGCGCGGCCTCTACGAAGAGGGTTCCGGCCGACTCCTGCCGAACGCCGTCGCCCGCTTCCTGCACGAACACGGCCCGCTGGGTGCGCAGGACTTCGCGTCCGTCGCGAGCGCGGCGAAACGACCGCGCAGTGCCGTAGACGGTCGGCGAGAGCGTGCCGAGCCGCCAGTACGCGGCATGGAGGGCGGGATTGGATTCGATCATGGCCCGTTCTCGGTCGGCGTCGGCGCGGGCCGCCTCGTCCTTGTCCTTCGGTTTCTTCCGCGAGGCTCCATCGTCCGGAGACCAGCCCGGCACGCCGAGGCGTTCTTCGAGCCACGGATCGCGGCCGGCATGATGGAGAAGATCGAAGACGCTCAGCAATTCCACCGCGCCCGCGCCGGGTAGCCGCTTGAAGACGGCGTGCTGGAGGCCTTGGCACTGCCCGCCGTCGCAGGCATAGCGCCGCGAGATCGGGTATCCCAGCGCGGCGGCCCCGCCGAGCCGGCGGAACTCGGCCCAGAATGGCGCGGCTTCGTCATCCTGAAGGACGAAGCCGGACCCCGCGGCCGATCCGCCTTGCTCGTAGTAGTGGCCGCCCGCGACGTCGTAATCTTGCGCGCCGGCCGCTACCGGAGGCGCCGCCGCTGTCCAGGCAAGGGGCAGGCACGCGGCGACGAGCACAAGTATCGTCGCCCGCCACGGCACTCCGGTCCGCAATTTCATGTCGAGGGATGATCTCCCGAGCGCGTCAGTTCGGCGAATCGAGCGGATCGGCCGCGTGTGGAACGGGGTGTATCGACGGGTACCGGCGTTCGGGCCGCGCGTCGAGCGAGAGCGAACGACCCAACGGAGTGTGCGCGGGCGACGCTGATGGTCGCCCGCGCACAGAGACGCAAGAGAGGGCACGCGCGGGCGAGCTAGTCGCCGCTCGTGCCGTCGTCGATGGCCGGCAGGGTCAGCACCATGCCGGACGAGACCTCGGCAGCTTCACCCAAGACGTCGGCATTGCTGGCCGCGATCTCGGTCGCGTAGTCCGGAGTGCCGTACACGGACGACGAGATGCCGCTCAGCGTATCGCCATCCTGGACGGTGTACACCACCGACGTCGCGCCGAGGCCGGAGTTGCCGGTGCGCGGCTGGGCAGCCGGCTGGGCAGCCGCCGCGGGCTTGGCGGCCGCCGCGGGCTTGGCGGCCGGGGCCGGCTGGGCCGGCGCGGCGGGCGCCGAAGGCTTGGCGGCCGGGGCCGGCTGGGCCGGCGCGGCCGGGGCCGCGCTCGCGGTGCCGCCCCCGTGATGGCCATGGTCGAAGCCCTGGTGCGGCGTCGCCGCGTAGGGGAACGTGGCGAGGAACGGCCGGTCGTTCTGATCCACGCCGTCGCCGAGCTGGTTGTTCGGCGCCTTGTTGAAGTCCGGCGTGAACGGCGTCCCGCCGGCAGCGGCGCGGACCGTGATGTCGGTCACGTCGTCGGCGAGGCGACGGCCATTCGGGTAGCCCTGGGTGTCATTGCCCAGCACGCCGAGGCGATTCGGCTGCGCGGTCACCGGGACGGCCAGGTTCAGGTGCGCGATCTCGGCCGGCTGGACATCCGGCGGCTGGTTCAGGCCGGGGATGCCGGTCAGGAAGATGGTGACGATGTCGGCGCGCGGCGCCGGCGGCACCTGGATGCCGAACGCCTTGCTGATGGCCTGGGCCGGGAGCGGATCCTGCACGAGCGGCAGGAAGCGCGCGTCGTTGGCCGGCTGCGAGGCGTTGAAGGCGTCCTTCATGGCGGTCGGGACGACCGTCTCGTTGACGAGGGCCGCGCTCAGGCGCGAGACCTGGACGAAATCGCCGGTGTTGTTCGGCGCCTCCTCGCCGCGCAGCACGCGGGTGGCCGGGCGGCTCGTCGTGATCCACATGCCGACGACGCAGTTCATGTCGGCCGGGTTACCGAGGTCGCAGACCGGTCGGACGACCGCCGAGATCGGCAGCTGCACCGCGATCGAGAGGACGTTGAAGCCGGCCAGATTGTCGATGCCGCCGCCGGCGTTGCCCGGCGGGCGCCGAATGCTCAGCCCGTCGAAAACGGCGCCAATGTCGATGAAGAACGGATCGTCGCGCGGCCCGGCGAACACCTTGCCGCCCGGAACGGACGGGATATTCACCACGGCAGCGCTCGCAAGCGCCTCGTAGTTCGGGGTGGACTTGGGGCCGATGTTGGGCGGCGGGACCGGCAGGTTCTCTCCCAGGCGGGTCGTCTGGCCGCCCGCGACGAGATCGACCGAGTAGAACTGCCGCGTCAGGAAGTCGGGGTCATCGAGCGAGGTGATCGGGCCGCTGTTGAGGTCGGCGGCCATCCCGCGAATGTCGGTGCGGAACTGGAAATCGAGGCGCAGATCCTCAGTGTTGCCGCCGTCCTGCGTGATGTGCATCGAGTACCGCACGCTCGGGTCGAACAGGTAGAAGTTCGGCCCCTGCTCGGGCTTGCCGAACGGCGAGACATTCATGATCGCCGTTACGGTGTCCGGAGCATCGGGGCTTCGGAAGACGTACATGTCGGTCGTATCGGCCGCGGGATCATTGCTGATCAGCGGTGCCTCGCGGTGACTGGACGCCCCGGCGAAGGGTGCCATGGTGGTGCCGGCAAGGAGGCCCGCCGTCATGGCGAGCGTGCCGAAAAGTGCAAGAGGCCGTTTCAACGCTATCTCCATCGTGGTCACGTAGTCGCTGCGCCGAACATCGCACTCCGGATTGAGGTCGGCCGGCTGCACACGCCACATACCACGGACATCTACTTGCTCGGGGTGTCTCGATCGTTCGCTAAGGGAGCACCTGTGCCACGCCGCGCGAAAGCGTACTCCTTTCGGCAATCTGCTCGTAGTCCCGCGATTCGTGGTCTTGAATGGGAGGGAGACATGTGGCCACACGCCTCCCTCCCGACACGGCACCCGACGCCGAGCACGTCGGGGCCGCAAAGGGATACGCGGCGGACAGTCGGCTGGATCACAAGCAATTCGCGTGCCCCGACGATGAAATAGAACCTCGCAATCCTGTAACGGTCCTATGGCTCCGCGGTGCCGCGGTCAAGCTGGACCGCCGACCCATAGTACCGTTACCCGCGCGCCATCGAGCGTGTGCATTCCTGCATACGTCGCACGTTCGCTCCGGGTCCTTGACGCGCGCTTCCCTGGATGCAGCCTCTTGCGGACGGAGCGTCCAGTCTGTATGCTGGCAGCGCGATCTACCGAGATCCCCATTCGCGATGCCGCACGGGGACTGCTCGTGCAGCTTGTATCCCCTTCTCCGTGCATCCGTGCGCGGAGCTTCACAACCCAGCCGAGCACGGGGTGTCGGACATGGCCATGTCCGACACCAGTCACCATCACCGACCGGAAGGAGCACCCTGGCCCGTTCGCTGGAAGTCTGAGTTTCGGCCGAGCAGAAGAGGTTGACGCTATCCTGCGCGAGAGCGTTGGGCAGGACTACTGCACGGATGTCCGTGGCCGCCATCGAGCTAGCGGTGTGACCGGATGTCCACGCATGTGTGCATCCCCCTCTTCACCGGAACAGCGTGGTGCCTGCCACGTGGCTTGCGAGCGATAGTGAGGCGGGATTCGGGACAGAATCCCGCGCGTTTCAGAAACGATCCGCGTTCATGAGCCTCGGCGCTCGTGTCGGGCTCCGCACACCATGGCTGATCAAAGGAGGTCAGACCACATGCGCACACCGGTCGCTCCGCTAATGGCGGGGCTGGCTGCTCTCGGCTTGGCAAGCTCGCTCTGGGCATTACCGCCCGGCGCGGGCGCGTCGAGTCACCGCGAGGCGCCGCTGACGTCGAAGGATCCGACGGCCGACAACGTCGACGTCTTCGCCTTCGTGAGTCCCGACGACGCCTCGAAGGTCTCGCTCATCACGACCTGGATCCCGTTCGAGGAGCCGGGGGGTGGGCCGAACTTCTACCACTTCGACGACACGGTCCGGTACCTGACCAAGGTCGATCGCGATGGCGATGGCGTCGAGGACGTGACCTACGAGTGGACGTTCCGCGAGGACATCCGCGACCGGAGCACGTTCCTCTACAACACCGGGCCGATCACCTCGCTCGACGACAACGACTACAACTACCGCCAGTTCTACCGAATCCGCGAGATCGTGCGCGGCGGCGCGACGACCACGCTGGGCAACAACCTCCTGATGCCGCCGGACAACATCGGGCCGCGCTCGACGCCGAACTACGAAGACCTCGCGTCGGCGGCCATCCGCGACCTCGGCAACGGGATCAAGGAGTTCACCGGCCAGCGCGACGACCCGTTCTACGTGGACGTCGCGTCGATCTTCGATCTGATCGGCTTGCGTCCCTTTAACAGCGCCCACCTGCTTAGCCTCCCCACCGAGCCCGGTAGCGACACGACCGGCGGCTACAACGTCCACGTGCAGGCGATCCAGGTGCCGATCTCGCGGCTCGCGCCGGCCTGCCCCGTCAACGGCGCAGGCCGCCCGACCGACCCGACCGACGCGCGTTGCGTGATCGGCGTCTGGTCCACGGCCGAGCGCCGCACGACGACCGTCTATCGCCCGGGCGGCCAGGACGTGAGCGGCGACTTCGTCCAGGTCTCGCGCCTGGGCAACCCGCTCATCAACGAAGTCGTGATGAACCTCGCGCTCAAGGACACCTTCAACTCGGTCCCGCCGTCGGTCGATCGGACCGTTCCGGCGGTCGTCGCGCGCGTGACCGACCCGGAGCTCGCGCGCCTCTTGTGCGCGTTCTACGGCATCGACTCGCCGGGCCTGACCTGCTCCAACCGGACGCCCGGCACCCGGAGCGCGCCGCGCGACGATATGGTGGCGGTCTTCCTGACCGGCATCCCCGGCCTGAACCAGCAGACCGGCTCCGTCGCCACGCCCTCCGAGCAGCTTCGGCTCAACACGGCCATCGGGCCGACGGCCGGCGTCTGTGGCGGTAACACACTCGGCGTGCTCGGCGGCGACAACGCCGGCTTCCCGAATGGCCGCCGCCTCGAGGACGACGTGACCGACATCGAGCTGCGCGTCGTGGCCGGCGCCAGCCCGCTGACGCCGTCGTTCAACCGCGCGCCGAACAACCGGCTCGGCGACGGCGTCAATAAGAACGACCTCCCCTGCCGTGCCGGCTTCCCGTATATGGCGACGCCGCATCAGGGCTACGACCACGACCACCATCCCGACGGCGCGACGACCACGCCATGAACAGTCGACGTAAGGAGCACAATCCCGTGAGTAGACGACTCATCGCGGTGTTGTCGGCCGTGGTGGTTGCCCTCGGGGCGTCCTCGTGGGTCTGGCAGGCACCCCAGGGAGTGGGCGCGTCGAGCCACCGCGAGGCGCCGCTGACGTCGAAGGACCCGACCGTCGACAACGTCGACGTGTTCGCCTTCGTCAGCCCGGACGACGCCTCGAAGGTCACCTTGATCTCGACCTGGTTTCCGTTCTCGGAGCCGGCGGGCGGGCCGAACTTCTACCATTTCGACGACCTCGCCCGGTACTTGATCAAGGTCGATCGCGACGGCGACGGCGTCGAGGACGTGACCTTCGAGTGGACGTTCCGCGAGGACATCCGCGACCCGAGCACGTTCCTCTACAACACCGGGCCGATCACCTCGCTCGACGACAACGACTACAACTACCGCCAGTTCTACCGAATCCGCGAGATCGTGCGCGGCGGGTCCACGACGACCCTCGGCAACAACCTTCTGATGCCGCCGGACAACATCGGGCCGCGCTCGACGCCGAACTACGAGCGGCTCGCGTCGGAGGCAGTCCGCGACCTCGGCAACGGGATCAAGGAGTTCACCGGCCAGCGCGACGACCCGTTCTACATCGACGTCGCGTCGATCTTCGACCTGCTCGGCCTGCGCCCGTTCAACGGCGCGCACCGCATCCGCCTCCCCACCGAGCCCGGTAGCGACACGATCGGCGGCTTCAACGTCCACGCGCAGGCCATCCAGGTGCCCATCGCGCGGCTCGCGCCGAATTGCCCGGTCGATTCGCAGGGGCGCGCGACCGACGCCACCGACAAGCGCTGCGTGATCGGCGTCTGGTCGACGGCCGAGCGACGCTCGACGATCGTGCGCGGGACCGGCACCCGGACCGGCTCGGGCGACTTCGTCCAGGTCTCGCGCCTCGGCAACCCGCTCGTCAACGAGCTCGTGGTCGACCTGGCGCGCAAGGATGCCTTCAACGGCACGCCGCCGACCGGCGACGCGGTGGTGCTCGACCGCGTCACCGACCCGGAGCTCGGCCGCCTGATCGAGAGCCTCTACCCCGGGATCGACGTCCCGCCGGCCCCGCGCAACGACCTCGTCGCGGTGTTCCTGACGGGGGTCGAGGGGCTCAATCAGCAGGCCAACTCGGTGCGGACCCCGTCCGAGCAGCTCCGCCTCAACATGGCGATCCGGCCGACGGCCGGCATCTGCGCGGGCAACACGCTCGGCGTGATCGCCGGCGACAAGGCCGGGTTCCCGAACGGCCGTCGCATCGAGGACGACGTGACCGACATCGAGCTCCGCGTCGTCGCGGGCATCCTCGTGCCGGGCTTCAATGTGGCGCCGAACAATCAGCTCGGCGACGGCGTCAACAAGAACGACAGGCCCTGCCTGTCGAGCTTCCCGTACCTGGCGACGCCGCACCAGGGCTACGATCACGACCACCATCCGGACGGCAGCACGAGCACGCCATCGATCGCCGGCGCGCCCAGCGGCGGCGGCGGCAGATCGGCCGCGCCGAAGCCGGACGGGGTCATCAACGACCCGATTAGCCACGACAACGACGACGATGACAAGGACGACCCGCGTCGGATGACCGAGGAGGAGAAGCGCCAGCTCCAGCGGACCAACCAAGGCAACCGGTCCGACGAGATCACCGAAGGCGGCGTCGTCGAGGTCCGCTGCGACGCATCCGCACCGATGACCCTCATGGCCGTCGCGCCCGATGATGTGCCGTACGCGCTCATCGCGAACCTGGACGGCAACCAGCAGATCCGGCTCTACGGCGAGACGAAGACCCAGTGCGCGTCGATCCAGGTCGGTGACTACCTGGAAGTCGATGGCGTCAAGCAAAACGAGATGCTCTTCGACGCGGAGAGCGTCACCATCAGGCGCGGGGGTAACCGAGTCCGCTAGGTCGCGGTTCCCCACTTCCGCTGTCAGCGGGTCGGGGGTCCGGCGTCATCGAGACGCCGGACCCCCGACTCTTTGCGTCTACGTTACTTTTGTCTAGGTACGATATGTGCGTTCAGGCCTCATGCGACTGAGCGACGACACGCACGACACCGCCGCGACACGGAGAACTGAATTGTCAGAGGCACTGGACTCAAAGGCGCGGGGCGCGCGAGCGCCGCGGAAGATCCTGCGCGACGATGTGCGCCGCCTCGTCGAAGGCGGGGCGCAGCTCGTCGAAGTCTTGCCGCGCGCGCACTACGACAAGCACCATTTGGCCGGAGCGATCAGCATCCCGCTCGGCGAATTGAACCGAGGTTCGGCTGCCCGGCTTCAACGTGATCGGGCCGTCGTAGTCTACTGCTACGACGCGCTGTGCGACCTCGGCTCCCGCGCGGCGTGGCAGCTCGCGCATCTCGGCTTCGAGCAGGTCTACCACTACGTCCCCGGAAAAGCCGATTGGTTCGCGGCCGGCCTACCGGGCGAAGGCTCCGAGGCGGACCTGCCTCGCGTGGGCAGCCTCGCTCGACCGGACGTACCGACGTGTCTCCCCAATGAAAGGATCGCCGACGTTCGGCGGCGCGTCCACGATGCAGGATGGGATGTTTGCGTCGTGACCGACGAGGCGCGCATCGTCCTGGGCCTGCTGCGCCAGGAGCAGCTCGCGAGCGGCGGGGACATCGTTGCTGAAGAGATCATGGACCTCGCGCCTGGCACGTCGCGGATCGACATGACGATCGAGGCGATGGCGGAGCACATGCGCACCAAGGGCGTGCATCGCGCCTGGATCACGACCCCCGATGGGGCGCTGGTCGGCATGCTGCATCGTGGCGACGTCGAGCAATACCTGGCGAGCGCGGATCGGGTGAAGCAGGAAGAACATCAGGTGTCGCTCGGGCTCGGCGACCGAGCGCGCAGCAAGCTAAATCGGCGTGCCGGCACGGTTGACGCCGTGGACGAGGACGACCGAGGGCGCAAGTACGGCCTGCGCTACGACGAGCAGCCGCAGGATAAGCACAATCCTCTCCCTGGCCACGACGGCGCGCAGCTCCCGCCCGAGCTCATCGAGCCGGAGTGATAGGCGGCCTCAGGTTGTGCCTCTCGGCAGCAATCGCGCCGTCCGGCTCGCGATCACGCCGCCTGGAGGTCAGGTAGCACGGTCGAAGGGTGCCTGCAGCGCCGCGCTGCTTACTGCCGCTCAAGGCGAGCGAGCGATGCTTCGAGCGCTGCCGGCGCGGCACGCCGCTCGCGCACGATCCACGGGAGCCCGCGCAACGCCTCGGCCAGTGCCGAGCGCATTGCCGAGTCGTGCAGCGCGGCGGACAGCGCGGCGAGCGTGCGCGAGATGGCGACGCGCGGCCGACGCCGCAGCCAGGCGAACCAGAGAGCGTTCCGAGCCTGGATCTGGCGCCGGCGACTCGGGTCGCGCGTCGGGAACGGGTGGTGGTGCGCGACCACCCGTTCCACATAGCGGAGCTCCCAGCCGGCCGCCGAGAGGTCGGCGGCCAGCAGCTCCTCCTCGCCGCCGACCCCGAAGCGCGGGTGGAAGCCGCCGACGGCCAGATACGCGTCCCGGCGCACGATCGACCCGCACGCGACGAACCCGAGCACCGAGGGGCCGGGGCTCGCGGTCCCGGCGCCCAGTGACCCGGCGGTCGGCAGACTGGCGGCCAGCGGCCCGACGGCCAGCGGACTGGCGGCCAGCGGACTGGCGGCCAGCGGACTGGCGGCCAGCGGACTGGCGGCCATCATCGCGCAGACCGGATCCTCCCGCTCCTCCGGCCCGACGAGGACGCGCGCCGCCAGCACCCCGAGCGTCGGGTGCGCGTCCAGGATGCCTGCCGCCAGCTCTAGCGCTCCGGGCGCCCACCAGGAGTCGTCATCGCTGAAGGCGACGTACGGCGTGGATGCGCGCCCCACGCCGACCGTGCGGGCAGCCGCCCCGACGTTGCGCCGGAGGGCGACGACGTCGATGGCCGGCCAGGCCGCCCGGATCGCCGCCACGGTCCCGTCCGTCGAAGCGTTATCGACTACTGTGATGGCCGGCCGCTCCGGTAGGCTGAGCAGGCGCTCGATGGTCGATAAGATGGTGTCGCGGCGGTTGTGCGTGATCATCGTGATGGACACGCGCTCGGAGTGCGGCCCGGTGGCGGATCGACCGACCGTGGGCAACGTGCTCGGTTGGCCGGCGCGCTCGGGCGCTAGGACGCGACCGGCCACGACGCCTCCGGGGCGACTCGTCGCAGGAGCAGCGCCAGCCGAATCTGGACGGCGGCGTCGAATCGGCGCGGGTCGAGCCCGGACAGCGACGCGATCTTGTCGAGGCGGTAGCCGAGCGTGTTCCGGTGGATCGCCAGGCGCTTCGCCGTCATCGACGGGCTGCAATTCTCCTCGAAGAAGGCGTTGAGCGTCGCGAGCAGGTCCGGCTCCGGATCGAGCGGGCCGAGCAGCCTGACCGCGAGCTCAAGCTTGGTGCGCTCGTCCGACAGGCCGACGAATGCCGCCGCGCCGAGGTCGTCCAGGCAGTACACGCGCTTGCCCGAGCCGAGGCGCCCGCCGAGCACGAGCGCCGCGCGCGCGTCCTGGTACGAGCGGGCGAGCCCGGCGATGCCGGCGTGATGCCGCCCGATCCCGATCTCCATCGACGTGCCGGTCTGGCGCTCGAGCCAGTCCAACAGGGCCTGCCCGGCCCGCTTCTGGGCCGCGAGATTCGTCCACGACGCCACCGGCGACTCGGCATGCTGGCCGCTGACCGACCAGGGGGCGAGGTCACGGCTGCTGCTCGCCTTGAGGATGACCACCTCGCCGTCGCCGAGGTAGGCGCAGATGGCGGCGTTCGGCAGGTTGAAGAAGCGGACGACGTGGCCGATGACGTCGCGCGCACGCCGGCAGATGGGCGAGTCGTCGCTGCGCTCGGCCATCGGCGCGGGCGCCATGACGTACTCTGCGGCCTGGATGACGATCGCCGCCCTGGGTCGGGAGAGGTCCATGCCGAGGATCTGAGCCTCGCGGGCGATGCGCGAGTCATCCAGGGCGTGGCCCGCGAGCAGGTCGCGCACCAGCCGGCCGCGCAGATCGTCTTGCGAGGGCAGCTCGGCGTCGCCGGCCGCCTGGGTCACGACCAGCTCGATGAGCGCCTCCGCGAGTCTGGGCGAGATCGGCTCGTTCGGCCCCGACGCGACGACGTGGCCGCTGAGCCCCTGGAGCCGGATCGGCACGCGGAGATCGGGCCTGTCGCCGTGGGCAGATCCATGGCGCGACTCGCTCCCGCGCGGCGCGGCGCGAGCCACCACGACCTCGTTCTCATCGACCACCGACACCGTCGCGGCGAGCAAGTTCGCCGCACGGTGCGCCACCGACTCCGCAACGTACGCGAACGGCATGGCGTGAGCCACCATCGTCATCGTCCCACCTGACTGTCGAAAGGCTTGTCGCGATCCACCGGTCGGCGAACGCCTCTGTCGCGCCGCGTGGGTAGCTGCGCCTGCCCGGAGCACTGTGCATGCCGCGACAGGATTCAGAGCACCTGTAGTAGTACATAAGTTCGACTCACGATGCAGTGCGTAACACAAGTTGCAACGTCCGGACGCGCACAACAGGCGAAGTGGGCGCGACTGCGCAGCTTGAGCGATGTCGCGAGCGATGCAATCAGGGGCGGCGCGGGCCGACCGTCGAGGCAGCGGCCGTCCGGCCGCTCGCCAGGTCCAACGCCGCGGCTACGACGGAGCCGGGCAACACCTGCCGCAAGCAGGCGTGGTGGCCCTCGGGGCAGATGCTGCGGTAGCACCAGCGGCAGGGCACGTCGAAGGAGAGCACGCGACTCGGCACGAGCCACGGCGTGTGCTGGGGATTCGTCAGCGCATACAGGCAGACGACCGGCGTGCCGACCGCCGCCGCGACGTGGGCCGGGCCGGTGTTGTTCGTGATCAGCACCGGCGTGGCGGCGATCGCGCCCGCCAGCTCGGCGAGGTCGAGCGCACCGGCGAGATTGAGCGTCGGCACGGCCGCGCGCACCGCGATCTCGCCCGCCAGACCGCGCTCGCCCTCCGAGCCGGTCAGGACCACCGACCAGCCGTGCCCCGCGACCAGCCCGCCCACGACCTCGGCGTAGAGCTCCGGCGGGTATCGCCGCGACGCAGCCGTCGAGCCGGGGTGGACCACCGCCCACGGACGGCCCGCATCCAGGCCGAGGCCGCGCAGGCGAGCGCGCACCGCCTCGCGGGCGGCCTCCGGCACGCGCAGCGACAGTCGCTCGTCGTCCGTGCGCGCGCCGATCGTCGCCACGAGGTCGAGCTGGCGGCGGACCTCGTGGCGGATCTCCGGCGTCGGCTCCGGGTCGGCGACCCAGTCGGTCAGCAGCCCGTACGGATTCTCGCGGCAGTGCGCGAGGCGCAAGGGCACGTCCGCCAGGTAGGCGAGGAGGACCGCCGGCAGCGGGTTCTGGCTGAACACGGCGAAGACGACCGCGCCGTCGAAGCGGCCGGCCCGCAACGTCTCAATCAGCACGCGATCGGCCTCGGCGTCGGGGCGCGCAGGCGTGGACTTCATCCACGGCGCTTCGTAGGAGATGACGTCGTCGATCTCGGGGACCAGGCGAGCGACGGCCGCCCCGGAGGGCGAGGTGAGCAGCGTGACGTGCCGCTCCGGCGCCGAGCGTCGCAGCGCGCGGATCGCCGGCGTGGTCATCAGGACATCGCCGAGCGAGTCAAGCCTGATGCAGAGCAGGCGCCTGGCGTCCTCCCAGCGATTCGCGCGCATCGGCCCCCTCCCCGGCGTGGTCGCGCCCCAACCCGCTCGCGGGCCGAAGCACGGCATCGTACCCTTGCCCGTCCAGTGGGCCGACGTGCGGAGCGCCAGCGGCCCCGCCAAGCGCGGCCCGCAGCGCGCCGATCTCGCAGGCAGCGGTGCCGTCCCGAGCGACGACGACCCCGGCGGCGGCGCCGGCGACCTCGGCGGCGACGAAGGTCGGGGCGCCGGCGGCCAGCGCGAGCGTGAAAGCCGCGATATACGTGTCGCCGGCGCCGGCGGCGCGCGCGTGGTCGGCCGGCTCGGCGTGGGTGCGGTACGCCGGACGGCCACGCTCCACGACCACCGCGCCATCGACGTCCAGGGTAATCGCCACGATGCCGGCACCGGTCCGGTCGAAGATCGACGCGCCAAGCCCCACGGCGATCTCGGCGCGCGACCGGGCGTCGCCGTGGACCGTGCCACCGGGGGGCGCCTCGCCGTGCGTTGCGTTGCCCCGTGCCACCTCGCCCGCGAGTCGCAACGCCTCCTGATAATTGGGCTTGACGACGGTGGGCCGGATCGTTCGGTGCCGCGCGAGGTCGCGCGCATCGATCGCGACGAGCGCCGGCCCGCGAGCCTGAATTGCGCAGAGGCGCGCGATCACGCCAGCGCCGACCACGCCGTAGCCGTAGTCCGAGATCACCAGCGCGTCGGCATCGCGGAGTGCCGCCTCCAGCGAGTCCGCCACGCGCCGCTCCATGTCGGCGCCGACCGGGCCGGTGTCGCCTCGATCGAAGCGGACGAGCAGCCGGTCGCCGTCCATGACACGGTGCTTAGCAAGCGTCTGCCGCCCCGGCTGGACCGCCAGCAGTGTCGTATCGACGCCATGCCGCGCGAGGAGCAAGCGCACCCGCTCCCCCTCGTCGTCGTCGCCCACGACCGAGAGCAGATCGACCCGACAGCCGAGCGCGGCGAGGTTCATGGCGGTATTGGCCGCACCTCCGGGCCGATCCCAGCGCTCCCGCACATCGACGACCGGTACGGGCGCCTCCTGGCACAGCCGCGTCGAGCTGCCGACCAGATAGCTATCGAGCATCGCCTCGCCGAGCACGAGCACGCGCAGGCGGGCGAAGCGGTCGATCGCGCGAAGCGACGCCGACGTCATCGCGGCCCCGCCGTCATCGCGACCCCGCGTCAGCCGGGTCGCTTGCCCTCGCGAGGGAGCGGAACGGCGAGGCTGCACTGCGTTCGACCGCACCGAGCGACGCCACGGCCGCACCATGCTCGAGGATGAGGCGCGCGGCCGTCGCCAGGTCCGGGGCGACGGCGTCGGGCGTCCGAGCGGGCGTGACCTTCCACTCGGTCTCGTGGCCCACGTCGAGCAGGATCGTCCGACAGCTGGCGGCGCGCCCGGCCTCGACGTCGTGCAGGATGTCGCCGACCATCCAGGAGCTTCCGAGGTCGATCTCGCGATCGCGCGCGGCCCGTTCGATCAGCCCGGCGGCCGGCTTGCGGCACCCGCAGGCCACCGCGTAGCGCGCGACCGAGCCATCCGGATGATGGGGACAGTAGTAGAAACCCGCCAGCGGGACGCCGGCCGCGCCGAGTAGCTCACGCAGCCGCGCCTCGACCGGACCCAGCGCGGCCTCGTCGAACAGGCCGCGCGCGACGCCCGACTGGTTCGATACGACGATCAGCGGGAAGCCGGCACGGTGCAAAGTCAGTAGCCCCTCGATGGCGCCACGGGTCAGGCGTATCAGCGCCGGATCGACGTTGTAGGGCACGTCCTCCACGAGGGTGCCATCCTTGTCCAGGAAGACCGCCGCACGCCGGCTATCTGGGGCCGGCGGCGTACTCGGGTTCGGCGGTGCGCTCGGGATCAGCGGCGTGCTCGGGGACGGCGGCACGCTTCGGGTGCCAGGTTCGAGCCGGCTCACGGCCACGAGGTCTCGCGCATCGGCAGCACGGTGATCTCCGGAACGACCGTGCCGGGCGGCTGGCTCAGCGCGAACCGCACCGCCTCCGCGACGTTCGCGGGCTCCTGCAGCACGTCCGGATCGAGGTCGGGGAAGCGGTCGAACAGGAACGGGGTGCGCATCCCGCCCGCGATCACGGCCGTCACACGGATGCCGACCCCGCGCCCCTCGACGTGCAGCGCGTGGCTCATGCCAAGGAGGCCCCACTTGCTCGCGTGGTACGCGCTCGCGTTCGCCCAGGCGCGCTTGGCGGCCGTCGAGACAATGTTGACGATCTGCCCCTGGCCCTGCGACCGCATGATCGGGAACGCGAGCCGCGCCAGCAGGAACGGGCCGCGCAGGTTCACGCCGAGGATCTGGTCCCAGTCTGCAACGGACAGCTCATCGACGGGCAGGGTCACGTCCACGCCGGCGTTGTTGATCAGCACGTCGAGACGGCCGAAGCGCTCGACGACGGTCCGAATGGCCTCCTCGACCGACCGCTCGCCGGTCACGTCGATCTGCAGCGGCACGATTGCCTGAGATGGCTCGGACGCGCCGCTATTTGCCGCGTCGCCGCCGGTCCTCTCGCCGCGCCCAGATGCGCCGCCCGCCGGTTCGCCTCCGGACGTGTCGGCGCCTACCGCGAGGCCGTACTCCGCGCCGATCGCGCCTGCCACCTGCTCGGCGCGCTCGCCGCGCACGTCGGCCACCACCACCGTCGCGCCCTCGCGGACGAGCATCCGGCACAGCGCCGTGCCCAGCCCGCCGCCCCCGCCCGTCACGAGGGCGACGCTCCCGCGCAGCTCGCTCACGCCTCACCTCGATGGTGGCCGTTGGTCGCCCCGTTGACGGCACGCGCGCTGCCCACGGCGACGACGTGAGTGTCACCAGTGGCGACGAGAGGCATGCGGTCCATGCTATCCGCGTTGACAGGCATACCGTCCACGCCTGCCACACCGAACAGATCGGATGACCGACTCGGCGCGCCGTCCGAGCCGGCCGCCGTCGCGGCGAACGGTTCGGATGCGGCGCTGCCCCCGTCGCTGCGCCAGGCGCGATCGACGAGGTCGGCGAGCAGGTGCATCATGACCAGCTGCGCCTCCTGGACGTGCTGCGTGTCATCGGATGGCACGACCAGCGCGAGGTCGGCGTGGGCGCTCGCGTCGCCGCCGCCGCACCCGACCAGCGCGATCGTGCCGAGGCCGCGCCGCCGCGCCGCGCGCAGGGCCTCCACCACGTTGCGCGACCGGCCGCTCGTGCTGATCGCCACCAGCACATCATTCGGCGAGCCGAACGCCTCGACCTGGCGCGCGAACACCTCGTCGAAGCTCGCGTCGTTCGCCCAGGCGGTCAGCATGACGCTGTCGGCGCTCAGCGCGAGCGCGGGCAGGGCCGCGCGCGCCGGCGGGCGGAGCCGCCCGACGAACTCGGCGGCGAAGTGCTGGGCCTCCGCCGCGCTCCCGCCGTTGCCGCAGACGAGCAGCTTCCCGCCCCGCTCGAAGCACCGGGTCAGCACCCCGGCTGCGCGGGCGATCTCGGTCCGTAAGGCCTCCTGGGACGCCTGGATGGCGCGAATGGCCCCCGCGAAGCCGACGTCGATCACGTCGAGTGCAGCGGCTGGGGCGACGGCCCGAGTGCTCGACGGCATAGCTCGAACCGAGTGGTGCTCGCGCAGAACATCCCGGTAGCCGGCTTCGAGCGACGCCGCGACAGTCTCCCAGGTGAACAGCCGCCGCGCACGCTCGATCGCCGCCCGGCCGAGCCGCTCGTGCAGCGCCGGGTCGGCCACGATCCGGGCCACGCGCTCGGCGACGGCGTCCGGATCGCGCGGCGGGACCAGGTAGCCGGTCTCGCCATCCAGCACGCTGAAGCGGATCCCGCCGACGTCGGCGCCGACGACCGGCGTGCCGCATGCCATCGCCTCGACGGGGGTGATGCCGAACGGCTCGTACCAGGGAGTCGTCACGAACACGTCGGCGGCGCTGTAGTACCGCCGGAGCTCGGCGCGGCCCCGCCGCCCGACGAACTGCACGCGGTCGGCGACGCCAAGCTGACTCGCGAGCGCCCGCAGCCGCCCGAGCTCCGGCGTGGCCACCGGATCGGGATCGTCCGACTCGCCGCCGACGACGAGCAGCCGGCCGCGCATCCAACCGTGACGCTCGACCAGCCGCGCGAACGCCTCGACGGCCGTATCGACGCCCTTGCGGGGCACCATCCGACCCAACTGGAGCAGTATCGGCTCGTCGAGCGGTAGCCCGAGCTCCAGGCGCGCCACGCGGCGGTCGAGCGGGCCGAGTTCGGTCGGGTCGAAGCCGCAGGGCACGACCACGATCTTGGCCGGCGCGGCGCCGTAGAGCGCGGTCAAATGCTCCTCGTCGCACGGGCACTCGGCGACGATCTGGTCGGCCTCGGCGACGACACGGTCCTCGATCGCGAGACGCTCCGGCGGCGAGCGGTCGGCCTCGCCCTGGAACATGCGCCGGACGCGCCCAAGCGCGTGGAAAGTCACGACGAACGGGATGCCGAGCGCCCGCTTGACGTCGGCCGCGACCAACCCCGACATCCAGAAATTCGCGTGCAGCAGATCGTACCGGCGCGCGCGGGCCGCGTCGCTCACGTAGGCGGTGAAGTCCTCCATGAAGGGCAGCAGCTCTTCCTTCGGGACGAAGCGCGGCGGGCCGGCCGGGACGTGCAGCACGCGCACACCGGGCGCCCACTCGACGATCTCCGGCAGCGCCTCGGCGTCGCGGCGGGTGAAGATGTCCACCTCCCAGCCGCGCGTCGCGAGGTACCGCGCGACCTGGCCGACGTAAACGTTCTGCCCGCCGCCATCGACCCCGCCGAGGGCGCCGAGGGGCGAGGCATGCTCGCTGACGAGCGCGATACGGCGATTCACGAGCGGGCACCTTCCCAAGACGCCGCGTCGGCGTCCGAGCCTGTGCCCAAGCCCGCGCCGGTGCCCGAGCCCACGGCCGCAATGGACGGCGGCGCCGGCCGAGTATCGATGCGAGAGATTGGGCGCCCGCCCTCGGTGGACGTGACGAGCCGCAGCGCGTCGTCCCATTCGCGCGTGAACCGCTCGATGCCGAAGCGCTCCCGAGCGACCCGACGCGCGCCCTCGCCCAGACGACGGGCCTCGGCCGGGTTTGCCAGGAGGTACCGCATCCGCTCGATCAGTCGCCGGACGTCCGTCTCGACGTAGCCCGACACGCCGTTCTCGACGGCCGTGACCATCTCGGTCGTCGCCAGCCCGACGATCGGCACGCCGCTCATCATCGCCTCTAGGACTGCCAGGCCGAGGCTGGTGTAGCGGATCGGGTTGAAGAAGAAGCGGTAGCGCGCCACGTGCTCCGGGACGCGGTCGTGCGGCCACTCCCCCAGGCCCCCAAGCTCGTCCGCGCCCATCCCGACCAGATCGAGCGGCACCTCGGCCCGCGCCTGCTCGAAGATGTCAACGCCGAGCCGCCGCCCGCGCCGCGCCAGGTGGTTGATCACGACGATGCCCCGCTCCACGTCGCCGACGTAGCGCACGCCTTCCGGGACCATGACGCCGTGCTCGATGACGCGGGTGGGCGTGCGGCCGGTGTCCCACATGAGCGCGTTGAAGTGGGTGACGTGGACGAGCAGCACGTCGGGGTCGTCCACCACGTGGCGGGTATCGGTCGGCGACTCGCGGGGCGGGTCGTGCTCCAGGAAGATGCGCGGCAGCCGGCGCTGCTCCGCCGAGAGGATCTCGTACTGGTCGCGCTCGTACTGCTCGCGCCGCTGGAACAGGATGCAATCGAAGTCCGCGCCCGACACGTCCTCGGCGGGGATCTCGTGGACGTTCGACGGCCACGGGAACGGGCCGCCGAGGCCGCCGTACGGGTTGGCACGGTCCGCGCGCACCGGTACGAAGAACTCGTGCGGCGCCTGGACGAGGTACAGCAAGTAGCTGCCGTGGACATGCCAGGTCAGGACGCGAAGCGGGGGCGTGCTGTGCGGTCGCATGCCGTCATGCTCCCCCATCGGCGACATCGCGAGCGTCGGGCGTTTGCCCAGCGAAGTCGACGCGCCGTTCGGATTCGCCTGGGCGACTGCACAACAGCGCCGTCGCCGCTCCGAGTAGGTCCTCGGCCGTGACAGCATGGCCGCGCAGCACGATGCGGAACCGGCCCACGTCGAGGGGCGCCCACCGCCAGCTCTCGGGGTCGAACGAGACGGCGACGAGCGGCGTATCGACGCCCTCCGCGACGTGCATGACGCCGGTGTCGTTGGACACCAGCAGCGCCGCGTCGGCAAGCAGCGCGGCGAGCGTCCCGAGGCCGGTGCGCGCGGCCAGATCGATGCTAGGCCGCCGCATCTGGGCCGCGACGGCAGCCGTGATCGGCGCCTCGACCGCGCTGCCCGTCAGCACGACCGCAAGCCCCTGCCCGGCGAGCGCGTCGGCGACGGCGGCGAAGCGCTCCGGCGGCCAGCGGCGCTCCGGGACGCTGGCGCCCGGATGGACCACCACGTAGCCGCCCGCCGTCACGGAGCCACGCGCTGGCGCCGTGCCCGGAGTCACGGCATCGGCCGTTGCGGCATTTGCCAGGCCGGCACCAACCGACCCGGCATTTGCCAGCACGTCGGCCAGCTCGCGTCGGTCGGTCGGGCGGATAGGCAACTCCTTGTGAAGCCCGCGCGCGCCGATGCCGACGTGCTCCAGCAGGCGCAGGTGGCGGCGCACCTCGGGCACGTCGTCGGGGTACGGGATGAACGACGCGGGCTCCGGGCAGTACTGCCCCGGCACGTAGTAGCCGGCGGTATGGCGACCGCCCAGCAGCAGCGCGAGCGGGTTCGACAGGTCGCCGCTGCCGTGGAGCTGGAGCACGAGGTCCGGCCCCCAGGCATGGACCTCGCCCAAGAAGCGAGCGAACGCGCGGGCGTCGAACGGCACCTCCGGGAAGCCCGGGAAGCCGGGCAGCTCGAACAGCCCGTCGAGGTAGCCATCGAAGCGATCGACCAGCTCGTGGGACCAGGGCAGCCCGACGAGCCGAATGTCCGCCTCCGGCAGGGCGTGCCGCAGCGCTCGAAGCGCCGGTACCGTGCAGAGCAGATCGCCGAGCTTGAGCGCCCGCAGCACCGCGACCCGCTCGATACGGCCGGAATCGCCCGGAAAGCGCCAGGTCATGCGTCGCTCATCTCTAGAGGAACGGAACCCGGAACGCCCAGGCGCCGCGGAGTCGCCAGTAGACGGCTACGGGTGGGATCAGCGCGGAGGTGACCGCGAGCTCGGCCAGGTGGTCGGGGCGCCGCGACGTGCCGCGCGCGCGGCGCAAGAAGAAGCGCCCGACCAGCGCGGTCCAGATGGTCGCGGCCAGCAGGGCGGCGCGGCGATGGCCGAGCAGCAGCGCGAGCGGGCCGCCGATCAGACCGAGCGTCATGGCGTAGTAGGCGAATGGCGGGTGCGCGCGGATGGTCGCGCGGAAGCGGCGCGGGTGCTCGCGGTAGAGCAGGGCGTCGTAGAATTGCCCCCGCTGCTGGGCGAGGCTAGCGAACGGCCGCGCGCGCCTCGGCGGGTGGACCACGAGCGCGGCGTCTTCGCGGATGATCCGCGCGCCGGCATCGAGCAGCCGGAACTCGAGGTCGCTGTCCTCGCGATACGCGCGGCGGAAACGCGGATCGAAGCCGCCGACGCGCTCCAACCACGCGCGCCGAACGTGTACGTTGCAGGTGGCGAACGTCGCGCGCTCGAGCCCCCGGACGTTCGCCTCGGCGTCGGTCGGGCGATCAGCCAGCGGCACGACGGTCCGGCCGCTGACGGCGTCGGCGCCCTCGCCGATCGCGCGCCCCGCCGCTCGCAGCCAGCCCCGGTCGGGGATCGTGTCGTCGTCCGTGAGAGCGACGACGCTGGCGCGCGCCGAGCGCCAACCCGCGTTCCTGGCCGCGCCGGGGCCGCCCTGCGCAACGGCGAGGTAGCGGATCGTGGCATTCGGATGCTGCCCGCGAAGCTCCGTGACGACACCCTCGCCCTCGCCCGGCCCGCCATCCTCGACCACGACGATCTCGACGCGGTCCGCTGGGTAGTCCTGCGCCAGCACGGCCCGCAGGCAGCGGCGGAGGAGGTCCGGCCGCCGGTGGGTCGGGATGACGACGCACACGTCGGGCAGCGCTTGAGGCGCGTCGATGGCCGCGTCTCTCCGAGGCTCGTCCTCCATCAAGAGGCCCGACTGGCCTCGCTCCGCGCCGTTTCGCTCGCCTCGGTCTACAACCCTCGCGTCCATGCCAATCATCATCCCAGCGCGCCACGATTCGGCCATTGGGCGCCTGCCCATGCCTGGCTCAGCATGCCCCTCGACCTGTCGGGCGTTTGCCCAATGGCCGGCTGTGACCGTCGCGGAAGAATGTAGGGATGCCGCGCGGCTCGGTGGTGTCCGGCACGCGCAACTTTCGGCCACATGGTGGACGCTCCGATGTACATCCTCGGGATCAACGCCGCGTTTCACGACTCCTCGGCCTGCCTCGTGCGCGACGGCGTGGTCGTCGCTGCGGCCGAAGAAGAGCGCTTCTCGCGCATCAAGCACGGGAAGCGGGCCACCCCGTACATGGCGCACGCGCTGCCGTTCCACGCGATCGACTACTGCCTCGCCGAGGCGGGCATCACCCTGGCCGACGTCGATGACGTCGCCTACTCGTTCGACCCGTTCTTGCTCTCGGGCGGCACGACGGATCGCCCCTTCGCGCTCCCCCGCGACGCCGACGACGCCCGGCGCGGTCCCGGCTACGAGCCGTGGGACACGATCTTCCTGGCCGGCGTGACCGGCGCACCGCGCATGCTCCGCGACGACGTGCCGTTCCACCTGCGTGAGCGCCTGAACGGCGACGCGTCGCGGCATACCTGGCGGTTCCACTTCGTGGAGCACCACGTCGCCCACGCCGCCAGCGCGTACTACCCGGCGCCGTTTGAGCGCGCGGCGGTCATGACGCTCGACGGGCGGGGCGAATGTGTCTCGACGTTCCTCGGCGCGGGCAATGGCTTGCAGCTCGAGAAGCTGAACGAGGTCGAGCTGCCGCACTCGCTCGGGCTGCTCTACGAGCGGCTGACCACGTACCTCGGCTTCTTGAACAGCTCCGACGAGTACAAGGTGATGGCGATGGCGTCCTACGGCTCGCCGCGCTACGCCGATCGCCTCCGCGCGCACCTGCGCTGGCGCGACGACGGCGGCTACGAGATCCTGCCGTTCGAGCCGACCGAGCTGTTCGGTCCCGCGCGAGCGCCGAAGGCGCCGCTCGACGAATCCCACTTCGACGTCGCGTCCAGCCTCCAGGTCGTGCTAGAGGAATCGTGCCTGCGCCTGGCGACCTGGCTCCACAAGCGGACGGGCGAACGCGACCTCTGCCTCGCGGGCGGCGTGGCGCTGAACTGCGTGATGAACTCGCGGGTCGCGCGCGAGTCGCCGTTCGAGCGGGTCTGGGTCCAGCCGGCCGCCGGTGACGCGGGCACGTCGCTCGGCGCCGCGCTCTCGGTGTGGGCTTCGCGGCAGGGCGCGTCCGCACGGGCGCGCGGCAACGGGATGGCGTCATTCGCCGAGAGGATGCCGGTTGCCGCCACGGCCACCGCCGTCGCTGCGACGGCGCCCTCGTCCACCATCACCAGTGAGCGGCCCGCCGCACATGCGACGCATGGCCCCGACCCCCAGACCACCGCTCCCTCGCGCTGGAGAATGGACTCGGCCTACCTCGGGCCTGCCTACGACGACGACCAGATCCGGAAGGTGCTCGACCACGCCAAGCTCACCTACGAGCGCCCGGCCGACCTGGCCGACACCGTCGCCGACCACCTCGCGCGCGGCAAGGTCGTCGGCTGGTTCCAGGGACGGATGGAGTTCGGGCCGCGCGCCCTCGGCGCGCGCAGCATCCTGGCGAGCCCGACCGATCCGGAGACGATGCAGCGGCTGAACGAGCTGAAGGACCGCGAGGACTTCCGTCCGGTGGCGCCGGCGGTGCTCGCCGAGGAGGCGAGCCGCTACTTCGATGGGTGCGTCGATTCGCCCTTCATGCTCTTCGTCTACAACGTCCGCCCCGAGGTCGCCGACCGCGTCCCGGCGATCCGCCACGTGGACGGGACGGCGCGGGCGCAGACGGTGAGCCGCGACACGTCGCCGCTGTTCCATCGCCTGATCGAGCGGTTCCATGCGCGGACCGGCGTGCCGGTCGTGGTGAACACGTCGTTCAACACGCGGGGCAAGCCGGTCGTCTGCACGCCGCACGACGCGCTGGAATGCTTCTTCATTTCGCCCATCGACACGCTGGCGATCGGCGGCTACATCGTCCAGAAGTAAGGCCGCGCGGGCGCAAGCGACGGCGTACGTAGCGCGGTAGGCTGGCTAGCCGGCCGCGAACCGGCCGGCCTCCATGCCGACGACCTCGGGCGGCCGGCGGCTGAAGGTGACCTTACGTTGTCCAGTTGTCGTTGTGTCACTATACTATTCCGAGTTGGAATAGTTGGGTGCCCTCGATCGTCGATGCCGATCTGACGATCGCAACCGCGACGAAATCACATGTCGATGCTATCTGGCCGTTCGCTGTTGCATCTCGCCAGGTTTCGCAGGAGGACTCGTGACACTCGCTCGCTCGTCCATCGGACGGCTGCTGCTCGCGGCGGCCCTCGCGCTGCTCGTCCTGGCGCCGACCACCGCGCCCGCGGCTCCCGTCGCGGCGGCCCCCGCCGCCCAGGCTACCTTGACCGTGTTCGCCGCCGCCTCGCTCACGGACGCCTTCAAGGAGCTGGGGGCGATCTTCGAAGCGAACACCACCGTCCCGGTGGCGTTCAACTTCGGCGCATCCAGCCAGCTTCGCACCCAGCTGGAGCAGGGCGCCGTCGCGGATGTCTTTGCGTCTGCCGATCAGGCCCAGATGGACCGTGCCCGACAGGCCGGCGTCATCGCCGGGCCGGACGCGACGTTCGCGCTGAACCGACTGGTCATAATCACCCCCAAAAGCAACCCGGCCGGCGTGCTGAGCGCCGCCGACCTCGGGCGCCCCGGCCTCAAGCTCGTGACCGCGGCCCCCGAGGTGCCGATCGGCGTCTACACCCAGAATATGTTCGACACGATGAGCACGCTGGAGGTGTTCGGCGCCGACTTCAAGGATCGGGCGAACGCGAACGTCGTCTCGCGCGAGCCGAACGTGCGGCAGGTCGTGGCGAAGGTCCAGCTCGGCGAGGCGGACGCGGCGGTCGTCTACCTGACCGACGTCACGCCACAGTCCGCGCGCGACCTGACGACCATCGAGATCCCGGATGACCTCAACACGCCGGCCTCGTACCCGATCGCGCTCGTGACGGGCGGGCCGCACGCCGAGCTCGGCGCGGTGTTCGTGGCCCTGGTCCTGTCGCCGATCGGCCAGGGCGTGCTCCAGACCTGGAGCTTCACGCCGGTCGGCCCGACCATGTTGTTACCGGCGCCGACGACCGACCGGCTGGCGCTCGACCCGGCGACGCCATCTGCCACGCGCTAGGTGCGCCAAGCGAGGACGGCTCTCCCTCACTTTTGGTGAGGCTGAGAGCCCCGCTGCCGTCACCAGGTATAGACGAAACCGGCGGGGAGTGCTAGAGTGGCCGAACACACCCGACCGGGCGGGTCGTCGGATTATCAGCGGCGTGGCCCCGATAGCATGAAGAAGGCGGAGGGGGACATGAGTGCAGACGTCGCAGGCATGGTCATCGACCTGATCTTCGGGCGATGGCGCAGTCAGATCCTCTTCACCGGCGCTCACCTGGGCGTGTTCGACCAGCTCTCCGCCTCGGAGGCGCGGCCAGCCGAGGCGACGGCCGCCGCAATCGGCACTGACCCGACGATGACCTACCGCCTGATGCGAGCCCTCGGCTCCCTCGGGCTGCTGGCGGAGGATGAGGTGCGGGGATTCCGCCTCACCGAGGCGGGGGCGTTGCTCCGCGCGGATCATCCCCAGTCCCTCCGCTCGATGGCGCTGCTGGAGGAGGGGTCCGAGCACTACGCCCTGTGGAAGCACCTCCCGGCGATGATCCGTGACGGGAAGCAGAATGCCTTCGTGCGCGAGTTCGGCATGATGGCCTTCGAGTACGCCAAGGCGAACCCCGCCTACGGCGACGTGTTCAATCAGGCGATGACCAGCTACTCCGCCGGCGAGTCCCGGCTCGTCATGGAGGCCCTCGCGACGTGTGACCTCTCGGACGTGCGGGCGTGGTGCGATGTCGCGGGCGGGTACGGTCACCTGCTGTGCAGCCTGCTCGCGGCCCATCCGGAGCTCACCGGCATCGTGCTGGACCTCCCCGACGTGGTGGACGACCGCGATCACCTGATCGCCCCGCAGGTGGGGCTGGGCGAGCGGTGTCGCTACGTCGCCGGGGATATGTTCGACCGGGTGCCCGACGCCGACGCCTATTCGCTGAAGCACATCCTGCACGACTGGAATGATCAGGAGTGCGTCGCGATCCTCGCGAACATCCGCGCCGCCGCGACCGGGCCGCGGCGCGTCTTCATCGTCGAGTACATCGTCCCGGGGCCGCAGGAGCCCCATTTCGCGAAGCTGTTCGATATCCACATGCTCTGCTGGGGGACGGGCCGCGAGCGGACGGAGGCCGAGTACGCCCAGCTCCTGGAGGCGGCCGGCTTCCGTCACGCCAACTCGTGGTATCCACCCGGCCGCCTCATGGGGGTGATCGAGGGCGTTTCCACTCCGTAACGAGGAAACTCGCCGGAACTCGAGGCTCTCGACCTCACCAAAAGTGAGGGAGAGCCGCGAGGACGCACACGTCTTTGCAATGCGGGTTGACGGAACGACGGAACGGAGCGTGCATTA
>Ga0136611_10000295_pt1 | contig 31713 bp, 21 predicted proteins | sample AntDrymUQ2232306_2_FD_106645 | JGI IMG/M metagenome (GOLD analysis project Ga0136611, IMG submission 106645) | Polar desert sand microbial communities from Dry Valleys, Antarctica - metaG UQ223 (23.06) | ecosystem: Environmental > Terrestrial > Soil > Desert | place: Antarctica: Dry Valley...
GCCTACGGGACTCGCTGGCGCCCGAGTCGTCGGGCGACGCCGCACCGCGGCGCGGGCGGCGGCTCGCACGCGGGGTGATGGATGCCGCCTATCCCCTCTACGGCGCCTATCCCGACCCCTTCCGCGGGTGGGAGGAGCACGCGGTGGCAGCCGGGGTCGCGGCGGTGCGGCAGTACGGCATGGGCGCCGTCGTGAGCTTCTCGTCGCCGGCGTCAGCGCACATCGTGGGAGGGGAGATCGCACGCCAGGCGGAGCTGCCATGGATCCCGATCTTCGCCAACCTCGATTCGTTCCGGGTGGGCGCGGGCGATGGGCGCACGGCGCGACGCCGCATGGAGCACCGGGTGATGGCGAAGCGGTGGCTGCGCGGCGCATCGCACGTCGCGGCCGTCACGCCGGAGATGGTCGAGCACCTCCAGGCCGCATACGGAGTCGCGGGCGACGCCATCGCCGCGCCGTTCGATCCCGAGGAACGGCGCATGCCGCCCCGGCGAGAGAAGGGGGCGCCGGTCCGCCTGGTGCACGTCGGGCGCATGGCCGAGGGTCTCCCGGGCATCGACCTGCTCGCCGACGCACTCGATGTGCTGCTGCTGGAGGGGAAGGCAGCTGCCGCAGCGCTACGGGTCGAGCTGGTGGGAAGCGGACAGGAATCGGCGCTGCGTTCGCGACTTGCCGACCGCCCCGCAGGCGTGCTCTGCACCATCACGGGACGTGTGCCGCCCGGGGAGTCGCTGCGCCTGCAGCGCGATGCGGACCTGCTGCTGCTCACGGACCTCGCCTGTGGCGATCCGCTGGCGCCTCATGCGCTCGCGCTGCCTGAGATGCTCGCCGCTCGGCGACCGATCGTCCACCTCTCCACCGGGGCCGGCGGCCATGCCGAGCGGGTGCTCGCCGAGGGCGGTGGCGGCACGTCGGTGACGACGTCAACCGAGCTTGCGGCTTGCCTCGGTGCGGCGCTGGACGAGGTCCAGCTGCGGGGCGAGCTCGCGTTCAACGGGGACGAAGCGGCGGTCCTGCGGCACAGTGGCGTGGAGCAGGCGCGACGACTGGCTGGCTTGCTCGACGCCGCCAGCGTGGGTCGATTCGGGAGCTGGCAGCGCGTATGATGCCACGCATGCGTCGTGGCCTCCTTGGCGTCGTCGGGGTCGTTGGGGTCGTGGCAGGCTGCGCCCTGTTCGCCCAGCCAGCGTACGCACAGGGCACTGCGCTGGTCCTCCCCGGCGATCCCGTGTATCGCGACCTCGACCGCCTCGCAGCGCTCGGAATGCTCGACTCGGTCGTGATGGGACATCGCCCGTACTCGCGCCGAGAGATCGCCCGTATCGCCCGCATCGCTCTGGAGCGGTATCGGCAGCGCGCGGCCACGAGCGACGCAGGCCTCGAACCTGTTGCGCTGGGCGCGCTGCGTTCGATCTCGTCGCGCTTCGCGGAGGACGGTGCACCGGGGCCGGTCGTCGCCGCGTTCGATGGCGGCTCCCTCAGCTATGTCGGGTCGAGCGTGGAGCGACGCTCGCTCGTCGGCGAGGGGCGGGACATCGAGGCGACGATCGGCGCGTTCGACCAGCGCCGGCTGGGGCAACCGGAGGTGCAGGGGCATGGCACGTCGCTGGAGGCGGCGCAGCGCGTGGAGCCGTGGCCGTGGCTCGCCGTCTCGGCGCGCGAGCGCGTCGAGCTGCGAGTGTCACGTGACCCTGGTCGTTCAGCGCCGCGCGGCGAGCTTCTCGTGGCGAGCGTCCGCGCCCGCGCGCGCAACGTGGCCGTGACCGTGGGGCGATCGCCCCTCGCCTGGTCCCAGGAGTCCGACGTCGGGCTGATATTTGCGCCGAATGCTCCACCGCTGGACATGATCTCCGTGGCGGGCGACCGTCCATTCCTCTTGCCCGGGGTCCTGCGTCGCGCTGGCCCAATGCAGGCGACACTGCTGGTTGCCGACCTCGGTGCAAGCCGCGTCCGTTCGCACTCGCGGCTGCTGGCCTACAAGGTGTCGCTTGCGCCAGGCAACGGGCTCGAGATCGGTGGTTCGTTCACCAACCGGTTTGGCGGAGCCGGTGCGCGTCCCGCCAGCATCGGCGACCGCCTGATCGACTTTCTCCCGTTCATCGACATCTTCCGCCGCCACAACTACACGGACACCACGCGGACGCTGGAGGTGGAGTCCGACAAGATGCTCGGCCTGGACGGCCGGGTGCGTCTGCCGCGGCGGCTGGGCGGCGTCGTGCTCAGCGGGGAGCTGGTCGTCGATGACTTCGACGTGAACCGCCTGCCGACGCTGCTCACGTGGGATGGGTCGCAGTCGCTGCGGGTCACCGTGCCGCGGCTCGCGCGCGACGACATTGCACTGCACCTCACGGCCATGCACACGGGCACGCGGGCGTACAGTCACCTGCAGCTGTCGGCCGGCCACGCGACGCGCGGCCGCCTGCTCGGGGACGAGCTGGGCCCTGACGCCAAGGCCTTTGGCGCAGCCGTCGTCTGGATGCCCGATGCGGGCACGAGCCTGTCACTTGGTGGACGCAGCGCGACCCACAGCAAGGCCGAGTATACGTACGTGACCGACGGCAACTTCTTCGCGTTGCGCCGCGTGACGGACGCGTCGAACGAGGTGCGCGACCGGATCGTGGGAACGCTGCGCACGCAGCGCTCGCGCGGGGTGACGCTCGAGATGCTGCTTGGGGCTGTCCGAACCCGCAACCACGCATTCACCGGCACCACGCGCCACGACGGTCTCGCTGAAGTGTCGGTCCTCGTCACACGGTGAGCAGCGGTCCGGCCCGGATGCGCGTCGCGCTGGTGTGCGACTGGTTCCTGCCGCGGACGGGCGGTATCGAGTTGCACCTGCGCGACCTCGCACTCGCATTGCGGACGCGAGGCGTCGATGCACAGGTCGTCACGACGACGCCTGGTGACGACGTGGTGGACGGGGTGCCGGTGCGCCGCGTGCCGGCGACGCTCTTTCCCGGCGCGGGGTTCGCCTGCACTCCCGCGGCGCTTGGCGCTGTGGGTCGCGTCCTGCGCGACGGGCGGTTCGACCTGGTGCATGCGCACGCGAGCGTGGTGTCGCCCGTGGCATATGCCGGCGTGCTCGCGGCCGCCCGTGCCGGGATCCCCGCGGTGCTCACCTTCCATTCCATGCTCCAGCGTTCCGCCATGGCGCTCGGCGCGAGCGAGGCGCTGCTGGGCTGGTCGCGCGGACGCGTCCTGCTCAGCGCCGTGAGCAGCGTCGTGGCGGCACAGGCCGCACGATGGCTGCCGGATCCGACCGTTGGCGTGCTTCCAAACGGCATCGACGCCGAATTCTGGCGAGCGGTGAGGTCGGCGGCCGTCCCGGACGAGGTGGTCGTCGTGACGGCGATGCGCCTCTCCCGCAAGAAGCGTCCGCTGGAATTGCTGCGTGCATTCGCCGGGGCGTGCCGATTCGTGGCCGGGGCGCCACCGATGCGCCTGGTCGTCGCCGGCGACGGACCGGATCGAGCCGGCCTGCGGCGCGCGGCTGCCGAGTTGGGAGTCTCCGACCGGGTGAGCTTCGCGGGGCAGCTGACTCGCGACGAGCTGCGCACGCTCTACGCCGGTGCGCACCTGTTCGTGCTGCCGAGCGAGCGCGAGTCGTTCGGCCTGGCGGCGCTGGAAGCGCGTGCCGCGGGCCTCCCGGTGGTTGCGATGCTGGCCAGCGGCGCGCGCGACTTCATCAGGCAGGGCGAGAACGGGCTGCTGGCAACCGATTTTGCGGAGATGTCGCGCTACATCGCGCGTTTCGCACTGGATGGCGCGTTCCGTGGCTACGTCGCGCACCGCAACGCGACGACGGCGCCCGCGTACGACTGGGCCGAAATCGTGGCGCTGCACCTGCAGCTCTACGGCACTGCCGCCGACTTGCGCAGCGACCCGCTGCGCGCCAGCCAACGGTACCCGGGCAGCGCGAGCGCCACGAAATAGCAGGCGTGCTGCACCACCGCCATGCCAAGCGCCCGTTCGGCCGGAATGCCGAGCCAGGTGTACGCGAGCACCACGGACGCCTCGTAGATCCCCACGTTGCCCGGTACCAGCGGCAGCAGCGTGGCGAGGTTCAGTGCCGCGAGCACGACGAGGGCGCTCGACGCCGGCAGGTCGACGCGGAACGCGCGCTGGATCGCCAGGATGGCCAGCAGCTCGGCACCCTTCTTCAGCAAGGCGAGGACGAGCGCCCCACCGCCGGTGACGGGGGAGCGCAGGGGTTGGAGTCCCGCAGCGATGCGAATGATGATCGGCTCCACGCGTGCGGGAAGCCGCGCCGCCATCCGGTGCAGGGTCCGCTCGGGCAGCCAGGCCGCGAGCAGGAGCGCGGCGGTGAGGGCCAGCACGCCCGTTGCCAGCGCCTGCACGCCAGCGGGCAGCACCGCGGTAGCGGGCAGCACGAGCGATGCACCGGCAATCAGCGCCACCTTGGCCACGCCGACGAGGAGCTGGTCCATCGCCAGCACCGCGACGCCCGCGGCGCGCTCGATCCCGGCCGTCGACGCGAGGAACCAGACGCTGGCTGCCTCGCCAACCAGCATGGGCGTCGTGTTCAGTACCGACGAGGTCATCGAGACCACGGCGAGCATGTTGCGCAGCGTCCGCCGCTCGGTGGCCGGCGCGAGCAGCCACCATTGCACCGCCCAGAGCGGAAGGATCGCGGCAAAGCAGAGCAGGGCCGCCACGACCCATGCAGGCTGCGCGAGGGCCAGCTCCGACCCCACCCGTGACAGGTCGAACCGGAGCACGGCGATGGCGAGCAGGCCCGCAACCACCACCGCGGCCACCACCGTCGACGCAATCCGGAGGCGCGCGGCGCGCGTCGGCGTCACGCGGCGACGCGCGCGGGCACCAGCTCGCACATGGGAACGAACTCCGCACCCCGGCGCTGGAAGAGGTCGATGACGTCACGGAGGCAGCGCAGGGCCACGTCGCCCGTGCGAAGCCGGCAGTCCCACCGGAGGTCGTACTGCGTGAGGTCGACGAACTCCCACGGGTGGACGAACAGCACTACCGGGTCGCTGAAGGTGGACAGCCACGGGTTCCGGATCCACGCTGGCAGGCGCAGGACCGATGACGTCATGGTCGCCGGAATGCGGGCGAGTGAGCTGCGGGCGCGCGGAGCATGGTACGAGCGCTTGTACTTCGCGAGGGACGCGTCCAGCAGGAAGCCGGCCTGTTCCAGCAACGTGACGTACCGCTCGGGAAAGCGCAGGTAGGGGGCGCGGAACGAGGTGACCGGCGCAAAGGTTCGCAGCCGCGCCGCCGACGATTCGATCTCCCAGCGCGCGGTCGCCTCGTCGAGGGTGTCGAAGGCGGTATGGGTGACACCATGGCATCCCAACTCGTGCCCGCCAGCGACCAGGGCACGCACGGCGCCGGGATAGAGCTCGGCCACCTGGCCGGTGGTGAAGTAGGTGGCGCGGACGCCACGCTCCCGGAAGAGCGCGAGCAGCTCCGGCGCACCCTCCTCGATGCCGCGGAAGGTGGAGCTGAGGTACGGGGGACAGTCCGGTTCGAAGTCGACGGTGATGGAAACGCGCACGGAAACGACGTAAGGTGGGCCCTGCTGGAATCGAACCAGCGACCGTCAGATTATGAGTCCGCTGCTCTAACCAACTGAGCTAAGGGCCCGAAACGCGCGAGAGGCGCCTGCCCTAAGCTACGCGCCGGGGCAGGAGATTCCAGTCGGCCCCTGTGCGCACGGGGCGGTCGCTGCCAGATTCCCCGGATGATCGCCGTCGTCACCGGCTCAACCGGCTTCATCGGATCGCACCTGGTCGACGCGCTGCTGGCGCGTGGTGCCACGGTGCGCGCCCTCGTGCGTCCGGAGACGCCGGCCGGAACGCGCGATGCGCGGGTGCCCCACTGGGAGGCCGACCTCCTGGACGACCGCTCGGTACGGGACTCGCCGGTCTGGGAGGGAGCCACCCACGTCTTTCACCTCGCGGGAATCACCACGGGGCGCACCCTGGCGCAGTTTCGCGCCGGCAACGTGTTCCCCACGGCCAACGTGCTGGCCGCCATCGCCGCCCGGCCGGCCCCCCGGCCGCGCGTGGTCCTGGTGTCCTCGCAGGCGGCCGCCGGGCCGGCGTCATCGCCGGAGGGGTCGGTCCGCGAGGGCGATCGGCCCGTGCCGGTGGAAGCGTACGGGCGCAGCAAGCTGCAGGCGGAGCAAGCAGTGGCACGGTACCGCGATGTGATGGGAATCACGGTGATCCGGCCATCCGCGGTCTACGGACCGCGCGACCGGGAGTTCCTCCGGGTCTTCAAGCAGGCTACCGGCCGGCTCGCCCTGCATGCCGTGCCGCAGGACAACTCCTTCAGCCTGGTGCATGTCCACGATCTCGTTCGCGCCCTCCTCCTGGCCGCCGAGCAGCCCGAGGCGGTGGGCCGCACCTTCTTCGTGGGCGGCGAGCCGCCGGTCACCTGGCGCATGCTGTACGATGCGGTGGCGGAGGCCGCCGGCGCCTCCCCGCTACAGGTGCAGCTGCCCATGGCGGCCACCAGGATCGCCGCCGGGGCAGGCGACGTCCTGAGCATGCTGACGGGCCGCCCGACGATCCTCAATCGCAACCGGGCGGCGATGGCCAGGCCGCGCTACTGGGTGTGTGACAGCTCGGCCGCCCGGGAGACGCTGGGCTGGATGCCGCAGGTGACCCTGCAGGACGGGGTGCGGGAGGCCTATCTTTGGTACGTGGATGTGGGCTGGCTTCGGGCACCGAAGCCCGCCGCCATCGAGGGATCGATCGGGGAGCCGACTGCGTGAGCAAGAACGAGCGGTTGCAGGACGACGCGCGCGCGGCCGGAGTGCAGACGCTGGTGGACCTGCTCGAGTACCGGGCCTCCAGGCAGCCGTCGCACGCCGTGTTCCGCTTCATCAGCAGCGAGGGCCGCGACGAGGAGGCACTGCCCTTCGCGACGCTGCAGCGCCGCGCGCGCGCGATCGCGGCGCACCTGGCCGATCACGTGGTGCCGGGGGACCGGGTCGTGCTGCTCGTGCCACCCGGCCTCGAGTACGTCGCGTCGTTCTTCGGCTGCCTCTACGCCGGTGCAGTGGCGGTGCCGGCGTACCCGCCAAACCCGCGTCGCGCCGATCCGCGGGTGGCACGCATCGTCTCCGACTGCGGTGCGCGCGTCGCCATCGTTTCCAGCGCCTTCATGGCGCGCCTCGACGGCTGGCTGGCGCTGAGCCCGGAGCTCACGGGAATCACCTGGCTGGAGGCCGGGCGCCTGGCCGACGGCGATGTCGCCGGGTGGCGGCCCCCCTCGGTCACTGGCCCGTCGCTCGCGATGCTCCAGTACACGTCGGGGTCTACGGGCGACCCGCGCGGCGTGATGCTGTCCCACGCGAACCTGCTGCACAACTCGGCAGTGATCCACCGCGTGTCGGCGCACCGTCCCGAGGACAACGGCGTCTTCTGGCTGCCCCCGTTCCATGACATGGGACTGATCGGCGGCATCCTGCAGCCGATCTACGCGGGGCTCTCCGCCGCCCTCATGGCGCCGGCCACCTTCCTGCAGCGCCCCCTGACCTGGCTGGAGGCCATGGCGCGCTTCCGCGCGACGACGAGTGGCGCCCCGAACTTCGCGTACGACCTGTGCGTGGAGCGCATCTCCGAGGCGGAAAAGGCCGCGCTCGACCTGTCGGCCTGGCGCACGTCGTTCAACGGTGCGGAGCCGATCCGGGCCGACACCATCGAGCGGTTCCGCGACGCCTTCTCCGCCTGCGGCCTCCGGCCGAACGTGATCCTCCCCTGCTACGGCCTGGCCGAGGGCACGCTGCTGGTCTCAGGCGGCCCGGCTGAACGCGCGGCACACCTCGTCTCGGCCGACCGCCGCAGCCTGGAGAGCGGCGAGCTGCGGGCGCCTGGCGCCGAGAGCGCGAGCGACCTCGTGCTCGTGGCGTCAGGGGAGCCGGTCGCCGAGCAGGTCGTGAAGATCGTGGATCCGGACACGGGCGAGGTGTGCGACGACGGGCAGGTCGGCGAGATCTGGGTGGCGGGAGAGAGCGTGGCGCTCGGATACTGGAGCCGGCCGGAGGCGACCTCCGCCACCTTCCACGCGCGGCTCCCCGGCCTCCACCTCGGCTTTCTCCGGACCGGAGACCTGGGCGTCCTCATGGACGGGCAGCTGATCGTCACCGGTCGGCTGAAGGACCTCGTCATCATCGACGGGCGGAATTACTACCCGCACGACCTGGAGGTGGCGGCGGAACGCAGCCACACCAGCCTGCGCGCTGGCTTCACCGCGGCATTCAGCGCGGCGGGTGCAGGCCGCGAGCGGCTCGTGCTGGTCGCCGAGGTCGTCCGCCAGCACAAGGCCGGAAGCGATACGGCGCTCTTCCAGGCGATTCGCACCGAGCTCGCGAGCACCAACGGGGTGGTGCCCGACGAGATCGTGCTCATTCGCCAGAACACCATTCCGCGCACTTCGAGCGGCAAGATCCAGCGTCGCGCCTGCCGTGTGGCGTACCTCGACGACTCGCTCGACGTCGTCGGCCGTTGGCGCAGCCGCGGCAGCGACGTCGTGGCCCCCACCGATGCCATCACCGCGTTCGTGATCGACTGGGTGCGCGAGGAGCTGCAGGTGGACGCCGCACAGCTCGATCCGCGCACCAAGCTGCGCGACCTCGGCCTCGATTCCCTGGCGGCCACGCGACTGGTGGTGGCACTGGAAGGGCGGTTCGGACGGCGCCTGGATCCTGCGCAGCTGTGGCAGCAGCCGGACATCGCCTCGCTCGGCCGCTACCTGGCGGCTGTGGGAACACTGCGGACTCCGAGCCAGGGCATGAACGCGCAGCCGGTGCCCCAGCGCCTCACCTACGGGCCGCCCACCGCGGAGTCGGCGGACGTGGCGCACTGGGCCGAGTATCGCACCCTCCGCAGCCGGCTCGACATGCTGGGGGAGCACGGCGTCGCCAGCCCCTTCTTCCACATGCACGAGGGAGTGACCGGACGCGAGGCAGTGATCGGCGGGCGCCGGCTGCTCAACTTCGCGAACTATAACTACCTCGGCCTCTCCGGCGATGCGGGGGTGACGCGCGCGTCGCAGGACGCGGCGACCCGCTGGGGGACCTCGGTGTCGGCCAGTCGCGTGGTGTCCGGCGAGCGACCTGTGCACCGCGAGCTCGAGCTCGCGATCGCGCGCTTCCTCGGGGTGGAAGACGCCATCGTCTACATCGGTGGCGTCCCCGCCAACGTGTCGACCATCGCGCACCTGCTCGGCCCCGAGGATGTCGTCCTGTGCGACCAGCTGGTGCACAACAGCGCCATGCAGGGGGCGGAATTCTCCGGCGCACGCCGGCTGGTGTTCCCGCACAACGACTGGGCCGCACTCGACGCCATGCTCGCCAGGGTTCGCACCCAGCACCGCCGTGCCCTGATCGTCATCGAGGGCGTGTACAGTGCCGACGGCGACATCCCCGACCTCGCCCGCTTCGTGGAGGTGAAGTCCCGCCATCACGCGATGCTGATGGTGGACGAGGCACACTCGATCGGCGTGCTCGGCGCCACCGGGCGCGGGATCACCGAACATGCGCGCGTCGCCGGCGGTCAGGTGGAGCTGCTCATGGGCACCCTGAGCAAGTCGCTGGCGAGCTGCGGCGGCTACATCGCGGGCAGCAGGGCACTGGTGGAATACCTCAAGTACACCTCGCCGGGCTTCGTCTACAGCGTGGGAATCCCGCCGAGCAATGCGGCGGCGGCATTGGCCGCGCTCCGGACACTCGAGGCGGAGCCCGGACGCGTGACGCGCCTGCGCGCGCGCGCCGCGCGCTTCCTGCAGCTGGCGCGGGCCGCGGGGTTCAACACGGGCAACAGCGCCGGCACCCCGGTGATTCCCTTGATCATGGGCGACTCGCTGCGTGCGGCGCGCCTGGCCGAGCTGCTGTTCGAGGCCGGTGTCAACGTGCAGCCGATGGTCGCGCCATCGGTGCCCGAGGACCAGGCGCGGTTGCGGTTCTTCATCTCGGCCGAGCACACGGAGGAGGACCTGGAGGTCGCCGTTCATGCAGTGACACGCGCGGTTGCCCTGCTCGATGGCGCATCGCGCAGCGAAGATGCGGCGCGCGTGCACAGCGTCATGGCCAGGGCGACGTGAGCGTCCGACTCCACCTAGACACCTGGCCAGTCGCCGACCTGGGCCTGCGCGTCGACGCGGCGGACGCGGTGGTGTGCACGGCGAGCCTGCGATGCGACGCCGCGGAGCTGGAGCAGAGTGTCGCCATGCTCAGCGCAACGGAGCGGGCGCGTCATGCGTCGTACTCCAATGCCGTCGTCGCGCGCCGGTTCGCCCGGGGACGGGCGCTGGTGCGCGTGATGCTCGGACGCGCGCTGCCACTCGTGCCCGCGCTGGTCCCGCTTCGTGAGGGGCTGCACGGCAAGCCGTACCTGGCGGCGGGGGCCCCGCGAAGCCTCTGGTTCAGCGTCTCGCACACCGACGAGCTGCTGGTCGTCGCCATGAGCCGCGTCGCCGATGTGGGGGTCGACGTTGAGCGATCACGCGACTTCGACCAGTGGCAGCGCGTTGCCGACCGGGTGCTGGACCTGCGTGAGCGGCAGCAGCTGGCTCTCGCGGTGGAGCAGGGGCATGACCCCAGCGAGGCCTTTCTGCGACACTGGTGCCGCGTCGAAGCCGAGCTGAAGGCCGTCGGCTGCGGCATTCAGGGGCTGGAGACGCACCTCGCCGGCCAGCGGCCGCGTGGCCTGCGTCTCGCCGACCTCACGGACCTGCCGTTGCCGGCGGAGCTGTCGGCTGCCGGCGTCCGGTATCAGGCCGCCGTCGCCCTCGTCACGCCGGGCGCCGGATACCCGTCACCCACGGACAACCGGCGCCAGATGATCCGCGAGAGTGCCCAGGCCGCGGCGCCCGTGACCACGCCTGCAAGGCCGTCCACGGCGTAGTGGAAGCCGCCGTACACCGTCCCGAGCGTGAGTCCGACGGTGAGCACCGCGATGGGCCAGCCGAGCCGGGGATCGGCGCGCAGCGCGCAGAGCGAGGCGACCACTGACGCCGCCACGTGCGACGACGGGAAGGCCGTGCCGCGAGACGAGCCCTGCGCGAGCAGGTGGAGCACGAGGCCTCGGATGGGACCGTCGGGCGCCGCGGCCGGCCCGATCAGGTAGCGCGGACCGTCCACGGGGAAGAAGAGGTAGGTCGCGAAGCATGCCGCGTAGACCACCGCCAGGGCGAGCAGGGTCTGTGCGAAGTCGGCGCGTTGCCCTCGCAGGTACAGGACTACCGGCGGCACGAGCACGAGCAGGTAGTAGGACGCATAGCAGAGGTGCAGGGCTTCGCTGAGCAGCGTGTTCGCCCATGCAGGCGCCCATGCCGACGAGGGGTCGCCGCCGAAGAGGGCGCGTTCCCATTGCACGACCGTCGCGTCGCGATGCGGCTGCCCTGCACCCTCGATGAGCCAGCGCAGCTCGATGTAGAGGAAGGGTCCAAGGGCGAGCGGGAGCCAGTCGCGGACCAGGCGTGGCGCGCGTGCGACGCGTGTGAGCACGAGCAGCGAGAGGGCGAGGGCGGCGGCGTGCAGGAGCGGCGGCGTCCGGTTGGCATGCGACGCGGCCCATTGCCACATCGGCCACGTGCCGGCGACGAGGAACGTCGTCGTGATCACGCCGGCGAGCCGGATCGCCTGGTCGGAGGCGTGATCGACCCCCGTGGAGCTGCGGGGGCCAGGGATCGTGGAGGCGACTACGTTCATGGGACCGCAGTATCACCCCGCGCACCACGCTCCGACAATGGCCCGGACGGCCCGCCGGTGACCTTCCAGATCCGCTCCGCGGCATCGCGCCGCGACCTGCGACGCTTCATCGACTTCCCCTACGCCCTCTACGATCGACGGCACTACCCGAACTGGGTGGCGCCGCTGCGCATGGCCGTTGGCGACGCGCTGGACGAGAAGGGCAATCCATTCTATCAGCAGGCGGCGCGGGAGCTGTTCCTGGCCGAGCGTGACGGTCGCGTGGTCGGACGGATCGCGGCGATCGAGAACCGGGCGCACAACCGCTTCCACGAGGACCGCACGGGGTTCTGGGGATTCTTCGAGTGCGTGGACGACCAGCAGGTTGCCGATGCGCTCTTCGCTGCAGCGGGCGAATGGCTGGCGGCACGGGACCTTACCTCGATGCTCGGGCCGATGAACCCGAGCACCAACTACGAGTGCGGGCTGCTGGTGCAGGGGTTCGAGCACCGGCCGAGCTTCATGACGGCGTGGAATCCCCCGTACTTTGCGACGCTCTGCGAGCGGGCCGGCATGGCGCCCGCCAAGGACCTCCTCGGCTTCTGGTTCCAGGGGGCGCCGGACTACCCGCTGCCGCCATTCGTCGCGCGCCAGGCGGAGCGCGCGCTGGCCGGGCAGCAGTTCGTCTTCCGCGACCTGGACCCGTCGCGCTTCGAGTCCGAGGTCGCGGCGCTCTGGAGCATCTACAACGCGGCGTGGGAGCGGAACTGGGGCTTCGTGCCGATGACGCACGAGGAGTTCGTGCATACGGCCAAGGACATGAAGTCGCTACTGGATCCGCGCTTCGCCTTCATGGCGGAAGTCGACGGCGAGGCGGCGGGGTTCGTGCTCGCGCTCCCCGACTACAACGAGGTGCTGACGCACAATCGGGGCGGACGGCTCTTTCCCCTTGGCGCGATGCGCATGCTGCACGGACGGCGCCGCATCAGGGATTTCCGGGTGATGGCGCTCGGGGTGAAGCCGGCCTTCCGCTCGCGGAGCATCCTCGCGCTGTTCACCCGCGAGATCATGCGGCGCGGGCAGCTGTACGGAAAGAACGCGGCCGAGGCGAGCTGGCTGCTGGAGGACAACCACCTGATCGTGAAGCCGATGCGGGCGATGGGGGCGCACGAGCGAATGCGGTGGCGGGTGTACGAGAGAGAAACGCGCACACCTTCACCACTCGCGGCGCACCGGCGCTCCCGACCGGCACGTTAGGCACGCGCCACTCCGGGTTGTTAGATTGTGGGGTCTCCTCCCGCCGGTGAACTGCCATGTGGCACGGGTCGCGGCTCCCGCCACGGCTCGACCCCGGCACGAACGCGAATTTCGTTGATCCACTCTTCGCTGTCCCCGCAATTGCCGATGCCGTCCCTCACGCCGCGACGGCTCCTGCTCGTGGTGGTTCGGTCGTGGCGTACCGTCGCCCTCGTGACGGGCAGCGCCATTGCGATCTCTCTCGTGCTCTGGACGCTGCTGCCCAAGACGTACCGGGCGTCGGCTGTCCTCGTGCCCGCTACGTCACAGGGGGGTGGCGGCGGTGCGTCGGCGCTGATGGCGCAGCTTCCGGGCGGACTGCCGTCGATGGTCGGTGCAAGCGACCCACAGCAGCGCCTGATCGGAACCATCCTTCGATCGCAGTCGCTGAGGCAGGCTATCATCGAGTCGGAGTCGCTGCCCGACCGGCGGGCGGCCATCGCCGCGCTGATGCGAGAGGGGGTATCGCTGGACCGCCGGCCGGACGACGGCTCGATCATCGTCGCCGTCGAAGGTCCAGACCCCGCGCTGGCGGCATCGACGGCGAACCGGTTTGCCGCCGCTATCAACCAGATTGCGGTTCGCGTCAGCCAGGAAGCGGCGAACCGGCGCGATGGGTTCCTGGCGGAGCAGCTGCGAGCAGCGCGGGAGCGGCTCGTGCGGAGCGAGGACGCGGTGCTGAGCTTTCAGCAGCAGCGCAGCGCCCCGGAGCCACAGGAGCAAGCGTCGCGCACCATCGAGGCCGCCGCACAGCTGCAACAGGCAATCGGGCAGGCCGAGCTGGAGGTCGCGCGGCTCCGCCGCTCGCTGAGCCCCGACAATCCACAGTTGCGGGCTGCCGAGGCGGATCTCGCAATGCGCCGCGAACAGCTCCGCCAGCTCACCAGTGGACGAGCCGGCGATCCGATCTTCATCCCGCTACGGAAGGGGCCGGAGCTCCGCGTCGCCACGACCCGACTGACGCGCGAGTTCAGGAAGGACGAGCAGGTCTACGTGTCGCTCACGACCGCGCTCGCGCAGGCGCAGATCGACGCGAACAACAACTTGCCGGTGCTCACGGTACTCGATCCCGCGCGGCCACCGGGGGGGCCTGCCGGGTCGATTCTGAAGCGTCTGGTCGTGGCGGCGTTTCTCGGACTGATGGCCGGGATCGGGCTGGTGGTCGCGCGCGAGCTTGTCGCTCACACCGGAGATCTCCAGAGGTTCCTGGCCGAGCCGCACTCGGCGGCCTGAGGAAGACACCCCTGACGATGGCTCGGCGGCCAGCGCGTTGAGGAGCGATGCGTGGCCGTTCGTGTACACACGACCGGCTGTGGCGGGGCTCGCCTGCGATGCGCTGGTTCGAACGGCGTCGACGATGCCGACCCACTTTCCGCGGCGAGCGTGCCGAGTACCATCCCCCGGCACCGTCCGTTAGCTTTCTCCCGGTCCGGCCGGCCCCCTGCATGGTGCCGCCAAGGCGCCAACGGCGCGCGCGGATCTCGCGTCGGCGCACCAAATTCCCGAAGAGTCACTGACTGTTCCTGTGGAACACTACGAATTGCTGCGGAAGCGCATCGAGGACGGGACCGCCGTGTGCGGAATCGTCGGTCTGGGGTACGTCGGTCTCCCGCTCGCCGTCGAGATGGCGGAGGCATCGTATCGGGTGGTCGGCATCGATGTATCAGCGAACGTGGTGCGCGAGCTGAACGCTGGACATAGTCACATTCAGGACGTGCCATCGGCGCAGATTGCGGCGATGCGCGCGAGCGGGCGATTCGAGGCCACGGCCGATGCCGCCCGGTTGGCCGAGTGCGACGTGATCTCGATCTGTGTGCCAACACCGCTGGGGAAGACGAAGGATCCGGACATGAGCTTCGTCGTTGCAGCGTCCGAGGCGGTGGCGAGCGCGCTTCGGCCCGGGCAGCTTGTCGTCCTCGAGTCGACGACGTATCCCGGAACGACGCGCGAGTTGCTGGTGCCGTTGCTCGAGAGTCGCGGGTTCGTGGTGGGGACCGATGTGTTCCTCTGCTTCTCGCCCGAGCGCGTGGACCCCGGCAATGCGCACTGGAACACGCGTAACACGCCCAAGGTTATTGGCGGCGTGAGCCCCCAGTGCGTCGCGCTGGGGGCGCTGATCTACGGCAAGTTCATCGAGCAGATGGTCCCGGTGTCGAGTCCCGAGGCCGCGGAGCTGACGAAGCTGCTGGAGAACACCTTCCGCATGGTGAATATCGGCCTCGCCAACGAGATGGCAGTGATCTGCGATCGCCTCGGCGTCGACGTGTGGGAAGTCGTGGACGCGGCGGGGACAAAGCCCTTCGGCTACATGAAGTTCACCCCGGGTCCCGGTCTGGGCGGGCACTGCATTCCACTCGATCCGCACTACCTCGCTTGGAAGATGCGCACGCTACATTACAAGACGCGAATGATCGGCGTTGCGGACGAGATCAACGCCGAAATGCCCGCCTTCTGGGTCCGCAAGGTCCAGGATGCGCTCAACGAGCGCGGGCGCGCGATGAAGGGTGCCTCAGTGCTCGTGCTCGGCGTGGCCTACAAGCGTGACATCAGTGATCTCCGCGAGTCGCCGGCGCTGGAGGTGCTGTCGCTCCTGTCCCAGAAGGGTGCCGTCGTGTCGTACCACGATCCCTACTGCCCAGAGATCGTCGACGACGGACATACCCCCTCGGGTGCGGTCGGCAAGTCGATCGACCTGAGCGACGCAGCGATCGAGAACGCCGACGCGGTCGTGGTGGTGACGGATCATGGAGGTCTGGATTATCTCGACATCCGGCGACGCGCGAAGGTGTATGTCGACACGCGTGCCGCGGCGAGGGCGGCGGAACGCGTCGCTGCGGGCGCCGCGGGCGCTGCGGCGCCGCCGCGCGCGGCGCGCTGACGGCCTGTCCCCCGGGCGGCCGCAGACATCAGGGCACCGCTCACCTCCTCTTCCTGCTCCTTCGCATGCGTCGTGATTTCGCGGCCCCTCGCGCACTGCTGACCGGTTCCCCGGTCCGCTGGATCGTCACCGGCGTCGCGGGCTTTATCGGCTCCAACCTCCTCGAGTGCCTGCTCGAGGGCGACCAGATCGTCGCGGGGTTGGATGACTTTTCCACCGGGAGCCGCGCCAACCTCGACGCGGTTCGGCAGGCCGTCGGCGAAGCGCGCTGGACGCGCTTCCGGATGGTTGAAGGCGACCTGCGCGATCCTGCGGCCTGCCGCGCCGTGTGCCGCGACGGGGGGCTCGTCCTGCACCAGGGCGCGCTCGGCTCCGTGCCCCGATCGATCGCCGAGCCCTTCCTGGCGCACGACGTGAACGTGTCGGGCACCTTGCAGCTGTTCCTTGCGGCCCGTGACGCAGGATGCAGGCGCATCGTGTACGCCAGCAGCAGCTCCGTGTACGGGGACGATCCGGGCCTGCCCAAGCGCGAGTCGGTCCTCGGACGACAGCTCTCGCCGTACGCGGTGACGAAGTACACCGACGAGCTCTACGCGGGTGTGTACGCGAAGCACTACGGACTCACCATTTCCGGCCTGCGCTACTTCAACGTGTTCGGCCCGCGCCAGAGCCCGGACGGCCCATATGCCGCCGTCATTCCCCGCTTCCTCGAGGCGCTGGATCGCGGCGAGGCGGGCGTCATCCACGGCGATGGCGAGACGAGCCGCGACTTCTGCTATGTGGCGAACGTGGTGCAGGCCAACCTGCGCGCCGCGATGGCGTCCCTGCCGGAGGGGTCACACACCGCGTTCAACGTCGCCTGTGGGCGCGCGACCACGTTGCGCCGGCTGTACGAGTTGCTGCGGAGCGCGGTCGCTTCGCGTCGCGGCACGGCGCCGCCGGACGCCAGCTACGGGGACTTCCGGGCCGGCGACATCGCGCGCTCCCTCGCGGACATCGGTCTGGCGGCGGCCCTGCTCGGGTATGCGCCTACGCATCAGATCGAGGAAGGGCTCGTACTCACGACCGACTGGTTTCTCCGTGACGAGGGCGCGGAGCGCTGACCCATGTGCGGCATCGTTGGATACTTCGCGCGCGGCGGGCGGACCGTGGCGGACGGTACCCTGCAGTCGATGGCCAGCTGCCTTCGTCACCGCGGGCCCGACGCGGGTGGCGTCTGGCGCGATGAGACTGGCGCGGCCGGGCTAGGACATCGGCGGCTGGCCATCGTCGATCTGTCAGATGATGGCGCGCAGCCGATGGAATCGGCGAGCGGCCGCTTCCGGATCGTCTTCAACGGCGAGATCTACAATTATCGGCGGCTTGCCGAGGATCTCCGCACCTCCGGTTGCCGCTTTCGTGGGCATAGCGACACCGAGGTCATGCTTGCGGCGATCGAGCGTTGGGGGGTGCACGCCGCGGTGCAGCGGTTCGTGGGCATCTTCGCGTTCGGCCTCTGGGACGCCAGGGAGCACGTCATGCATCTCGTGCGCGATCACATCGGGGTCAAGCCCCTGTATTACGCGTGGGTGGACGATGTGCTGGTGTTCGGCTCGGAGCTCAAGGCGCTGCGCCGCTTCCCCGGACATCGCTCGGAGATCGACCGTTCGGCGCTCACGCTCCTGCTGCGCCACAACTGCATCCCCGCACCCTACTCGGTCTATCAGGGGACCCGCAAGCTCCGCCCGGGCACGGTGCTCTCGGTGCCCATGCGGGGGGACGTGCCCGAGCCGGTGCCGTTCTGGTCGGCGCGGCACGCCGCGGAGCAGGGGACGCGCGACCCGCTGACGCTCGACGACGACGCGCTCGTCGCGCAGCTGGACGGCGTGCTGCGCGATGCCGTCGGCCTGCAGATGCTCGCCGACGTGCCGCTCGGCGCGTTCCTGTCCGGCGGCATCGACTCGTCCACGGTGGTGGCGCTGATGCAGGCGCAGAGCGCGCATCCGGTGCGAACCTTTTCCATCGGGTTCGATGTGCCCGGCTACGACGAGGCCGGACACGCGCGTGCCGTCGCCGCGCACCTCGGGACGGCGCACACGGAGCTCTATGTCTCGGCCGAGGATGCGCTGCGGGTGATCCCTTCGCTTCCGACGTATTACGACGAGCCGTTTGCCGACTCCTCGCAGATCCCCACGCACCTCGTCTCGCGGCTGGCTCGCCAGTCGGTGACCGTGGCGCTCTCGGGCGATGGTGGTGACGAACTGTTCGCGGGTTACAACCGCCACGTCCTCGGGGAGTCCCTGTGGCGGCGACTGCGAATGGTGCCGCTGCCGATCCGCCAGCTTTCGGGTAGGGTCCTGCGCCGCGCATCGCCCGACACCGTGTCACGGCTGCTGCGGCTCAGCGGCCGCGTGCTCGGGACGCGTGACGTGTGGGGGTATCACGTACAAAAGCTGACCGAGCTCGTCGACGCGGCGTCTCCCGCAGAGCTGTACCAGCGGCTGGCGTCCCACTGGATGGAGCCGGAGACGATCGTGCTCGGCGGCGTGGAACCGCCGAGCATTCCCACGGATCCCGCCCAGTGGGCTGTCCTCCCGAGCTTCACGGAGCAGATGATGTTCCTTGACCTCGTCACCTACATGCCGGATGACATCCTGACGAAGCTCGACCGGGCGAGCATGGCGGTCGCGCTGGAAGCGCGCGTGCCGCTCCTGGACCATCGGGTGGTGGAGTTCGCATGGCGCATTCCGCTGCACCAGAAGCTGCGCCAGGGGGTCTCGAAGTGGGCGTTGCGCCAGGTGCTCTACCAGTACGTGCCGCCACGGCTCATCGACCGGCCCAAGGCGGGGTTCGGCATGCCGATCGGCGACTGGTTGCGCGGGCCGCTGCGCCCGTGGGCGGAAGACCTGCTGTCCGAGGACCGCCTGCGCGCGGATGGGTTCTTCGCGCCGGAGCCGATCCGGCAGACGTGGGCCGAACATCTGAGCGGCCGCGGCGAGTGGCAGTACCATCTCTGGACGGTGCTCATGTTCCAGGCCTGGTACCATGCGGAGGCTACGGGCTGATGCCGGGTCGCCGACTTCGACTGATGCACGTCATGACCGTGCCGGCGAGCTTCCACTTTCTGCGGGGCCAGATCCGGTTCATGCGGGACCGCGGGTTCGACCTTCGGGCGATCGCCTCCCCTGGGGACGCCCACGACTGGTTCCGCGGAGAGGAGGGGATCGAGACGCAGCAGCTCGCCATGTCGCGCAGTTTGACGCCTGTCCGCGATCTCGTCGCGCTCCTGCGGCTCGTGGCCGCCTTCCGTCGATGGCGGCCGGACATCGTGCACGCGCACACGCCGAAGGGCGGACTGCTGGGGATGATCGCCGCGTTCGTGACGGGCGTCCCCGTCCGGATCTATCACCTGCGCGGCCTGCCTCTGCTGACCGCACGCGGCCCACGGCGCGCGGTCCTGGTCATCGCCGAGCGGATCTCGTGCGCCCTGGCGCATCGCGTGATCAGCGTCAGCCCGTCGTTGCGGCGTGCCGCGCTCGATGACGGACTGTGCCCCCCGGAGAAGATCGTCACCCTGCTCGGCGGCAGCGGCAACGGGGTCGATGCCGAAGTGGCATTCGGTCCGGCGCCCGGCGACCTGCAGGAACGCGAGAGCGTGCGTCGCCGCTACGGCATTCCCTCCGATGCGCTCGTCGTTGGGTTCGTCGGGCGCCTCGTGCGGGACAAGGGGCTGGCCGAGCTCTCCGCCGCCTGGGCGACGCTCCGTCAACGGTTTCCCGACGCGCACCTGCTGCTGGTCGGCGGCGCCGAGCCCGAGCTCGCGCTTCCGCCCGTCGTGCTCCGGCAGTTGCAGGCCGACGATCGGGTGCACCTGACCGGGGCGGTCGCCGGGGTCCGCGCCCTGTACACGGCAATGGACGTGCTGACGTTGCCGTCGTATCGCGAGGGGTTTCCCAATGTCATCCTTGAAGCGTCGGCGATGGCCCTGCCGGTCGTCACCACGACGGCTACCGGGTGCGTCGACGCCGTGGCGGAGGGTGAGACAGGCTTGACCGTGCCGGCGGGCGACTCCGGGGCGCTCGCAGACGCGATCACGCGGTATTTGCGCGATCCGGCGCTGCGCGCGACTCATGGCGCAAGCGGACGTGCGCGCGTCCAACGGGAATTTCACCGGCCGGCGGTCTGGCAGGCGTTACTCGAGGAATACATGACGCTGGTGGCCGAACGCACGGCGTACCGGATGGAATCACGCCTCGCGCCCCCGCCGACCGCGCGGCTCCTGCACATCACGACCATTCCGGAGACCTTCGGCTTCTTCCGGGGCCAGATCGGCTTCATGCTCGGGGCGGGGCTGCAGGTAGAGGCGCTCTCTTCTCCCTCGGCGGAGCTGGATGCCCTTCAGCGGCGGGAAGGACTCCCCGTGCACGGCGTCCCGATGCGCCGGTCGATCTCGCCACTGGCCGATCTCCTCAGCGTCTGGCGCATCGTACAGGTGCTCCGCCGCCGCCGCCCGGAGATCGTGCACGCGCACACGCCGAAGGGCGGGCTGCTGGGCATGCTGGCCGCGCGAATGATGCGGGTACCGGTTCGCATCTACCATATTCATGGGCTGCGGTTCATGACGACCTCAGGCCCGACCCGGCTGCTGCTTCGCTGGACCGAGCGGCTTGCGAGTTCGCTGGCCAACGAGGTCCTGTGCGTCAGTCACAGCGTGCGCGAGGTCGCGCTCCGGGAGCGCATCTGCCCGCCGGGCAAGATCCGCGTGCTGCTCGGCGGCAGCATCAACGGTGTCGACGCGATCGAGCGGTTCAACCCGGCCACCTACCCCACGGCACGCCGGGCGGTGCGCGAACGGTTCGGCATTCCGGCGGACGCATTCGTCGCGGGGTTTGTGGGGCGCCTCGTACGCGACAAGGGCCTCTCGGAGCTGGTTGGTGCGTGGCGCATGTTGCGTGACGAGCGACCGGACCTGCACCTGCTCATCGTGGGGCCGTTCGAGTCCGAGGACCCGCTCACTCCCCAGGTGGAGAACATGCTCCGCACCGAGGCGCGGATCCATCTCACGGGGCCGGCCGATCCTCCGAGCTACCTCGCGGCGATGGACCTTCTGGTGCTGCCGACCTATCGCGAAGGCTTCCCCAACGTGCCGCTCGAAGCGGCGGCGATGGGGCTGCCCGTGTTGGCGACGGACGTACCGGGCTGCACGGATGCCGTCGTGGACGGCGTAACCGGCCGGCTGGTGCCGGCGCGGGATGCGATGGCGTTGGCCGAGGCGATGCGGGCGTATCTGGACGATCGTGAGATGGCTCGCCAGCACGGGCGGCGCGGGCGAGCGCGCGTCCTCCGCGACTTCGGCCAGGACCGGATATGGGAGGCGACGCTCGCCCGCTACACCGAGTTGTTGCCAACGTCGGTTGGCGCGACCGTCCTGCGTTCGACGACCGGCGCGCCGGACCCCTGAGCCGCGCCGGCGCGTATATTCCGGTCGGCGCCCGGACGAAGTCCACCCCCCAACGCCGTTCCCGACGGAGATCCAGCACGCATGTGTGGTATCGCAGGTATCTGGTCGCTGGAGCAGCAGGAACCGTCTGGCCTGCAGACCGCGGTCGATGGGATGCTGGGCTGTCTTGCGCATCGCGGTCCCGACGATCACGGCGTGTGGACCAGCGCGAGCCGCGATGTGTTTCTCGGTCACCGCCGACTGTCGATTCTCGATCTCTCCGCGCTCGGCCATCAGCCGATGGGCGCCGGCGCAGGGCGCTACCAGATCGTCTTCAACGGCGAGATCTACAACTATCCGGAGCTACGCCGCGAGCTCGAGGACCGAGGCGAGTCGTTCGCGTCGGACTCCGACACCGAGGTGCTCCTGCGTGGGTACATGGTCTGGGGCGCCGCCGTGCTCGAGCGACTGGCGGGCATGTTTGCGTTCGCCATCTGGGACGGGCAGCGCGAGGAGCTGTTCGTCGCGCGCGACCGGGCGGGCGAGAAGCCGCTGTACTACGCCAGCACGCCGCGATCGTTTGCGTTCGCATCGGAGCTCCGGCCGCTCGCGTGGTCGGGCCAGGTGGAGCGGGTGGTCGACCCGGAGTCGCTGGCGCTGTATCTCACCTATCAGTACATCCCCGCGCCGCGCACGATCTTCCGGGGCGTGCACAAGCTGCCTCCTGGTCACATGCTGCACGTCTCGCGAGGGGGCATGCGGGTGACTCGGTACTGGGATCCGGTGGCGATCGGGCTCCGTCCGCGCCTGCGGATCGAAGAGCCGGAGGCGATCAACGAACTCGAGACGCTCTTGCGGGGCGCAGTACGCGGCCAGATGCTCGCCGACGTGCCCCTCGGCGCGTTCCTGTCCGGCGGCATCGATTCCACCGCGGTCGTGAGCATGATGGCGGAAGTGAACAGCGCCGCGGTGAAGACGTTCACGATCGGGTTCGAGACGGCGCGGTTCAACGAGGCCGAAAGCGCCGCTGCCGTCGCGCAGCACATCGGGACGGACCACACCGTCGAGTATCTAACGGACGCCGACGCGCTGCGTCTCATTCCGCAAATACCGGCGATGTACGGCGAGCCGTTCGCCGACGCCTCCGCGCTACCCACGCACCTGGTGTCGCAAGTCGCTCGGAGGCACGTGACGGTCGCGCTCTCGGGGGATGGAGCGGACGAGGCATTCGGTGGGTACGACCGGTATGCGCAGCTCGAATCGCTGCTGGGCTACGCGCTGCCCGGCGTAGGCCCCGTGGCCCGGCTCGTCTCGGCCGCGCTGCCGCGGCTGCCGCACCGCGTGCACCGCGCCGCCGCGCTGCTTGGCCGGCCTCCGCGCGAGGTGTATCGGGCCCTGGTGACGTTCTTCGAGCCGCAGGACGTCACCCGAATGACCGGCCTCACGCCGGCGAGTCCCGAGTTCGATCGCGCATGGGGCGAGCCCGGCGCGGTCAGCGCGCGCCAGCGGGCGATGTTGAGCGACATGGTCACCTATCTCCCGGAGGCGATTCTGGTGAAGGTCGATCGCGCTGCCATGATGACCTCGCTCGAGACGCGCGCTCCCTTCCTCGACCATCGGCTGCTCGAGTTCGCGCTTGGCCTTCCGCACGAGATGGTGCGCGACAAACGGGTCCTCAAGGCGCTCCTGTACCGGCGGGTGCCGCGAGCGCTGCTCGACCGCCCCAAGCAAGGGTTCGCCGTGCCGCTCGTCGACTGGTGGCGTGGCCCGCTGCGCGAGACGCTCCTGGATGTCGTCACGCCCGATCGCATGCGCGCGACCGGCATTCAGGACACCGCAGTCGTCACGCGCATCCTCTCCGAACACCTCTCGGGGCGCCGCAACCACGCCAACCGGCTCTGGGCGCTCTACGTGCTGGGCCTGTGGGCCGAGCGGTCCACGGCTTGGTAGCGGCGGGTCACCGCGGCGCCGTGGGCAGCCGCAGCAGCCGCTCCCACTGATCGACGACGTGCTCCAGGCGAAGCTCGGCGACAACCCGAGCGCGACCGCGCGCGCCGAGGTCGCGCCGCGCCTCGGCCGGCATGCGGGCGACCGAATCCATCGCCGCCGCGAGGCCGTCGGCGTCACCGGGTGGCACGACGACGCCGCTCGCCCCGTCCTGAATCAACTCGGGCACGCCGCCGACGTTCGTCGCGACGCAGGGGCGCGCGGCGAGCAGCGCCTCGATCAGCGCGTTTGGCATCCCTTCCAGCTTGGACGACAGCACGAATGCGTCGCAGCAGTGCACCAGCCTCGACGCGTCCGACCGGAAGCCGACCAGCTCCACGCGTGCCGCGAGCCCTAGCGAACGGGCCAAGGCGTCCACCGCGGGCGCGAGCGGCCCCTCGCCGATAATGCGCAGGAGCGACGCGCCGGGGGCGTGCTGCAGACGCGCGAAGGCGCGGAGGAGGGTCGGGTAGTCCTTCGCATCCACCAGGTTGCCGATCGCCATCCACAGGAAGGCCTCGTTCGGCACCCCGAGCGCCCGGCGCATCGCCAGGCGCGCCTCCCCGTCGGGCGGAGGCTCGTCGGTCGCCACGCCATTGGGCACGATGTGCATCCGCTCCGGACGCACCGTGCCGCGCGCGATGAGCCCTTCCGCGACACGGCGGGAGTTGGTGACCGTCGCGTCGGCGAGCCGGTCCGTCACCCTCAGCGCGGCGTAGCGCCATCGGCCGCCAAAGTTCTCGGAGCGGACCGACGAGATCACGCGGGGGACACGAGCCGCAGCCGCCGCGACCCGCCCAAGGAGGTTGGCGTGGACCATGAAGGTGACCAGCACGTCGGGCCACTCGCGCCGCAGATAGACCACCAGGCGATACAGCCCGCGCACGGCGGAGAGTGCGCCGTCGATTCCGAGGGAGACCACCGGCACGCCGCGGGCGGCCAGGCGCTCGGGAAAGGTGCCTTGGTGCTTGGGGTTGATCGCCGTGAGCGACACGATGGAGACCGCCCAGCCGCGGTCGCGGAGTTGCTCCGCGATGCGGACGATCTGGGTCTCCGCGCCGCCGACGCCCAGACCCGTCGTGAGGAACACGACTCGCCCCTCGCGCGTCATGCGACGACGTCGGACGCGGGGACCGTCAGGGTCCGCTGGCGTGGCCGGTGCGGCACGCCGACGATCGCTACCGCGATCAGCAGGGGCGCGAGCTTGCCCCGATGACGAATCGCCGTTCCGTAGTTCGTCACGACCAGTCCGAACACCACGGCGCAGCTGGCCCAGAGCAGAGCCGTCAGGCGCGCGACCGGGGTCGACCAGATCACGCGCAGGCGCCGCAGCGCGCACACGCAGAGCACGACGTACAGCGCCGCGTCGATCAGGCCCACGAGATCGATGACGGCGCTGACGATCCATGGGAACGGCATGAACAGGAAAAAGAACGTGCGGATCGGTGCCTGCCACAGCAGGTCGCCGAAGCTTCGGATCATCATGCCCTGGAGGTAGCTGGCCCGGTCGCCGGTGCCGAGCTGCTGGGCGGCGATGAGGTCCGTAGAGGAGAACACGTCGGTGTACGCGAAGTTGCCTGCGCCGAGCCCGCTGGCGAGGATGTAGAGACCCGCCGCCCCGGCGAGCACGAGCCCGGCCAGGATGCCGACAGACTGCCGCAGCTGCCCCTCCTTCACCGTGGACATCCACCGCGCGGCCGCGGTGCCGAGGACGAACAGGATCGCCCCGAACATCATCGTGTGAAACGCGATCCCGACGATGAATGCTCCCATCGCGCCGACCACCCACCGCAGTCGGCCGGTCACACGCCAGCGTGCGAGCCATACGGCGCCGAGCACCAGCGGGTAGGCGACCAGCATCTCGCGCAGGGTAATGGCGGAGTAGAGCACCATCGTGGGAAAGAGCGCAGCGACCCAGGCCGCCCGGCGCGCGTCCGCATCACTCCACATCATGCCCGCCAGCACGTGGACCTCGTACACCACGAGGGTGCCGAGCAACACGTTGACCATCTCGATGAGCAGGGGGCTGCGCGCGGTGAGCCAGTAGAGCACCGCGATGATCCAGGAGTACAGAAAGGCCCCGCCGGAGATCGAACCGCGCAGCGTCCGCCAGTCACTCTGCGCGAATTCCCAGCCGATCCGCTCGAAGGTGACCGCGTCGAGCCCCGCGCCTGGCAGCTGCACGCCATACACGTGCGAGAGCGCGCCGAGCGATCGCAGTGCGAATGCCACCACGAGGGGAGCGCGCACGCCCGGATTGCGCCAGGCGACCCAGGCGACGATCGTCGTGGCGGCCACCAGGGAGGCCAGGCCGAACGCGTCGCCAAGGGGGAGCAGGGACGCGAGCGCCGCGATGGAGGCGCCCCAGGCGAGCGCGGTCGCCCACTGGCGCCAGCTGCCGCGACGGCCGCTTCCGCCCGGTGGCGTGGTCACGCCAGCCGGCGGCCGATCGCCCCTCGGCGCGCGGCGAGCGCCGCCACGCGACGGTAGAGGGGCAGGGCATGCCGCAACAGTGCGAGGCGCAGGAGCGTCCAGATCCCGAGCCGCCAGGTGAAGGGTACGCTGTACATGCGGAACGACTCCCGGAAGGCTCCGCGAAAGGCCAGCTCGGCACGGGGGACGTCCCCGAGGGCCAGATAGCGCACCGCATGGAACCACAGGGTCTCGGCACGCACCGCGTGCATCCGCCCCACGTACTGGAGGTACCGCGATTCGACGACCGCCACCGCGAGCAGCTGATCGGCGAGGATGGCATCGCCACGCTTGGTGATGTTGTTGGCGTGCAGGCGATACTTCGCGAGCACCTCCGGTACGGCGCCGATCGCACCATGCTGGGCGATGTCGACCCACAGCACCCAGTCGGAGATGTTCGGCAGCCGACCGTCCGCGCCATGGGCGGGAATGGCGGTGCGGCGCGCCATCACCGTGGAGGTGGCGAAAAAGACGGCCGAGCGAAGGAGCTCCTCCGCCCCCCCGGTGCGCATGCGGTTCCGCCTCCGCTCATGCTGCAGACGACGCGTCTCTCCCGTGGTGCTGTCGAAGATCGCCGTGTTGGTGTAGCAGAGGACGGCGGCTGGGTGGGCTTCCAGGTACTCGACCTGCTTGTGCAGCTTTCCGGGCAACCACAGATCGTCGCCGTCGAGCCAGGCCACGTACTCGCCCGTGCAGCGGGGGAGGATCTGGTTCCAGTTTGCCGTGGTTCCGCGGTTGACCGTCGAAAGCGCCAGCACGAACAGCCCGGGATACCGGCCCTCGTACTCACGGAGCATCTCGTGCGTGCCGTCGGTCGAGCCGTCGTCACCGACCACAATCTCGAGATTGTCGTACTCCTGAGCGAGCACGCTCTCGATGGCGGCGCGCAGGTAGTCGCGCTGCTGGTAACTCGGCAGGTGGACGGAAACTCTAGGCCGCATCGTGCACCAGGCTGCGCCACCGCCGCTCGACCCATAACGCGACGCCCCCGTTGACGGCGAGACCGAGGAACGAGATGAAGGCGGCGGTCCAGGCGGCGCCGTCCAACCCGTAGCGGGGGACGAGCAGGTAGGTGCCCGCGACGCTCACGAGGCCAAGCACGAGCCCGTAGGCCGCAAGGGGGGAAAACAGTCCACGCACGACCCACTGACTGACCATCACCACGGCGACGGTCGAGCCGACGACCGACACGAGCAGAATGCGAAATAGCGGGACCGCGGGCTGGAAGGACTCGCCGGCGATGAGACGTACGCCCAGCGGCGCCGTAAGGTAGGCCACGGCCACCATCATGAGGGCGAGCAGCACCGACTGCCCAAGCAGCCGGCGATGTTCACCCCAACCCCGGTCCGGTCCCTGCCGGGTGAGGACAGTGTACGCAACCGAGCTGAAGGCCCCGGGCACGATGAGCAGCGCGATGAGCATCTGTCCGGCAAGATGGTAGAACGCCGTCTCGCTGGGCGACCGAAGCTGATTGATGATCAGCAGGGCTGCCTGCGAGGCGAGGACACTTCCCACAGCCCCGAGGTGGAGCTTCGCGCCGCCCGTCAGCAGCACCCGCGCCACCGACCAGTCGACCCGCAGCGCCGGGGTGCGGCGTAGCATGTACACGAGTCCAAGGGTGCTGACCAGCACGGAGTTGACCATCACGCCGGCCAGCGCGGCGCCGATTCCCAATCGAAAGCCGACGACGAGAATGGCCACCAGCAGGAGGCTCACCGTGCCGGCGAGCACCTGGACGCGGTTCAGGACGTGGAGCGAGCCCATTGCGAGAAGCAGCGAGTTCCCGTTTTCCTGCCACAGCAGGAAGGGCAGGGCGGCGAATGCGATGGCGAGCGTCTCAGCGTCCAGCGTCTTGAAGAAGGCACCGTCGGACAACGCGTACAGTCCGGCCGCGACGCCCCATCCAAGCAGCGACACGCATCCGACGATCGACAGCAGCGTACCAAGCGTCTCTCCGAGCCAGGACTCGGGATCCCGACCGCTGACACGCTGGAACATCGGCTGCGCCATGCTCAGGTAGCCCAGCGTGGAAAAGGTGCTCACCCACGTCACGGCGGCAACGACAATCCCGCGGCCTTCCGGGCCCAGGTATCTCGCCGTGATCGCGGTGCTCGTGAGCTGCAAGGCCACGACATAGATCCGCGAGCCGCTTGTCCCCACCACCTGGCGCCACCTATTCGCCATGGTGCGCGAGACGACGTCCGTAAAGGTATGCGAACGTGTCGCTGGAAAAGTTCAGGAAGCCCCGGTTGATCATGTGGAACAGTTCCGGGTACCTGAAGAGCTGCACAAACCGGTCGGCGGGCACGGGATACTCAAAGCCGAGCAGTCCGCGCGCGTCGCCACCATAGACGTTCGGGACGCGGTCGTGGTTGACGTGAAAGAAGTACTCGGCGCTCCTCGCGATGTGCGAAACGAAGTTGCGGGCTGCCTCCGACGTCATCTCACCGAGGCTGAACTCGTTCACGAACAGTGTGACACTGTCCGATGCAAGACGCTCCATCACGAACGACGGCATGAACAGCAGATCGTACTCCTCATGCAGCGCCGGCGAATAATCCGCCTCCCCGTAAAGCAGGAGGCGACGTTCGGGGAAGCACTTGGCGAGGTAATACGCGGCCAGGCACAGAGTCTCCGGCAGATCGAAGTCGACGTAACTGGCCGGACCGCGCTGAGAAAGGAGATAGTAGGCCTGGATGCCGTATCCCCCGCCGAGCTCCGCCACGACGGGCCGCTGGTGCCCGTCGAGCAGTTGCGCGAGCAGGTTGCCGTAGACCTCGATCGGGAACGAGCTCACCGTCAGGAACTCCCCGTCCACGTGGGCGCCCAGTTGGTTCCCGTGCGCAGGCTGCCGTAGCGCGGCGATGGGCCGACGTCCGCCGTAGAACCACTGCCAGATCCTCGCCTGGCGAAGGAAGACCTCGTTTTCGAGATGGCGGCGCTTGAGCGCCGAACCGGCCGAGCCGCGGATCAGCGTGCTCCATGTCACCCCCGTGTACCGTTCCCAGGCGCCGAAGTTGGCGAGGAAATGATGGAACGGAGCAAGGTCGTCACGCTCGAGGCCTTCGTTGAGCGACGAGTAGGCCGAGTCCAGTTGCTGCTGCCACAGAGATGAGGGAAGATAGACGCCGCCAGCGGTCCTCTGGTCCGCCTTCATGCGCCGGTACGACTCGAAGATGCGCCGCACCAGTGGGAGGTCGGCCGGATCGGGCTCCACGAAGCCGGGGGCATGCACTTCGACCCGTCCCGCGGCCGGATTATGCGCGAGCTGCCCGAACGCCCGCATCCACGACGCCGCCATCGGGACGAGCCGACCATCACGTTGAGCGATGCGAAGTCGCTCCCAGCGGGAGGGCTCGGACATGGGAGGTGGACAGGTGTGGAAACGGCAGGTGGCGGAACCCTGCGAGAGCCGACGCGGCGCGCGAAAAGCCCGAATGGTGGAACCCTGAAGCTATCGGCCGCCCCACGGCGCTTCAAGGCATCCTCCGCGGTCCGCGACCGGTTCGCGCAATCCTGCAAACGGGGCGAGGCCGCCGCACGCGTCGGCGATGGTCGACGACGCTATAGTCGCAGGCGCTCGTCACTGCGTGCCCGGGGCGCGCAGCCCGACGCGAGCGCCGAAGGCATCCTAGTCGCGTACGGCGAGCAGGTTCTCCAATGACGTCGATTGGTAGTCGGCGGAGATCGGCTCGACCTCGTCACCCCCGCCCGGCGAAGCAAGACAAAGCCCTGATCGCTCAGATCGCTTGGCACATTGCTCGTGGAAGAGCCGAACGACGACATCAACAGGGTCACGCCGACGGGTGGCCTCTGCATCCCGGTCGTCATACTTGATGAGCTGTCGATCGACGGAGGCGAGATCGCACTCGTGAAGATCGACGTGGAAAGATACGAGCAGCACCTCTTGGCGCCGAGGCGAGCGCGCGGCGAGAAGGATGCGGGAGGAGGTTTTGCGCCACATTCACACGCACTAGCTTTTGCACTGGCTGCTGGACGGGCACGAGCGCACCCCGCGAGGGCGCGCCAGCGATAGGATGTCAGCAGCCGTGGCATTCCCTTGCTTCGAGAGAGACGTGCATGCGCATCACAGCGCTTGGACATGCTGGATTGAAGGTCGAGACCTCCAACGCGACGATCCTGCTCGACCCGTGGATGTCCCCCGAAGGGGCATTCCAAGGCGCGTGGCAGCAGTTCCCCGACAACTCGCACCTCATCACCGATGAGCTCCTGCGACCCGACGCGATCGTGATCTCCCACGAGCACCTCGATCACGTCGACCCGTGGTTCCTCGCGCGCGTCGCGCCCGAGGTTCCCGTGTTCATCCCGCATTATCCCTCCCCGACCCTCACGGAGAAGATTCTCGCCGCGGGCCCGCGGCGGATCGTCGAGGCACGGGAGTGGGAGACCGTCGAGGTCGTGCCCGGCGTCTCCCTGTTCTTCGTGTCCGAGCCGCCGATGAACCACGATTCGGCGATGGTCCTCCAGGCCGAGGGGTACAGCCTCCTGAACATGAACGATGCGCGACTCTTCCCGGTGCAGCTCCGGCAGATTCGCCAGCGGGTCGGCGGACGGGTGGACTTCTTCACCCTCCAGGGCGCGGGGGCGTCGTGGTACCCCATGTGCTACGGGTATCCCCCTGAGGAACACCGAGTCCATTCGCGCAAGAAGCGGATGTCCAAATTCGCCTATTGCCAGAAGGTCATGCAGGTTCTGGAGCCCGTCGTCGGACTGGCGTTTGCCGGTCCGCCCGCGTTTCTCGATGACGAGCTCTTCCACCACAACGCGGAGATGAGCGAGGGGGGCATCTTCCCCGACCAGGCGCAGGTGGTGGACTGGCTCGCGACGCGAGGGATCGACAACACGGTCGTGCTGCTGCCCGGCGACGCCTGGGACGTGAGCACGCGCACCAAGCACGCCGATCCGCAGTGGGCGACCTTCTCGTTCAGCCACCGCGATGCGTATCTGCGCGATTACGCCGAGCAGCGGCGCGATGCCATCCAGGCGGTACGCGCTCGCTACCCGGCCCCGGCCGCGTCCCTGTGGGAGCCGTTCCGACAATACTTCACGAACCTGCTGGCGCTGAGCCCCTACTTCAACGAGCGCATCGCGATGCGGGTGGGCTTCGAGATCACCGGCCCGGGCGGTGGCGACTGGTCAGTTGATTTCCGGCCGGAGCACCAAGGGGTCCACGAGGGGCTCGAGGGCTGCGGGTACACCTACCGGCTCGAGAGCCGGTGGCTCGTGCCCATTCTCGATGGACGCACGCCGTGGGAAGACTTCTTCCTGACCCTGCGCTTCGAGGCACGACGGAATCCCGACCTGTACAACGACCACCTGCTTGGCCTCCTCAAGTTCGCCGATCGCGAGGCGCTCGATGCGGTGGAGGCGTTCGAATCGACGCCGAAGTCCGACGAGCGCATCACCGTGCACTCGGAGGGCCAGCGCTACTCCGTCTCGCGGTACTGCCCGCACGCGGGCAGCGACCTGCTGCTGGCGGGCGAGGTGCTCCCCGGTGGCATCCTGCGATGCCTCGCGCACCACTACGACTTCGATCTGCGCTCCGGGGCATGCCTCACGGGCACCTGTCCGGCGCTCAAGGTCGATCCGCTGGCGGCGGAATCCCGCGAGAGCGATCTCACCTGACCCGCGTGGACGGCTGGCAGGCGGCGCGCCTCACCATGCTCGCTGCGCGGCGCTGGTGACGCGCGGGGCTTTCAGATTCCGCCGCACCCCGTGAGATTGTCACTCCGGGGCGGCCATCTGTTAATGGCGCGTCAGATCGCGGGCGAACGCAAGGAAAGGGGGGCGCAGGTGGTGAATGTCGCAGTGGAGCGCACGCGCCGCCCGGCGCGGTGGGGCGGCCGGCTAGCTGGTCGTCGTCTGACCCTGCTCGCAGGATGGGCGATCGGGGCCGTCGCGACGGCCCCGATCGCCCATCCTGCGAGCAGGGTCAGACGACGACCAGCTAGCCGGCCGCCC
>Ga0136611_10000296_pt1 | contig 31686 bp, 26 predicted proteins | sample AntDrymUQ2232306_2_FD_106645 | JGI IMG/M metagenome (GOLD analysis project Ga0136611, IMG submission 106645) | Polar desert sand microbial communities from Dry Valleys, Antarctica - metaG UQ223 (23.06) | ecosystem: Environmental > Terrestrial > Soil > Desert | place: Antarctica: Dry Valley...
CGTAATCGCAAACGACAAGACGACCGAGGTGAAGGAAGCCTTCCGTCAGCGGCCGCACCTCGTGGACGACCAGCCGGGCTTCGTGCGCATGGAAGTCTTCAGTCCCCTCGACCGGCCGCAGGAAGATCTGGCTCGTGACTCCGCAGTGCGGCGCAGCTCGGAATGCGGCGGCGTGAAAATTCTCGTCGGCGGCTACCCGTTCAAGCTGGCGCCGGAGCTTTGGAAGATGGTTGGCGCGGATGGTTCCGCCAGTGGCGCCCGCGAAGCGATCGCCTTGGGCAACCGTTTGACCATGCAGCCTCTTGCCGCATGAACCCCACCGAAGAAAAACCCGCCAAGTCCGTGCGCCATGAGGGGGAAGAGCACGTTTCCGAAACTGTGGACGACGTGATCAGCAGTCTGCTGGCGCGAAAAGAGTCAGCTCCACCGGAGCATACCGGTGCGCAGCGGAACGACCATTTTTACGACGCTCTAAGCCGGACGAACAACGACCTGGCCAACGTTCAGCGCGAACTGGCGCGGAAGAATGCCGAGCTGCACGCTATTCAGAATACGCTTCGGAGCATCCTCGATAGCATTCCTCAGCGTGTTTTTTGGAAGGATCGGGAACTCGTCTATCGAGGGTGCAATCAGGCTTTTGCCGAGGACATGGGCTTCCGCGATCCGAGCGAAGTGATCGGTAAAACCGACTTTGACGCGACCTGGAAAGGTATGGCGGACCTCTACCGGGGTGATGATCGCAGGGTCATCGAACTCAACGAAAAGAAGATCTGCTTTGAAGAACCGGGGATAGTAGCCGAGGGACAGGTCGGGTGGCTCAGAACGAGCAAGATGCCGATGCGCGATGCGCACGGAAACGTGACGGGGGTGCTCGGCACCTATGAGGATGTGACGGAACAGAAGCGGGCGAAGCTGGAGATCGAGCGTCTGAATGCGCATCTCGAGCAGCGCGTCGCGCAACGGACGGCGGCGCTCGAGGCAGCCACTCTCGAAGCGGAGCGCGCGAACCGCGCGAAGAGCGAATTCCTTTCGCGCATGAGCCACGAGCTGCGCACGCCGATGAATGCGATCCTCGGCTTCGCGCAAGTGCTCGAAGGCGAGGATAGCCTCAGCGCGGACCAGCGCGACAGCGTCCACCAGATCCTCCATGGCGGTGGCCACCTCTTGAAGCTGATCAATGAAGTGCTCGACATCTCCGGCATCGAGTCCGGGCGCATGACCCTTTCCTGCGAGCCGGTCGCGTTGCAGGGCCTCCTCGATGAATGCCTGCGCCTGCTCAGTCCGGGAACTGCCAGCGCGAAAATCCGCCTTGCCGTGCAGCCCGACGGAGCGCTTGGCCAATGCGTCCTCGCCGATCGGCAGCGGGTGAAACAAGTGCTGCTGAACCTGCTCAGCAACGCCATCAAATACAACCGGCCCGGCGGCAGCGTGAACATCGCCGTCGTCGCTTGCGAAGGTTCCGCCGATGGCGTTCTCCTGCCCGCGGTCCGGGTTTCCGTCACCGATACCGGCGCGGGACTCAGCTCGGAAAAACTCGCCCGCCTCTTCAACCCATTCGATCGACTCGGCGCTGAACAGGCGCGCATTGAAGGAACCGGCCTTGGCCTTACCCTGGCTAAACGCATGGTCGAGCACATGGGGGGCACGTTTGGCGTCCAAAGCGCAGTCGGCGACGGGAGCACCTTCTGGTTTGAGCTGCCACGCGCCGAGTCCTTCCCCGAAGTTGAGGAGCCCGCCAGCCTGGAGCTCCCTAACGCGGCGGAGCCGGTCAACGCGGCGGGAAAACACGTGCTGCTCTACATCGAGGACAACCCGGCCAACATCCGGCTGATCAAGCGCGTGCTCGCCCGGCGGCCGGAGCTCGAACTGCTGTGCGCGGAGACCGGCGCGCTCGGCTTACAGAGCGCGCGTGAGCATTGCCCGGATTTGATTCTGCTCGATCTGCACCTTCCCGACAGCCACGGCACCGAGGTGCTCACGGAGCTTCGCCACGACCCGCGCACGGCGGACATTCCGGTAGTCATGCTGACGGCTGACGCTCAGCCTCACACCCGCGAACAGTTGCTCGCTGCCGGTGCGCGCGCCTTTGTCACCAAGCCGATCGAAGTGCGCGCGTTGCTCGCGGCAGTCGATAGATTTCTCACGCTGGCACCGCCGACCGGGGATTGATCCGACAGCGGGGACTGCCGTCCGAGGGTTAGCCGCGCCACGAAATCCATAGCCTGCCACCATGCGTTGGCACCCGCCCCACTTAGCACTGTCGTGAGAATGTCTGCCGTCCTAACAAAATCCGGCCTCGCTGTTCTGCGGAAGATCTTCGCCGCAGGGACCCGCGTGCTCCGCTCCGATCGATCGGGCGCACCGGGGTGGCAGGTGTATCTGCTCGCGCTCGTGTCAACGGCAGCCACGCTCGCACTGCGGCTCGCCTTGGACGGTCCGCTGGGAGGGAATTTGACTTTGGTGATCTTCACGGTGCCCATCATGCTCAGCGCCTATCTGGGCGGGCTGCGTGCCGGATTGCTGGCGACGGCGTTCTCCTTGCTCGCCTCCAGCTACTATCTCTTGCCCCCGATTCATCACTTTGGTGTCGCTGGTGCGGCCGAGGGTTGGCAGCTCTTTTTCATCGCACTGGCAGGCGTGACGATCAGCGGCCTGAATGAGATGCTGCATCGCGCCCGCCGCCGGGCGGAGGATGCGACCCGCGAGCATCGGCGGGTAGAACTGTCTTTACAGGAAGAGCGGGAGTTCCTTCGTGCGCTCATTGAAAATGTCGGCGACGCGATCGTCGCGTGTGATGCGCATGGCGTCATTACGCTCTTCAACCGCGTAACACGTGAGTTTCACGGTTTGCCAGGCGATCCCATCCCCGCGGACCAGTGGGCGGAACATTTTGATCTCTATCTACCCGACGGCACGACCCGGATGCCCAGGGAACAGATCCCTCTCTTCCGCGCTTTGCATGAAGGCGCGGTGCGCGACGCCGAGATGGTCATTGCACCGAAAGGCGGAACGGTGCGCCGCGTTCTGTCGAGCGGACAAGCGTTTTACGACGCGACTGGCGCCAAAGCGGGAGCCGTCGTGGCGATGCATGACATCACCGATCAGCGGCGTGCCGAAGAGTCCCTTCGCGTCCAGTCGCATATCCTGGATCACATCGGGCAGGCCGTGATCGCGACGGAGCTCGGGGGGTCAATCTCGTATGCGAACCGCTTTGCCGGGAAGCTCTATGGTTGGGCTCCGGGCGAGATGATCGGGCGGAACATCCTGGATGTCACCGTCCCCCAAATCTCCCGCGAAGAGGCTGCCCGGATCATGGCGCAGCTCCAGCGCGGCGAAAGCTGGAGCGGAGAGTTTGGCGTCCGGCGACGGGACGGCACAGAGTTTCCCGCATGGGTGACGAACACGCAGCTGCGAGACAGCAGTGGGGCCGTGGTTGGCATCGTCGGGATTTCGGAGGACATCACCGAGCGCAAGCGGTCGGAAGAAGCATTGCGCGCGAGCGAGCGGAGGCTGGAGAAGGCCTTGCGGGACAATCAGCAGGTGCTCGACAAGTCGCTGGACGTAGTTTGCACAATTGACGCGGGCGGGCGGTTCACCAGCGTCAGCGCCGCCTGCCAGAAGCTCTTTGGCTATTCCCCGGCGGAAATGACCGGCCGTCCGTTTCTCGAGTTCGTGCTGGAGGATGACCGCGCTTCCACCAGCGTCGCGGCGGCGCAGCTGCCCGCGGGCCGCGAACTGCACGATTACGAGAACCGCTATGTCCGCAAGGATGGCAGGGTCGTGACCATCTCGTGGTCGGCGACGTGGTCCGATGCGGATCAAAGCATCTTCTGCGTCGGGCGCGATTGCACCGAACGCAAGCAGGCCGAGGAGGCGCACGCCGGGCGGCTGGTCGCCGAACGCGCCAATGCGGCCAAGAGCCAGTTTCTTTCCCGCATGAGCCACGAGCTGCGAACGCCGATGAATGCGATTCTTGGCTTCGCGCAGGTGCTGGAGAGCGAAGACGGCTTGAACGCCGAACAGCTCGACAGTGTGAACCAGATCCTTGGAGGCGGCGCCCATCTCCTCAAGCTGATCAATGAAGTGCTCGACATCACGAGCATTGAGGCCGGCCGCATGACCATTTCGAGCGAAGCAGTCGAGCTGCCCGAGCTGCTGGAGGAAACCACCAGTCTTCTCCGGCCTTTGAGTTCGGAGTTTGGCGTCCGCGTCGAGGTGCTCCCCCAGAAAGGTGCTTTGAGCCACGTGCAGGCGGATCGGCAGCGCCTGAAGCAGGTGCTCCTGAATCTGGTCGGCAATGCCATCAAATATAACCGGCCGGATGGCCGCGTGATGATCAGCTTTGAAACTCCTGTCATTTCCCCGGGCCTCACGCGCATTTCCGTGACCGACACCGGTGCGGGCCTCGACGCCGCGAAGCTGAGCGGGCTCTTTCATCCGTTCGAGCGACTGGGCGCCGAGCGCACGCCGATCGAAGGCACCGGCCTCGGTCTCGTGCTCTCGAAACACATGGTCGAACACATGGGCGGAGTGCTTGGGGTTGAGAGTGTCGTCGGCCAGGGAAGCACCTTCTGGATCGAGTTGCCCGCCGCGGAGTTGCCTCCCGTGCCAGAGGAGTCGGTCAGCGAGACTGCCTTGCTCGCCGTTCCCGCGTTTTCCGTCGCACGCAAGGTGGTGCTTTCGATCGAGGATAATCCTTCGAATGTCCGGCTGATCACCCGCATCCTCGAGCGGCGGCCGGTTCAATTCCTCAATGCCGAGACGGGTGCGTCCGGGCTGAGAATGGCTCGGGAATTCCGGCCCGATTTGATCCTGCTCGATCTGCACCTTCCCGACAGCGACGGCCACCTCGTGTTGGAACGCCTCGCCGCCGATCCGCGCACCGCCGCGATTCCCGTGATGGTGATGACCGCGGACGCCCTGTCCGGCAAACGCGAACAGCTTCTGGCCGCCGGTGCGGACGCCTTTCTAGCCAAACCCGTGGATGTGCGGGCTTTCCTCCAAGCCGTCGATCGGCTGCTGAACCAGGCGGGCGGAGAAAGCGGCGCCGCGAGGGAACAGAGCTAAACGAAATGACCGTCCCGGTCCCGCATTCTTTGGATGCTGCTCGCCATGCTGGTGGCGCTCGTTGGAGGAATACCCAGCCTCTCTTTTGGTTGCCGTCCTGGACCACGCCGAAGGGCGTGGAGACGGATCAAGCCGCCTCGGCGAGGATGCGATCCACGGCGGCGATCAAAACCTTGGGATCGACAGGCTTGGCGAGATAGCGCATGCCGCCTCGCAGCGTCTCGTGCTCGCCCGCTTCTGCGCGTGAAATTAGCGAGGTGAAGAAAAGGATCGGGACCTCGCCCAACCTCGGGTCCGCCTGGATTTCCCGGCAGACTTCGCCTCCATCCTTCCCCGGCATATCGACATCGAGGAGGATCATGTCCGGGCGAAACTCGCGGGCCGTAGAAAGTGCAACCGAGGAGCGATTCTCGACACGGACTTCGAAACGCCTCGTCTTTTCCAGAAAGAAGCGGACGAGGTCCGAGAGGTTCGGTTCATCGTCCACAATAAGGATACGGGATTTCGTCATAGGGTGCTGGTATTGGCAGATGCGTTAAGAGCAGGGACGAGGCTCGTCGGCGTTGGGTGAACCCTGAATTTCACCCTTGGGGTTTCTTCCGAGTTGACCGGCGGCGCCGAGCGCTCCCGGCGTGAACTCATCGAGGAGCATCTCTTTCACGACCAAAGCTTTGCGGCGCGAGAGGTGAACGGTGTGGCTGCACAAGGATGGGCGCTGGATCGATGTCGCGCTGACCGTTCTCCGATCCGGGAAAGGACCGGAAACATCATCGGCGCTTCGCAGGTGGCGCGTGAACATCACTGATCAGAAACGCGGGATCGACCAGTTGAGGCGCAGCGAAGCCAGACTGGCGCAGGCGCAACGCATCGCGCGGATCGGGAACTGGGAATACGAAATCCCCACGGGCGCGGTCGTGTGAGGCGCCGTGTTGAAGCGGGCCAACCCGACCGTTCAGGGAGAGTCCGCCTTTTCACGATCACGGCATCGCGCCCGACAAGCCGGACCGCGACAACGGACCTGGCAGCGACTGCCCCTGTGCGCTCCGGCGGTAGTCAGCCATGCCAGGGTTACCCCCAGCGCCAAATGCATGCTTTGCCAGCGTTGTGGAAGGCACTCCGTGGGCTTTATTAGGGAACGCGAAATGAAGACCCTGATTGCTGATGATGACGCCATCACACGGTTGCTGCTCAGCACGGCGTTGGCGAAGCTCGGTCACGAGGTCCACGAGGCGACCAATGGCCGCGAGGCCTTGGACGCGTGGCGGGCGGGCGGTTTTTCCCTGATCATCTCGGATTGGATGATGCCCGACCTCGACGGCCTCGATTTCTGCCGCCGCGTTCGCGCTGAGCACCACGCAGACCTTACTTACATCATCCTGCTCACCTCACGCTCGGGGAAGACGAATTACCTCGAGGCCATGAACGCGGGCGCAGACGACTTCATCACCAAACCTTTCGAGAAGGATTCGCTCACGGCGCGAGTGCGGGTCGCCGAGCGCATCCTCGGTCTGCACGACCATTTGCGGGTGGCGAATACCGAACTCGAGCACCGCGTGATGGAACGCACTGCGGAACTCAAACTCGCGCTGCAAGCAAAGTCGGATCTGCTTTCGCGCGCCAGCCACGAGCTGCGCACGCCGATGAATCACATCCTGGGCTTCGCCCAGCTCTTGGAAATGGACGCGCTGACCAGCGACCAGAAGGCGAGCGTCCAGCAGATTCTCGGCAGCGGCGCACATCTGTTGGGACTGATCGACCGTCTGCTGTTGGCAACGAAAGACTCGTCGGACGACTTGGGCTTCCTTGCGACCAGTGCCTCCCCTTTCGCCCTTTGAGTTCCATGAAAAAAGCCGCCGCCCGTGCAACCACCCGAATGAAGAGAACCAAAGTTTTATCCGCTGCGAAATACCTGCGGAAAGCGCCCACCGGGATTCGCGGGCTCGACGAGCTGGCGTGCCCCTGGGTGTGCCCCCCCCGCCGGTTTCACGCCGCTAAACGGTTTGGGTCCGGCACGCGTGTCAGCCGTGCGTCGAGACCTCGAGGCGCTACCCGTTGAGACGATCCGGGCTCGGCGCAGTCGGCCTTATGAGGGGACCACCGTTCTCGCCGTCCGCAAATCAAAGCAGGGGGCTCCCTCGCGGAAGGCGTCAGGGTTTCCCCTAGTCAGAAATCCACAGTCGCATCGGCAGTCCCGGCTCGACGCGCGCTCTCCTGGGAGGCGAATGAAGACCCTCATCACCGAAGACGACGCCCCTACGCGGCTGCTGCTTAGCTCCGCGCTGAGCAGGCTCGGGATGAGGTTCATGACGCGAGGAATGGCCGCGAAGCCCGGGAGGCATGGCAGGCTGGCGGGTCTTCGCTGATCGTCGTCCTCGCCACGAAGTATGCTTCATGGATCGATCGCGCTCGGCACTGCTGCCTGGCTGCTCGTCGTCGGCGCTGGGATCGCGGCTCTGGGAGTTTACTCGAATACGGTCGGTCGCTCCGGGGAGACTCCGCAGCGATGGCCGGCGGACTGCGGGCTGGGGCGCGTGGAGGACCGGCCGGCTTTGGTTTTGATCGCGCACCCGCGCTGCCCCTGCACCCGCGCCACGCTTGGCGAACTCGACAAGCTGCTGGCGCAAAATCGGCAACCGTTGCAGATCCATGTCCTCTTCGTCCTGCCGCCGGGAATGGCGCAGGATTGGGTGGAGACCGATCTCTGGCGCACCGCGCTGCAGCTCCCCGGGGTGGAAGTTCACCGCGATCTCGGCGGCGTCAGCGCGCGGCGATTCGGCGCGCGCACGTCGGGCCAAGTGGTGCTCTATGCTCGCGACGGACGCCTTGAATTTCGCGGTGGGATCACCTCCTCACGGGGCCACGCTGGCGACAATTCCGGCAGCGCCGCGATCCTGGCCATACTCGGTGAGCGTCCATCGGCGGCACTCCTCAGCACGCCGGTTTTCGGTTGCGCGCTCTTCGCCCCTGCCTCCCTCCCAGACTGTTCCTCATGCAACCCATAACGTCTCTCCCCTCGGCGCTGGCCACGGACCGAACGGCGGTGCTTTTGCAGGAATCACGGGTGCGCATCTACGAGAAAACAGACCACTTGTTTGCTCGCCTGATGCTCGTCCAGTGGCTCGCGGGGATCGTCGCGGCGCTGTTGATTTCGCCGCGCACATGGATCGGCGCCACGAGCACGATTCACATCCATGTCTGGGCGGCCACCTTCCTTGGCGGCGCCATTGCCAGTCTGCCCCTGTTCCTCGCGTGGAAACAGCCGGGCCGGGTCGTGAATCGCCACGTCATCGCGGTGGCGCAAATGCTCTCCTCCGGGCTGCTCATCCACCTTAGCGGCGGCCGCATCGAGACCCATTTCCATATTTTTGGTTCACTCGCCTTTCTCGCGTTCTACCGCGATTGGCGGGTGCTGATGACCGCCACGGTCGTGACCGCGGCGGATCACATCCTGCGCGGCTGGCTGTGGCCGCAATCGATCTTCGGCGTTTTCACGCCCACCCACTGGCGCTGGATCGAGCACGCATCGTGGGTGGTTTTCGCAGACATTTTTCTGCTCATTTCCATCCGCCTGAGCAACCGCGAGATGGGCGAAGTGGCTCAGCGCAGCGAACTGGAAACTGCGGCGCAGAGATTGGCCCAGGCGCAGGAAGTCACACAGACCGGAAGCTGGGAATGGGCGGCCGAGACCGATGCGGCAACTTGGTCCGCCGAAAACTTCCGTCTCTTTGGTCTGGCTCCGGCCGCGGGGACGGTGACTCGCGAGTTTCAGCTCAGTTGCGTTCACCCTGACGACCGGGCGGCGGCCCGCGCCTGGACCGAGCAGGCGATGCGCACGGGCGAGGTCGCACCGACTGATTTCCGGATCGTTCGTCCAGATGCCGAGGTGCGGCTCCTGCACCTTCGGGCGACCAGCGAGTTCGGCCAGCAAGGCAAGGTCAGCCGCATTCTGGGCACTTCGCAGGATGTGACCGAAGCGCGGCGTGCGGAGCTTGAACTCCGGACAGCGAACGAGGCTTTAGCAAAGGAAGTCGTGGAGCGGCAGCGCGCGGAAGCCGAGATCCGCGCGCTGCAATCCCAGCATGAGCTGATCCTCAATTCGATCAGCGAAGGGATTCAGTGGATCGATAAGGACAGCCGGATCATTTTCGAAAACCCCGCCGCCACGCGCATGCTCGGCAGGGACGCCGCGGAGCTGATCGGACGCCCGGCGCACGCGGCAATGCATCATCGACGAGCCGATGGGACTCCCGATCCGCATCCCGAGTGCCTGATCTGCGCGGGCCTGCGCGATGGCCAGGCCGCCGCGGGAATCAAGGAAGTGTTCTGGCGCAAGGATGGCACCAGCTTTCCGGTCGAATACACCTCTTCGCCCGCTCGCGACCCCGCTGGAGAGATCGCTGGCACGGTGGTCGTCTTCACCGACATCTCGGAGCGCCGCGCCAATGAGGAGAAGCTCCTGCGGCAGCAAACGGAGCTGCGCGTGCTCTTCGATCTGATGCCGGCGATGATCTGGTTTAAGGATACGGAGAACGGAATTTTGCGAGTCAATCGGCGGGTCGCCGACGCGGCGGGGAAAACGGTCGAGGAGATCGAAGGCAAGCCGACGATCGAAGTCTATCCCGAGGAATCGGCGCAGTTTTATGCGGATGATTTGGAAGTGATTCGGTCTGGCGAGCCCAAGCTCGGTTATGTCGAGCGCATGCCCGGTTCGGAAGGGCAGGAGCTGTGGGTCCAGACCGACAAGGTTCCTTACCGGGATCAACTCGGGAACGTGGTCGGCATCGTCGTCATGGCTCAGGACGTCACCGCGCGCCAGCGGGCCGATGAGGCGTTGCGGGAAAGTGAGCACGCGCAACGCGAGATCGCCAGCCAGTTGGAGTCTGAACGAGCGCGACTGATTGCAGCCCAAGCGGTCGCAAAGGTCGGCAGCTGGGAGACAGATCTCACCACCATGGTGGTCACCTGGTCGGCGGAGACCTACCGGATTTTCGCCACGGACCCCGATCATTTCCGCGGGACGCATGCAGAGTTCCTGACCCTCGTTCACCCCGAGGATCGCGCCGCAGTGAAAGCAGCTTTTGCGGACTCCGTCGGGAAGCAAGGACCGTGCGCCATCGAACATCGCCTCCTGCTTCCAGATGGACGGACCACTTTCGTGGAAGAGCGTTGGCAGCGCTTTTACGACGACCAGGGTCAGCCCGTCCGCGCGGTGGGCACGTGCCACGACATCAGTGAACGGAAGCGTTCTGAGCAAGTCATCGAGCGGACGCTGCAGCGCCTGAACGCCGCGCAGGAGATCGCGCAGATCGGGGACTGGGAGTGGGACCTCGCCACCCAAGCAATCACCTGGTCGCCAGAGGTGTTCGCGATCGTCGGGCGCGATCCGAGCCTCGGACAGCCTCGCAACTACGAGGAGGTTGCCGCCAGCTACGACGCGTCGAGCCAGGCGCTCATGCAGGAAAAAGTCTGCCGCGCGATCGCATCGGGCGAAACTCAGAAGTATGAGCTCGTGGCCCAACGACCCGATGGCCGGCGAGTCCAGGTGCAAGCGATGGCGGTTCCGAGGAAGAACGACAACGGCGAGGTTCTTGGCCTCTTCGGAACGATTCAGAACATCACTGAGCGGAAGCAGGCCGACGAGACACGTGCGAGGCTCGCGGCCATCGTTGACTCCTCGAGCGATGCCATCGTCGGTAAGACGCTCGAAGGAATCATCACCAGCTGGAATGCCGGGGCGGAGCGCTTGTTTGGCTACCGTGCCGAGGAAATTATGGGCCAGCCGAGCGCGATGATTATTCCACCCGATCGTCGGGGGGAGGAAGCCGAATTCCTGGAGCGCTTGCGCCGGGAGGAAGGCGTCGAGCACTTTGAATCCGTGCACGTCGCGAAAGACGGGCGGCGGATCGAGGTGTCACTGAGTATTTCACCGGTGCGCGATGCTGCGGGCCGGCTTATCGGCGTGTCGAAAATCGCCCGCGACGTCACCGAGCGGAAACACGCGGAGGCGGAGTTGCTCCGATCGCGGGAAGCCGTCCAAAAACTCAACGCGGATCTGGAGCAGCGGGTGGTGCAGCGGACCGAGGAGTTCTTGGCGGCCGCCGCGGAAGCCGCGCGCGCTAACCGCGCCAAGAGCGAATTTCTCAGCCGCACCAGCCACGAGCTGCGCACGCCGCTGAACGCCATTCTCGGCTTCGGCCAACTCCTCGAAATGGAGGAGAGCTTCGGAGCGGAGCCGCGCGGGAGCGTCGAACAGATTCTCCACGCCGGGCGCCACCTGCTGTCGCTGGTCAACGAGGTCCTCGATATTTCCAATGCGGAATCCGGCGTGATGACACTCGCGCTGGAGCCGGTGCCCGTGGATCGGTTGATTACCGAAACCCTGACTTTGGTCCGGTCACTCGAACGCACGCTCAAAATCGAGGTGGAAAGGGTCTCGCCCCTGGGTGGCGGTTGGAAGGTCCTCGCCGATCCTCAACGACTCAAGCAGGTGCTGCTCAATCTGCTTTCCAACGCGATCAAATACAACCGCCCCAGCGGCAAGGTGGTCGTGGAATTTGCCCCCATCGAAGGGGCCGATCCACCGGTCTTTCGGTTTTCCGTGCAAGACACAGGCCCGGGCATCAGCCCCGAAAAACTGCCCCGCCTTTTCACGCCATTCGATCGGCTGGATGCGGAGCGCTCCAAGGTGCACATCGCCGGCACCGGGCTCGGCCTCGCGCTTGCGAAGCGAATGGTCGAGCTGATGGGAGGCCGGATCGGGGTGGAGAGCGTGATCGGTGAGGGAAGCACCTTTTGGGTCGAAGTGCCGCTCGCGGAAAGTCCCGCCGCGGCCATCGAGCAAAGCGGACCAATTCCGGATCCTGCTTCGGCATCCGTGCACTCGCGCACGCTCCTCTACATCGAGGACACTGTTTCAATCTCCGGCTGGTCACCCGCATCCTGGCGCGGCGGCCGGCGATCCACCTGCTCTCCGCTGCGACGGGGACGCTGGGGCTGGAAATGGCGCTCGAGCATTGTCCGGATTTGATCCTGCTCGATCTCAACCTTCCCGACCTCAATGGCGATCAAGTGCTGGCCGAACTCCGCGCCAATCCACGCACTTTTAGCATCCCCGTGGTGATGCTGACCGCCGACAATCGGCCGGCTACGCGGGAGCGGATGCTGGCCGCCGGCGCGAGCGCCTTCCTCGCCAAGCCGGTCGAGGTCCGCGCACTCCTCGGCGTGTTCGATCAGCTCCTCGAACTGCAGCCTGCGGCGGCTGGACCGGGGTAGCCGGCGCGCGCAGCGCCGCCGGCGCCATCCGTCCTGTAGGTTCGGCAAAACCGATGAAACGCACTCGTTGAGCCTTCGTTGTCGGCGAGCCAATACGTCTCGTGACGCCGTCGTTCACCCGCTCCGCCGCATTTTCGTGACGGATGTGGAGCCGAAGGCTCCCTCAGAACGCGAGGAGATTAGAGAGGTGTTTCATTGAGGCGTGTCTTTCGCGGCCCAGCCGACGGCACCCATGTGGTAGCCATCGTGCAGCGGCGACTTGATGGCGTAAAAAACGGTGACGAGTTTGCCGTCGGGAAGTTGCGCGGTGCTGGGGTAGCCCATGTCGCCCGGGCCGGTGGTAAAGATGCGCGTCGCTGGCGACCAAGTCCTGCCGTCGTCGGTGCTCAGGCACGTCTCAATGCCGCCGTCGCGGCGATTGCCGAAGGTGAGCAGGATGCGTCCGTCCTTGAGCCGGAGCAGATGTGGCGGGTGTTTGTGATAGCCCGCGATGAGTCCCTCGCCCGTCCAAGTCTTGCCGTCATCAGCGGAGCGGAACTGGCGCAACTCCTGGCCGTGCTCCGGCGCGGGGCGGTTTGAGGTGCGGGCGACGCCGAGCCAGCTTTTCCCCGCCAGCGGGAGCAGCACGGTTTCGTTGATGCCGTCGCCAATCTTTCCGCTTTCCTGCCACGTGCGGCCATCGTCGCTGCTCGTCATCTGCCACGCGGCTTCGGCGTTCGCGTGCGTTTCGTCCACGGAATAAACCACCGTCCGCAGGCTGCCACCCGCGCTGCGAACGATGCTGCCAAAGGGATACGGCTTCAGCGCGCCGCCGACCCGCGCGGGAAATGTGCCGGTCTTCGTCCAAGCCTTGCCGAAGTCCCCCGATCGGAAAACCCGCACATCATTGGGCTGGCGCTTCCCGCGCTCGTTCGCTGCGTCGTCCATGCCGCTGGCCAACACGAGCACGTCTCCCGTCGCGCCGATGCCGGATGCCCAGTGACAATAATTCGCCGACTGCGCGGGACGCTCCGCCGCCGTGGCCCGCCAGTTCCACGTCGTTCCGGCATCGCTGCTCACCCACGCATCCACATCGCCAGGCAGGGTCGTGTGCGCCGCCGCGTTGTAGCCGAACGCGAGCAGCGTGCCATCCGCCGCGCACTGAATCTGCGGCCACAGCCCGCCGCCTTTGACCACGACGGCGGTGAAGTCCGGCGCGGCTTGAACGGCCAGCGGCAGCAGCAGGCACACCATTTTCAACAGCGAGAGATGGCGCCAGCGGGATGGGAAAGTTTTCGGGGTTGGGTCGCTCATGAGATTATTTATCAACCGGGCGTCGTTCGTTCAGCGGGCGAAGTTCACCGTCTCCGCACGACCTCCAGCCGACCATCCGGGTGCGCCGTAATGTCGAGGACTTGCTCGTGAAAATGAATGCCGGTGACGGTCAGCGAGGGCCAGCTCTGGGGGAGTCGGGGATGCACGGAATACCCGTCCGGTGTGGGCTTAAAGCCGAGGAAGCCGTAGAGCATCACCTGGGGCACGAGCACGCTTTCGTAAAACTCCTGGTCCATCCCCAGCCCGCCCGGGGGCCCGCCTCCTTGCAGGGTCCCGCGTCCGGGCTTCGCGTAGTAGGCCCGGTAGCCACCTTCGCTTTGCACTTCGCGGAACCAGGTGAGGATTTCGCGCAGGCGCTTCCACGCATCGTCGGGGCCGTTGGTTTTGAGCCGGGCCATGATGTCGAAATAGCTGAACCCGAGCACCGCGCCGCCGTCTTGCACTTGTCCGCCAAACGGGGTGCTTTCTGCATTCGGCCACGCCCAGACGTAGGTGTCGGTGTTGCGCCGCGTCGTCGAGCGAGGGCCGAAGCGCCACTGGTAAATGTCCGCACCGCGGGACGTGTCGTCGGCGATTTCCCGCTTACCGTCCAGCCACGCGAGGATGCTCTGCGCCTGCTCCGGTGAGGCGAGGCCGTAGTGGATGGCGTCGGTATTCACCATCGTGAATCCGAAGTCATAAGCTCGACCGGTCACATCAATCCAGCCGACGAATCGCCCGGTCACCGCGCTCCAGAATCGCTTTTGAAAATCCGCCCGGACTTCCTCCGCGAGCTTCGCCAAATCGGCCGCATCCGCCGACGCAATTTTCCATTCCGGGTGGTTCGCGATGGCCCGCTCCAGCTCCGCAAAATGACGCAGCGTATCGAAAAGATAGATGGTCGCCGGAGCATCGCTGCCGCCGAAAGAAATCAGATCCCAGTAATTCCCGCCGACGCCCACGCCGAGTCGCTGACGCTTCTTTCCATCGGCTCCTACGGCCAATCCACTGCAGCCGTCGTGGCCGACCCACGGCACCTTCACATGCTTCTGCTCGCGCACGGAAAACTCGCTCAGAGCAAACCGCATCGCCTTTCTCATGCGCTCGATATTCGCTCGCAGAAACTCCACGTCCCGCGTCCAGGCGAAGTATTCCGCGCTCCCGCGAACGAAGTGCGGATTGGTAATCGGGTGCCGCGTATCAATCGCCGTGATGAGTGATTTTACATCAACCACCGCCCCTGCCGCGCGGGGAAACGTGAGCCGGTAGCGCGTGAGCACGCCGCCGTAGCCCGCGTGCCGATACAGCGGCACATTGGCATACTGCACGCCGTCCGCATCGCGCAGCGGAGGGAACGCCATCGCCCGCTCCGGCTTCCATTCCGTCTCGCCTTCAAACATCCACTGCACGTTCAGCTGCGACTCCGCTGGCAAGCCCTTCGCGCCCCACTCCAGCCGGAGAAACGGAGCCACCATCGTCCCGCAGCGAAACGCGGGAGTCGTCACTGTGAGCACCTCGCCCGTGGCTTTCAGTTTCAGCCCCGTGACGGGATCGATGCCGATCACTTCCGCACCACTGATTTCCCATCCGTCCGTATTCGCCAGCGCCTTCAACGCGAAGTATTGCAATCCATACGCTTCATCGTGCGTGGAGAAAAAGAACCCCGCCCCGCCGCTCTGCTGCCATGCGGGAAACGGCCAACCCTCGCTGTGCGCCATCCCGCGATGCTGCTGCATGGAGACATAGCCCTCCGCATCGATCCGCCGTTTTAAAAAGGAAGCGCGATACGCCTCCGTCTGCCCGGTCCAAAGCGTTGCGTGCGGCAGCCAGACATCCCACAGAGTGCAGTCCGAAAACGCTGTCTTCGCGTGGAGGGCATGAAGCTCATTGAGCGCCTTCATTTCCAGTTCCTGCCCCGGCACAATGAACTGCGGCAGCTCTCCCGCGCGGACGAAACACGCGCTAAGACATACGGCGAGCAGCCGGAATGGCATAAACTTGTGCTTTCGTGTCTCCACGGATTAGTCGGCAGTCGCTGGTTGGGTGCCCGGGGTGCCATCGAGGAACACACTCTTTACGGCATCCAGATAGGCATTTCCGGTGCGGCCTTCGGGCTCGAGATAGCCCCCTTCGCTCCACTCGTTCCATGCGTAGATGCTCACGATGCGTTGACCGGCCGGCAGTTTCCCGGCGCGTGCTTTGGCTTCGAGCAGCGCGGTCTTGAATCGCTCCGGCGAGTTGCCGGTGATGACGGGCGTGTCGGGGTAGCCAGCGCCCGTGTGTGGCTGGTCGCGGCGCAGCCGGGGCGTGGGATCCCAGCCCATCGTTACGTGGGGAAAGTGCATACCGGTGCGTCCCCACCATTTGTCCCAGCTCGCGAAGTAGGCGTTTTTCACCTCATCGAAGCCGGCGTTAGGAAACGTCATCCGCTCATAAGCGGCGGGTGCGTGAATCCACACATAGCTCGTCACGCTGTCGGCGGCGAGGTCGCGCACCGGCACCATCGCGTTCGGTTGCTTGTTGAGTTCAAAGTCCACGAGATTGAGGTGCAATCCCCCGCACCCCGCGGCGTCGGCTTTCTGGCGAAAGGCATCCAAGGCAACCCGCGCCGGGGCCACCCCGCCCATGCCATCGATGAAGGTCATCGGTTGGTAGATGCTGAAGTAACAGCGCCCGTTGATGCGCCAGTATTCCGGCTTGCTGAAATAATCGCGCACGATGAGGTCGGTCATCTTGTCGAAAACTTCCGGCGTCACCGCTCCCGTGCGACCCAGCGCCGCGATGTCATGGTTCGCCCACAGGATGGCGAAAGGCAGCCGCACGCGGTTGGCCGCCTTCAGATAACCTTCGTGCAGTGCCCGTTCGATGTAGTGCCCCTGTGCGTGATAATACCAGCAGAAGACAAACGCGCTGAGACCGTGCTCCGCCGCCACCGCCACCTTCTTCGCCATCACGGCTGGATCGGACTCATCTTCGTAGCCCCAGACTGGCTTCTTCGGCTGCTCATGGCCCGGAAAACGCGGGATGGCGTTTTCCATATACCACCACTCGGCGAAGACGCGGTCGTTGTTACCCGGTGGACGGGTCCAGTCGGGGAAATAGTAAGCGACCGCCTGAACACCGTCCCGCCCGGCCTCAGCGGCGTGCAAATGAAAAGCAGCGAGCCACAGGGCGAGCGCGAGCAGGCGGGCAAAGTTTAAGGTCATCAGTTTCATGCCAGCACCTCCCGGATGACGTGCCCGTGAACATCCGTCAACCGCCGGTCGATGCTGCTGTGACGGAAGCTCAGCTTTTCATGCTCGATCCGAGCAGAAGAAGAATCGGCGCGTGAAATTGTAGCCCGTCCGTCACACGCTCGACCGCTTTCCACGACCACTCATCGCCCTGACCGAGCGCGGTGCCGGCTGTGAGCCGCTCAATACCGCGGTCAGGGAGGGATTCGAACCCTCGATAGCCTTTCGACTATGGCGCTTTAGCAAAGCGCTGCTTTCGACCACTCAGCCACCTGACCGGCAAAACGCGCGGAGTCTACGGGCCGCGGTGCGTGCGTCAAAACGATTTTCGCCGCGCGTCCGGCTCGAAGCGGTCGCAATCTCCGGACGCCCCGTTACTTTGCGTCATGCGCCTCTCGCCCTGTGCCACGCGTCTCGTGCTCTGTGCCACTCTCCTCGCGACGCTCAGTGGGTGTGCGACGATGAAAAAGGTTCCCCTGCCCTGGCGGAAAAAGAAGCCCAAGGCAGAGAAGAAAGTGGAGGCACAGCCACAGCTCGTCGGAAAAATCGTGCTCGTGAACACCGATCTGAACTTTGTGCTGCTCGACGCCGGCAATGCAGCGGTGCCGCGCGCCGGCACGGCGCTAAAGACAATGTCCGGAGACATGGAGACAGGAGTCATCTCCGTCGGTGACGTGCGGAAGCGGCCTTTCGCCGTCGGCGACATCGTTCGCGGGGAGCCGAAGAAGGGCGATCTCGTGTTCGAGTAACCGGGTCCCGGACGACAACTCGCGGCAGGCGAGCGTTGACGCGTTCCGCGAGGCCCTTACCGTCACCGCCCTCGAAAAAGTCCATGCTCCGCTGCGTCTACGCATCCACCTTTCCGCGCATCAGCATACGCGTTCCATGATCCGCTGGCTGCTCGCGTTCACGTTCTGCTGCGGGGGGCTCGATGCGTCACTCGCCGGGGAGTTCACGAACTTCACCCGGCCGATCAAACGGGAAGTCCGCGGCGACTTGACGCTTGAGGAGGCGGTCGCGCTGGCGTTACGCCAGAACCCCGACTTGCTGAAACAGCTGAGCGAGCTCAAGCGGACGCGGGGACTCGTTATCGAAGCACGCGGCCAGGCGCTGCCGCACCTCTCAATCCAAGCGAACTACGATCAGCAGGATCGCAAGCTCGTCGAGCAATTCGAAGTCGGCGGCAGCCGGGGAACGATTCCCGAAACGCTTATCCAGACTGGACCTTCACCCGGCTCGGGCGAGCCAGCGCCGACGGTCGATCTTGCGCAGCTTTTCAACGCATCGGAGGGCGGCGCCCGCGTCGCGCCGGATAAGACGTGGGAAGTTCGCTTCCAGGTCCAGCAGGTGATCTACGCGGGAGGCCAGGTCGGCGCAGGGCTGGCGATTGCCCGCTTCACCGAGGACAGCGCCTACTATGGGCTGCGCGAGGTGGTCGATCAGGTGATCGCCAAGACGCGCACGCAGTTCTACACGGTGCTCACGAATCGTTCGCTGATCCGCGTGCAGGAGGAGAGTGTGCGGCTGCAGGAAGATCTGTTGCGAGACCAGCGTAACCGCTTCGAGGCGGGCACCGTCCCGCGCTTCAATGTGCTCCGAGCGGAAGTGGAGCTGGCGAACACGCAGCCGCTGTTGATTCGAGCGCGGAACGATTACCTGATCGCGGAGATCGAGCTCGCGCGCATCCTCGGAGTTGACGCGGGTCCGGGGGGAAAGCCTGCGTTCAAGTGTGTCGGGGAACTCGGCGTAAATCGTCGGCCGTATGACATCATCGAGGCGCTCGAACTTGGGAAAGCCCGGCGTCCATTGCTCAAGATCCAACGCGAGCAGATCAAGATTCAGGCGAAGCAGATCCACATCGCGCTTGCGGGCTACAAGCCGCAAATCACCGGGACCGCGGGCTATCTCGTGCGCAATTCACGTCTTACGGATGACATCAGCGAAACGGTCGACGGCTGGTTCTTCGGCTTCACCGGGACCTGGAACATCTTCGACGGCTTCGAAACGCACGGTCGCGTGAAGCAGGCGCGCGCCGCGCTCGAATCGGCGCGCGTCAATTATCGCGACTCTGTGCTGCAGGTGGAGCTGGAGGTGCAGCAGGCCTACGCAAACATGATTACGGCTCGAGAAACGATCCGCAGCCAGCGAAAGAATGTTGAACAGGCGAATGAAGCGCTGCGCCTTGCGAATGAACGCTTTGGCGCCGGCGCCGGAACGCAGCTGGAGATTCTCGACGCGCGCGTCGCGCTCACCCGGGCGCAAACGACCGAGATGCAGGCACGCGGAGATTATAATAAAGCGCTGGCTGAACTGGATCGCACGACGGCGACGGACACCGTTTACGTGGAATCGTTCCGTGATCCGCTCGAGAAGCTGGAACGCCGAATCCTCGGCAAGCGCGCGGAACCGGTGCGCCCGCCGCCGGGTCCCGCGGCAGCCGAACCGCGACCGAAAAAGCGACCGTGATCGAAGAGACGCCGGTCGAGGCGTTCCCCGCACTCCTGGCAGTGGAAGGCATCGCGCACGGCTTCACCGGACGCGCGCCCGGAATCGAAGTGCAGGTCGACCGCCCGCTGGCTTTGCAGCGACTTGACGAGGCTCACGCCGCTGCCCGCGTCCGGCTCGGCATTGCCGCGAAATCGTTCATCACTGCGGAGCAGGTGCATGGCAGCGATGTTGCGGTTGTCAGCGCGGAGACGCCGTCCCCTGTTTCCGCGACCGACGGCCTGATCACCGCAGATCCCAACGTCTGCCTTGGCATCTACGTCGCCGATTGCGGTCCCGTTTTTCTCGTCGAACCGGAATGCCGCGTGATCGCGCTGCTGCACTCCGGACGCAAGGGGACTGAACTCGGGATCGTGAACGTCGCGATCGAACGCATGGTCCGGGTTTTCCGCTGCGACCCCGCTCGGATGATCGTCCAGCTCGGTCCGTGTATTCGCCCCCCGCACTACGAGATCGACTTTGCCGCCGCGATCCTGGCGCGGGCACGCGCTGCTGGCGTGCCGCAGGTCCACGACTGCGGTGCCTGCACCGCCGCAGCGCGCGACCGCTACTATTCCTACCGGATGGAGCAGGGAAAAACCGGCCGCATGCTTGCGCTGCTCGCCTTGCAGTAAGCAGGCTTCAGGTGACGAACTGCGGTCTGCCGAATCAGCGGCAGCCTTTCACGAGATTCGCGGCGCCGCTTTCACTGCGAAGAGACGCCGGTGTCGCCCGTCGCTGAGTCTTGGAAATTGCTTGCCCGGAATCCGCTTTGCCGGATCGCGGTGATGATTTCGCCCTTACTGATGCCAATGGGGTTATAGCGGATCCACGCGCCGCCCTCGACGAGCCGCACCGCCTGAATCGCGGGCAGTTTCTCGAGCACCGCTTTCACTGCCTCCTCGGCCGCCGGGGTGTGCATGTCGTGAATCATGAGATCAAGTTCTTCGTGCGGCGCGGGCTGGTGATTCGGTGATTCGGACATACAGCGACACTACGAAGCTCGGGTGAGCGTCGGCGGTAAGAAGCGCGCCGATTCAACTTCCGCGCAGCGGCGAGTTCGTCATCGCCGGAGAACCGCTCCTCCGGTTACTCTCCGCGGATGAGCCCATCCGTCCCGCCCCCACCTCCTTACGGCGCAGCACCTGCGACCACACAACCCACCGAGTCGTTGGCGACGGCGAGCCTTATTTGCGGCATTCTGAGCTGGGTCTGCATGGGTCCCGTTTCCGCGATCCCTGCAGTCATCTGCGGGCACATCGCGCGCGGGCGAATTGCACGCTCTGGAGGTGCGCTCGGTGGCAGCGGGCTCGCGATCGCAGGGCTCGTTCTGGGCTATCTCTCGATCTTTATGGCAATCGTCATTGTCGTGATCCTCCTCACGGCTGGAGCGGCAGCGTTGCCTTTCCTCAAACAAGGACTCGGCACCGGCATGACGAAAGTGAACGCGATCCAGATCGCTGAAGGGGTCAGGACTTATCAGACGCAGTATGGCCGTCTGCCGCTGGTCACGGAAGGCGCAGCTGAAGACGTGCGGGTCGAGAGCAAAGCGCTGTTGGAAGTCCTCCTGGGACGGGACACGAACGAGAATCCGCAGAAAACGGTGCTCTTCCAGACGCTGCCGAGTGCAAGTGCGGCCAACCCGGAGAATGATGGCTGGGGCCAACCTTTCAACGTCGCGCTCGATGCGACGGGAGATGGCGAGGTGAAACTTGGCGAGCTCCGCGTCCCGGCGACCGTTGCGGTGTGGTCATCGGGCCCGAACAAGCTCGACGAGAGCGGCGCGGGCGACGACGTGCCGAGTTGGCGTTAACGTTCGCCACGCGCCGGTGCGAGCACACAGCGGAACCCGGTCACGTCGAAGCCGGCGCGGGGCGGGATTTCCGCGCGATGGCCGAGCGCGAGGGTCTGCGGATCACCATTCAGCCATGAGCCGCCGCGCATCACCCGGCCCCGTTCCGCAGGGCTGAACCAATCTTCGCACCACTCGAGCGCGTTTCCGGCGAGGTCGTAGAGACCGAACCGATTCGGCGCGAATTGCCCAACGGGGGCGAGCCGCGGGAAAGCGTCGCGATAGCCCGCGATATGCGCGCCCGGCTCGGACGGATCGACCTGCGCTTCCTCGCCGGCAAAATTCCCTGCGCCCGCCGGTGGCGGCCAGGCGCTGCCCCATACGTAAACGAGCTGCACGCTGTTGGCCCGCTCAGCCGGCGTGTGGCCAGACTCGTCCGTGAGCGCTGCCGCGCGGCTCCACTCCGTGTCGGTCGGAAGACGATATTCCTGTGCCGGTGTGATTGAGCCGCGCTCGCGTTCGACGCTCGTTAACCAAGCGCAAAAGTCGCGAGCATCGTCCCAGGTGACGTTCACCGCCGGATGATCGTCGCTCGTCTCGAGATCAGGCGCAGGCCAGTCACGCGCCATCGCCTCAACGAAGAGGCGAAACTCGCGCACGCGGACTTCCGTCGCTCCGAAAAGCAACCCTGTGTCTGGCACCGGCAGGAAGTGCATGCCGAGCGTGTTTGCCTCTCCGGTGGAGAAGAATTTTTCCACCTTTATCTCGACGGGGCCGAGCTGCGCGCGCCGAACCTTCCACGCGAGCAGCACCACAGAAACGAGGATCAACGCGAGCCCGATTTTGAGGAGCAGGTTCCATCGCGGACGAGGAGAGGGCGTGCTCATCGCAGCGGCATCGCATTTCGACCGCTCACTTAAGCCCACCATTCTGCACTTCGACGCGGCGATCAGATCAGCTCCGCGATCTGCACCGCATTGAGCGCAGCGCCTTTGAGGAGCTGGTCGCCGCACACCCAGAACGCCAGACCATTATCCAAAGCGCAGTCGTAGCGGAGGCGACCGACGCGACAGTTATCCGCGCCGGCGACATCGAGCGGGAACGGATACTGGTTTTCCGACGGCTGATCGTGAAGTTCGAGACCCGGCGCTTTGCGCAAGACCTCCCGCGCGCGATCTAACGAGACCGGCTTCTCGAACTCCGCGCTGACCGCGACGCTATGCGCGCGATAGACCGGCACGCGCACGCAAGTGACGGACGCTTTGAAGGTCGGATGATGCATGATCCGCCGCCCCTCGTGCTGCATCTTCATCTCTTCCTTCGTATAGCCCGTATCGAGGAAAGCGTCGACGTGCGGTAGAACGTTGAACGCGATCTGGTGTGGATAGACTTCCTTCGTCACCTCCTCGCCGCGGGCGGTCTGGCCGACCTGACGCTCGAGCTCGTCGATCGCTTTTGCGCCGGTGCCGCTGACCGCCTGGTAACTCGAAGCGAAGATTCGCTTCACGCGAAACTCCACATGCAACGGGTGCAGCGCCATGAGCGTGATCGCGGTCGTGCAGTTCGGGTTCGCAATGATCCCGCGGCTCTTCTTGATGTCGCCGCCATTGATTTCCGGAATGACCAGCGGCACGTCAGCATCCATGCGGAACGCACTGGAGTTATCGACCACGACGGCGCCCGCCTGCACCGCAAACGGCGCGAACTCCGTCGAGATCGAGCCGCCGGCGCTGAACAGAGCCACGTCAACGCCGCCAAACGAATCTTCGCGCAGCTCCTGGACGGGGATTTCTTCTCCGCGAAAGGTCATCGTCTTTCCGGCCGAGCGCGCCGAGGCGAGAAGCGTCAGTTTCCCCACCGGGAAGCCGCGCTTCTCGAGGGTCTTGAGCATCTCGACTCCTACAGCTCCGGTGGCTCCGACGATTGCGACGTGCAGGTTCTGGCGCATAAAAGGCCGCGGACTGTAGCCGAGATCGTGCCCTTGCAAAGCGCTGCGGGCGGAACCCGAACGAAAGGTTGCGGAGCGGCCCGATGCGGATGCTAGATTTCGCCATGCGGATTTACGTCCACGTCCCGTCGCAGACGCTCGATCTTCTCGAAGGAGGCGACCTCCGGCGGCGCTATGTTGTTTCGACATCCTCCTACGGCATTGGCACGGAGCTAGGCAGCAACCGCACACCGCCGGGGCGGTTCCGGATTGCGGAAAAGTTTGGCGACGGGGCGCCACCGGGCGAGATCTTCCGCGCGCGACTTCCGACCGGTGAGATCGGGGGCGAAGGCGAAGGCGCGGACCACGTGCAGACGCGGATCCTCTGGCTGGATGGCATCGACCGGGAGAACGCCAACACGCATGAGCGCTACATTTACATCCACGGGACGAATGCGGAATCGCAACTCGCGCTGCCCGCGAGCCACGGCTGCGTGCGCATGAGCAATCTCGACGTGATCGATCTGTATGACCAGGTAAGCGTCGGTGACGAGGTGGTAATCGATCCTGGTGACGACCCGCCGGGCGGGCCGTTCGTCTAGTCGGCACTGCGCGGGCCGCGCTTCTTCAGGAAGAGGTAGATGATGATCGGGAAGGCTACGGTCGACGCTCCAAAGTAAGCCTGCATCAGTGGCGGCAGCTTTTCGATCATCCCCATCGCGCCAAGCACCGCGAAGATCACAACATCGACCACGAAGATGATCAGCGGAATGAGCCAAGCTCGAAACGGAGGCGGTTGCTTGGAAGACACAGCCGCCCGCTCTAGCGGGCGCGATCATGGGGAGGCAAGCCGCAAGGGCGCCACCCAGCCCGGAACAGCGCTTGCCAAGTTAGAAAAACGTCGCCTTAACAGACGACGAACCGCCAACTGGCACAGAAAGGAGTGAAACCAACACCATGAAATACCTGACCATCATCGCTCTCGCCGCTGCAGCACTCGCCCTCGGCGGCTGCGCTAAGGACGAGCCGGCGCATTCAACGCAGTCGACGCAGTCCGCTTCGACCACCGGCTACGGCAAGTAAAGTCGTTCCGTCCCATCGGGACGGATCACTGTAGAGCCAGACCGGCATTCGTGCCGGTCTGGCTTTTTCTTTTATCCCGCGAGCGGCTACTTCGCCGCGAGCGCCTTTTCGATTGCGCCCGTCAGTTCCGGAGAGTCGGGCGCCGCTTTTGAATCGAAGCGCGCGAGCAGCTTGCCATCGCGACCGACGAGGAACTTTCCGAAATTCCATTTTACCGGTCCTGGGGCTGGCGAATCGGGGCCCGTCAATGCGGCATACAGCGGATGCTGTTCGGCACCCGTCACCCGCACCTTGTCAAAGAGCGGAAAGGTCACGTCAAACTTGGTCGAGCAGAACTGCTGAATCTCCTTATTCGTGCCGGGCTCCTGCCCGCCGAAGTCATTCGAGGGAAAGCCGAGCACCGCCAGCCCCTGCTCGCGATACTTGCGGTGCAGGGCCTCGAGTCCCTCGTATTGCGGCGTGTAGCCGCACTTCGAGGCCACGTTGACGATCAGCATTACCTTGCCGGCATACGTTTTGAGCGACGTATCTTTCCCCTCGATATCCTTGAGCGGAATGGAGTGGAGATCGGCGGCGTGAAGAGCGGACATGGCAACCAGTGAGCAGAAGAGGATGGACTTCATCAGATGACGAAACCGCAAGGAGGCGCTCCCGTCGATGCGAATGTCGAGAGTCCTGCAGCGGCGCACCTCGGCGACGATCCGCGTTACGCCAGGATTGCCTTCACGACATCTCCTGCCACGTCCGTCAGCCGGTAATCGCGGCCGGTGTGACGGAAGGTGAGACGCTCGTGGTCCAGTCCCATCAGGTGCAGGATGGTGGCGTGAAAGTCGTGCACGTGCACGGGATCGTTTGCGACATTGATCCCGCACTCGTCCGACTCCCCATAAACCATCCCGGGCTTCACCCCTGCGCCGGCCAGCCACGAAGAGAAAACCCAGTGGTGATGCTCCCGGCCTTTCGCATTGGCCACTTCGTTGAAAGGAGTGCGGCCAAATTCCGTCGTCCAGACAACTAAGGTGTCGTCGAGCATGCCGCGCTGCTTGAGATCGCGGAGCAGACCGGCAATCGGTTGATCGACGTTTTTCGCGAGCGGGGTGTGCGTGAGCATGTCGCCATGCGCGTCCCAATTGTCGGAAGAGCCGGAATCGATTAGCTCGATGAACCGCACACCGCGCTCGGCGAGTCGACGGGCAACGAGGCACTGCCAGGCGAAGCCTTTGGTGCTGCCGCGCTCCAGGCCATAGAGCGCGAGGGTGGCGTCGGTTTCTTTTGAAAGGTCGAAGACGTCCGGCACCTCGGCCTGCATTCCGAAGGCCGTCTCGAACGAACGCATCCGCGCCGTGAGCAACGGATCCTGCTCGCGGCCAGCGAGGTGCCGCTGATTCATGCGCCCCATCGCGCCAAGCTCGAGTTGCTGCAAGCGGTTGGTCGCGGCTCGGCGCTGAATGTTCGCGATCGGCTCGGCGCCTGGGACGACAAGCGTGCCTTGATGCGCACCGGGGAGAAAGTCGCTCGCCCAGACCTGCCCGCCGGCATACGGCGTCTTCGGCGCGAGCACGACAAACGCTGGAAGGTTGCGGTTCTCAGTGCCGAGCCCGTAGCTCACCCAGGAACCGATGCTCGGCCGCGCGAAAGTGAACGAGCCGGTGTGAATCCCGAGGGTCGCCTCGTAGTGATTCGTGTGATCCGACTTCATCGAGCGGATCACGCACAGGTCGTCAACGCACCCCGCCATGTGCGGGAATAGTGAACTCACCTCGATCCCGCTCTGACCGTGCCGCGCAAACTCCCACTGCGGGCGCTTGAGATGCATCTTGTAATCACCCTTGCGGCCCTGGAACTCATTCACTGAAACCGTTCCGGGCACATCGGCGAAGAGCTTCGGCTTCGGGTCCCACGAGTCGATATGAGACACGCCGCCGCTCATGTAGAGAAAGATCACGCGCTTTGCTTTCGGCGGCAGATGCGTTCGCTGCGGCGCGAGCGGATCGGCGGTGCTGCCGGGAGCGCTTTCCTCGGCGAGGAGTTGCGACACCAGCCCGGGCAAAAGAACGGAGCCGCCGATCATGGAACGGAGGAATCCCCTGCGGGAGCGGTCGAAGGCGCAGTCGTGTTTCATCGCAGAATTAGTCAATGTGGAGGAACTCGTTGCTCCCGAAAAGCGTTCGAACATACGCCGCAAGCGCCCGCAGTTCGGGATTCCCCTGCCCCGCGGCAGCGAGCTCGGCCCGGTATTCAGCGAGGAACTCCCCTCCATCCTTCAGCTCCATGGCGCTGGGAGCTCGTCCGAGCACCAGGCGATGGGCGAGCGCGATGCGCTGTGGCTCATCTGGCGCCGCGGCTTGCAAGCGCGAGGCGCACTTCTCCGATTTCGCGTGGACGAATGGATCGTTCAGAAAGAAGAGCGCCTGCGTCGGCACTGTCGTGGTGCGGCGGTCGGGGGTGGTGGCGTTTGGGTCGGCGCCATCGAACAGCGCGAGGAACGGGTGTCGCTTGATGCGTTGCGTCATCAGATAGACGCTGCGCTTATCGTGATCGTAGACCGCGTTAAAAGGCCCGTGCTGACTGAAGCCCCAGCTGGTCGGCGGCGGAAACGGATGCTCCCGTCCCGGAGCCGGATCGAGTTCGCCGCTGATCGCGAGGATGGAATCGCGGAGTTCCTCCGCGCTGAGGCGACGGCGCGGAAAGCCGGCGAGTAATTCCGCAGAGGCTGCACCCGTCGAAGACTGCTGATAGGTCGCGCTCAGCATGATCTGCCGGTGCATTGCCTTGATCGACCAGCCGCTCCGGATGAACTGCGTCGCAAGGTGATCGAGCAACTCGGGATGCGTCGGCGGCTGCCCCCGCACGCCGAAGTCGTTCGGCGTCGTCACCAAGCCGCGCCCAAAGTGATATTGCCAGATGCGGTTCGCCATCACCCGCGCGGTGAGCGGATTGTCTGGGCGTGTGAGCCACTGCGCCAGTTCCAGCCGACCGCTACCCTCCGTTTCCGGCGGGAGCGGGCCGCCCCCGAGCGAAGTGAGAAATCCGCGCGGCGCCTCGGGTCCCGGGCGCGTCGGCTCGCCGCGCAAGTGCAGCCGGGCATTGTGCGGCGCGCCTTCGACCGCACCGTAGGTCATCTCCACCGGCCCTTGTGCAAGAAGCCGTTCGAGTTCGCGCCTGGTGGCCTCCGCGTCCACTTCCGTGGCGCCGAGCTGTCGGCGCAAGTCACGGACTTTGGCGCGTCGCGATGTCGCGTCTGCGTCCGCAACTTGGACTACCAACGCACGAAGGGAAGGTAAGGCGGTCTCCCGCACGACAAAATTGTCCGCATCGAGGGCCGGTCGCACGCCACTGCGGTGCCCGTAGCTGTCGACGAAAGCCGTGTCGATGGTGCCATCCCAATTGCTCGCGAAGGAGCCGCCGAAAACACTTTCGCCGGACGTCGAGGCAAGCACGCCGCTATACCTCTTCGCTTTCAGGTCCAACGTGAGCTGCACTTGATACCACTCTCCGACCTGCAGCGGAGCAGCGACTTCACGCGCATCACCGCTACGGCGAGACAGCTCATGAGCATTAAAGAAAAGCTCGACCGCGGCGGAGCTGCCCGGCCCATGTCCGAGATAGAAGCGCCACGTGCCGTCGCCCCCAGCTTCCTTGCTGACGCAGCGAAAATCGAAGGCCGCAAAAATGCGATCCGTTTTTTCCGCCTTCACCGCCGACAGCGACACGATAAAGCCGTCGTATTCCCCGCGATTCGGCATGTGAATGCCCAGCTTCCCCGGCCCGTAGATGTTCCGGAACGGGCTCTGGGCGGCCGCGGAAATCTTCACGACGCTGTTTGGACCGGGCTTCCACGGCGCGGCAGGCGGTGCGGCGTCAGTCTGCAATTCGAGATCGCCGTCGATGCCGACGAGCGCCTGGAGTTCAGCGCTCAAGGCGGCGGCATCGATCGCGACCAGCGCGGATGCGGGTGCGGGATGCTGTGTGGGCGGCGAGGATTGCACGCCGATGTTATCGAGCTCGATCGCTGCCCGCGGCGCGCCTGGCTGCGCGCGTGAATCCAAGGCGAGACAATCAATCAAGCCGGCCCAACCCGTCGCGAACGGCTTATTTGTAAAGGTGAAGGGTTCCCCCCGCCCATGAAGCGTGCCGGAGACAGTGTCGCGCTCAAGATCGAGCGCGAGCTGGAGATTATGCCAGACGTTCGGCTTTAGAGTGCAAAGCGGCTCAATATTCGACCCCGTGCGAATCGAGAGCGCATCAGAGGTGATGAACATCTCGAAAGCCGGCGCGCCGGAACGCGCTCCGATGGAGAGACGGTGTGTGCCTTTCGTGCCCGCATCGGACGACGCCACGCGGAAATCCACATTGGCGTGCAGGACACCGCCGGAAGCGCGGGTGCGGACCGGATTCAGCGCCTGGATCAGCTCATAATCCGCGGCGCCTCCAGCGACGTGTGCGCCGACTTTCCCACGCGGGTAAAGATTCTTGAAAGGACTCTGTGCTGCATTCGTGACGCTGATCTTCCCGTCCCAGAGCCATGGCGCCACGAGCACGCCATTGCTGCCGCCCGCCGCCGGGGCCTGCATCTCGAAGTCGCCGTCCGGGTCATGGAGAGAGCGGAGCACCCCGCCGGGGACCGCTTGTTTTTGCTGCTCAAGGCGGTTTACGAGCGTGGCCACGCGAGCGTCGAATTTGCGCCACTTGAGCTGCGACTCCTCAGGCGCGAGGAGCGGCAGCATCGCCCGCATTTTGGACTTCTGCTCCGATCCGGGGAAAGCGTAGCGCGTGCTCTCGAAGATGCCGTAGAGGGCGTAGTAATCCGCGATCGAGATCGGGTCGAATTTGTGATCGTGGCAGCGCGCGCACCCGAGACTCAGGCCAAGCACCGTCTGCCCGAGCGTGTCGAGCGTGTCCTGAATCGTGACGTGGTGATAGTTCTCCGAGTCGAAGCCAAACCGGCGCGAGATCGCGAGAAATCCGGTGGCGGTCGCGCGTTCGGCGTAGTGCTCGCGCGGCCCCTTTCGTGCAAGGATGTCGCCGGCGATCTGCTCGCGCAGGAACGCGTCGTATGGCTTGTCGGCGTTGAAGGCGTCGATCACGTAGTTGCGGTAACGCCACGCGAGCGGCACCGGGTAATCGGCGGTCTCGCCGGCCGTGTCAGCGTAGCGGACGAGGTCGAGCCAGTGGCGTCCCCAGCGCTCGCCGTAGCGGGGACTGGCGAGGAGGCGGTCGAGGAGACGCGCATATGTCTCCTCAAGGCCGTGGCTCTTCGAAGATTCTTCAAACGTGGCGACTTCCTCCGGGGTCGGTGGCAATCCGGTGAGATCATAAGTCGCGCGTCGGATGAGCGTGCGCGCGTCCGCGGGAGCCGCCGGCTGGAGGCTGCGCTCGTCCATCTTCGCGAGCACGAAGCGGTCGATCGACGTCTTCGGCCATGCCGCATCCTTCACCGCTGGAGGCGCTGGATCGCGGATTGGGTCGAAAGACCATGGCCGCACCACCCGCTTGCCCGCAGGGGTCTCCGGATAAGGCGCGCCCATCTTCACCCATCGTTCCAGATCGGCGATGACAGCGTCCGGAAGCTTCTTCCCGCCATTCTTCGCCGGTGGCATTTGCAGGTCTTTGTCTTCGTAACGGACAGCCGCGATCAACGAGCTGCGATCCGGCTCCCCCGGCACGATAACGGCGCCATCCGTTCCGCCCTTCAGCAGATCCTCTCTCGTATCCAGCTTGAGAGCGCCCTTGACGCTTTTAGCCTCCGCGCTGTGGCATTTGTAGCAATGCTCGACGAGCACCGGCCGGATCCTGTTCTCGAAAAACTCCAGCCCCGCGGCATCGATCTCCGCCACCGCGGCAGGTGCGCACACGCCCAAAACGAGCAACGTCGCGATGGCGCGCGCTTTCTTCGAGAGCGTGCGATGGAGATTCAGCTTAAACAAGGAGCGACAATCAAAGCGTATCCGGTGGCCGTCAACCTGCCTCCGGCGCGCGTCGCCGACTGGATCTTCCTCTTCGGCAGCAGTTCGGATAGATCGTTGCTCTCGTGCAGCGCACGCCTCCACCCGTGCAGAGCAAAGCCTCGCTAGCTAGCTCCGCTGCTGGATTACGAGCACGATCTCCCCCTTCGGCGGACGGGCGGTGTAGTGGGCGAGGAGGTCGGGAGCGCGGCCGCGGCGATATTCCTCAAAAGTTTTCGTGAGCTCGCGAGCCACGCACATCTCGCGTTCGGGCAAGCGCTCGGCGCAAACTGCGAGGGTTTTGATCAGACGATGAGGGCTCTCGAAGAAGATGCTCGTCACGGGACGCTCCGCCGCGGCGAGCAGCTCCCGTTCGCGTCCTCCGCTCTTCACCGGAAGGAAACCCCCGAAATAGAACGTCTCCGCTTCCAAGCCGCTCCCGAGGAGCGCGGTAAGCACGGAGCTCGCGCCCGGAATGATCGTGTAGGGCAACGCGCGGGCGATCACCGCGCGAAGGAGCCGGTGCCCGGGATCACTGATGCCTGGCAGGCCGGCGTCGGTGATCAACGCGACATGCCGCCCCGCGGCGACCTCTTCGACGAGCTCGGCCGTTCGGCGTGCTTCGTTATGCTGATGATACGAAATGAGCGGCTTCTCGATTTCGTAGTGGCGCAACAGATGCCGCGAATGCCGCGTGTCTTCGCAAGCGATCACGTCCGCGCTCTTCAATGTCTCGATCGCGCGATAGGTGATGTCTCCCAGGTTCCCGATGGGCGTAGCGACGAGGCTCAGCATGCTCGGCTCAACCTTTCATCGCTCCCTGGATGGGGGAATGTCGCGTCCGCATCGCCTGCGACAAAGCGCTGCCGGCTTACCAGCCTTCGGATATCTGCGAAACGAGCCGGACGGCGAGATCTTCGAACGCCAACGGCAAAGCTTGCCGCTCGTCCTGCAAAACATCGGCAGCCAGCGCGTTCGTTCCGCTGACGAAGAATGTCGTGCGGCCGGTCACACTCCGGCTCGCAAGGACTTTGCCAGTCCCGCGTTCCAGCACGCGGTAGCCCACCTTCACGATCAGCGAGTATTCACGGGAGAGAAGGACATTGCCGCGAACGCTTCGCTCCGGACGTCGCTCGATCTCTTCCAAATTTCCTTCAAGAACGGCGTCGGCAGTTCTCTCATCGGCGACGCGATAAGTCCCGTCTTGCTGGAGCTGTTTGATGACGACATTCGCGAGCGCGACCTCCGCCCGCGGCTCGAGCGTGTCGTTCTTGAACGTCGGCACGGCGATGGTGCTCACGCCCTTCATCGGCGTCGGCTTGATGGGGCCGATCTGGTAACCGGCGCATCCTCCGCAGGCGAGTGCCATGCAGATCGTCAGGACAAAACGGGGAGTGATCATTCGTTGGGAACCGGAACGTCGCTCGGGTTCAACGCCCCGGCGGGGAGTGGCGGCTCAACCGCGGGGACCGCATCAATCGGTGAGGTTCGCAGATTCGGCCGACCGGGCGCGACTTCATCCGGCGCGCGCGAGGCGACGGGCGGGCCGACGTAATCCGGGCGGGACGCGGTGTCGACCCGCGCCTGAAG
>Ga0136611_10000297_pt1 | contig 31662 bp, 26 predicted proteins | sample AntDrymUQ2232306_2_FD_106645 | JGI IMG/M metagenome (GOLD analysis project Ga0136611, IMG submission 106645) | Polar desert sand microbial communities from Dry Valleys, Antarctica - metaG UQ223 (23.06) | ecosystem: Environmental > Terrestrial > Soil > Desert | place: Antarctica: Dry Valley...
ATCGCCGCAATCTCAACAGGGGGCGACCAACGTGTCGTAGGGTCCGCGCGTTATGCCGGACCGTGTTCGCCCCCAACCAACTCGATTCGCAAGCCTTCCCCTCGAACCTACGACCTGCGACCTCGAACCTACGAACCTACGAACTACAACCTCACTACTTCCCGGACCAGATCAGCCAGCCGCCGGCCGCGCCAACCATGAATCCGGTCAGAATGCCGAGGAAGCCGCCGGTCGGGCGGAGGTCACTCGTGTCCGCAACCGGCGTGCCTGTCAGCGATTCCAGCGCTCCAGCCAGCAGCGGTCCCGCCAACCAGCCAGCGATGGCGCATCCGATCACAGCCACCGCGATAAAGATCAGCGACTGATGTCGCCGCTGCTCGGCATCCTCGAATGTCATCTGCGCCCTGGTCGTACTGCCGGAAGCAGCGTCCTCGCGCCACCACTCCACCAATTCTATCGGCTCATGGGACGCCAACAACGGCTCTGGCTCCATAGTCTCGGATGCGTCGATCGCGATCATACGCGGGTCAGGAATTCCTGGTGAACCACAGGTTGGGCAGGTCGTGACATCAGCGGAGAACGTGACGGAACACCATTGGCATTGGAAGCGCGATGGGTCACTGCCACATTGCGCTGAAGTAGCCTGCTCGGTCATGTGTACGATGTCTCCCTGTCGTGCAGCAACGAGCACTCAAATCCGCAAAGGGACGCAATTCCCGACGCAACCATGCCGCGCCGATGGATGCCCTCGTTTTCGTCTCTCCTTTCATACGCCGTGAGCATGCGAAGGACAACCGACCAAAAGTCCCGAAGACGTACTCCGTCCAGTACGAGTTGTCGCCAGGCGCGATCGGACGAACTCGATCAGACGCGTTCCGCCTCGATGCGGCGGCGTACCTCGGCGGCTTCCGGATCGCCCTGAGCCAGCGCTGCATCTAACTTCTCGCGCAGCTCATCGGTCAGCTGCGGCGGGACTGGCGGGACGTTTCCATCGACGACCGCCTCGACCAACACTGGGCGATCCGCCGCGAACGCTTCGTCGAGCGCGGAGACGTTTCGATCAGGCGTGTCGATGCGGATACCGACCAGCTCCAGGGATTCGGCGTAATCAGCGTAGGGGAACGCGGGCAGGTCCTGAGAGGCCGAGAATTTCGGCATGCCGTCCAGCAGTCGCTGATCCCGGGTAACGTAATTGAGGTCGCCATTGTTGAGTACCACGACCACGAGACTTGGATCAGTCCAGCGCTTCCAATAGCTCGCCAAGGAAATCAGCGCGTTGATGCTACTCATCTGCATCGCTCCATCCCCTACCGTCGCGATGACCGGACGACTTGGATGCGCGAACTTGGCCGCGACGCATACGGGATCGCCGAGACCATCGTCGCCAGCGTGCTAGAGAGCGATGCCAGCATTCCCTGACGCATCTGGAGATAGCGGGCCTACCAGACGGTCGAGCTACCGCTATCGCCGGTCAGGATCACATCATCGGGCAGGCGCTTGTTCAGTTCATAAAAGATCCGCTCCAGGTTGATTGGATCGGCGTCAAGTCCCGCGCGGCGGTCCAGCTCCGCCAGCCAGTCGCGCTTGTTCCCTTCGATCGACTCGCGCCAACTGCGATCCGGCTGCTCGTTCAACAGCGGCAACAGGGCGCGTAGTGTTTCGCGCGTATAACCTGTGAGGTTGACTTCCATTGGGTAACGCAACCCGAGCATGCGCGGCGAAATGTCGATCTGCACTCCGCGTGCCTGTGCCTTCTCGGGCAGATACTCGGTGTATGGGAAATCAGAGCCGACCATCAGGAGGGTGTCGCACTCGGCCAGCATCTGGTTGCTGGCAGCCATGCCCAGCCACCCAGCCGTGCCGGTGACGAACGGCAGATCGTCAGGCAACGCCGCCTTGCCGAGCAATGCCTTAGCGCCCCCCGCTCCGAGCCGTTCCGCGACCGCGCTGACCTCGTACCCCTGACGCTACAGCCTGATCGAGCCACGACGTTATGCAACGTTATGGTATAGTTATGCGTTGGTAGCGGCATGTGCTGCGTTGCACGGGGCCGCGTTTTTATGTCCGGTAGTCCATCATTCCAGCGTCGGGAAGAGTTCACCCTTTGCGTGTTCGGCAGCTTTCGCAGACTTCTCAGTCAAAAGCGGAGAAGGTGCTCGGACGCCTGCTTGCGCGGCTAGACGGAGTAGCCGATCCAGCCTCACCGGAAACGGCTGTTACCGGCCTAGAAACGTCATTCGGAGACCAGTTTTACATCCCGAGCAGCGTGCAGGCTAATGTGTTGGCACCGATGGTCATTGCGCTTCACGGCGCGGGCGGGCGAGGTGAACAGAGCGTGCGACTGCTTCAGCCACTCACGGACGCGACCGGGACGATCGTGCTTGCGCCCGACTCTCGCGGGACGAGCTGGGATATTCTGCGTGGTGGATTCGGGCCAGACATTAACTTCATTGATTCAGCCTTGACACACGTTTTCAGCCGATACACGATCGATCCGACGCGCCTGGCAATTGGCGGATTCTCCGATGGCGCGTCATATGCGCTATCTGTTGGGATTACAAACGGCGACCTGTTCTCACACATTCTCGCCTTTTCGCCGGGCTTCTCGGCGCCAGCCACTCAGTGTGGTGCGCCACGGATCTACATTTCGCACGGCACGCGTGACACCGTGCTTCCGATCAATCGATGTAGCCGAGCGGTTATACCACTGCTCAGGAACGCGGGTTACGATGTGACGTACCGCGAATTTGATGGCCCGCACGAGGTGCCTCCCGAGATCACGAACGATGCATTTGACTGGTTTCTTGGAACAGACGCAGCAACGATTTTTCGCTAACACATGCACAGGACAAGAGGGAACACGAACCATGACAGCGACGACAGCGACGATGCTGGAACAACCTGAATACCATTTCACGAGCGCCAAGGGATTGCGGAACATCGCGATCATCGCGCACGTTGATCACGGCAAGACAACGCTGGTGGACGGCATGTTGAAGCAGTCCAATGTCTTCCGTGATCCCGAGGCCGCTGGCGAGCTCATCATGGACGCCAACGACCTCGAGCGCGAGCGGGGAATCACTATCCTCTCTAAGAACGCGTCGATCATGTTCGGCGACGTGAAGATCAACATCATTGATACTCCCGGCCATGCGGACTTCGGCGGCGAGGTCGAGCGCGTCCTTAACATGGCTGACGGCTGCCTGCTGGTCGTTGATGCCGTCGAAGGCCCGATGCCGCAGACGCGGACGGTTTTGCTCCAGGCGCTGAAACTCGGCCTGCGGCCAATCGTCGTCGTCAACAAGGTCGATCGCCCGTTCGCCCAGCCGGAGATCGTTATCGAACGCACTCAGGACCTGTTCCTCGACCTCGCGTCTGACGCGGATCAGCTCGACTTTCCGATCCTCTACGCGATCGCGAAGGAGGGCCGCGCCGGTTTCGACGCTAATAATCTCGGTGATAGCCTGCTGCCACTCTTCGAGACGATCCTGTCGGTCATCCCCGCTCCGCTCGTGGACGCCGACGGCCCCGCGCAGCTTCAGGTTGCATCGCTCGACTTCAACCCGCACCGCGGGCGCATCGCGGTCGGTCGCATCAACCGCGGCATCATCCGCGCCGGCGACACGCTGATGCAGGTGACGCCGGACGGAGAGATCGGTCGCCAGAAGGTTGCTACGATCTGGATTTTCGACGGCCTCGGTCGTCGTGAAGTGCCAGAGGCGATCGCCGGTGACATCGTCGCCATCGCTGGCTTCCCGGATGCGACCATCGGCGCGACACTGGCCGACCCCTCGACACCCGACGCGCTGCCAACGATCGCGGTTGATGAGCCGACCCTGAAGTTGACCTTCGGCGTCAATACGTCGCCGTTCTCCGGTCGGGACGGTAAGTACTCGACCTCCCGACAGCTTGGTGAACGCCTGCGTCGCGAACTGGAGACGAACGTCGCGCTGCGCGTCCAGCCGACAGCGCAGGCGGACGTCTTTGCCGTTTCCGGTCGTGGCGAGCTGCACCTCTCGATCCTGATTGAGACGATGCGCCGCGAAGGCTACGAGTTCGAAGTCTCTCGCCCTGAAGTCATCACCAAGCAGCAGGACGGCGTGACCGTCGAGCCAGTCGAGCACCTGGTCATCGACACCATCGATGAGTTCGTTGGTGCCGTCACCGAGCTGGTCGGCGGCCGCCGGGCCAAGATGATCGACATGGTCAATGATGGCCGCAGCAACGTGCGCCTGGAGTTCGAGATTCCGACACGCGGTCTGATCGGCCTCCGCAATGAGTTCCTGACCCGCACCAAGGGCAACGGCATCCTGTCCTCACGGCTGATCGGCTACGAACCGTGGCAGGGTTCCATCGTCTCGAACCGGAGCGGCGCGCTCGTCGCCTGGGAAGATGGCACGGCTCTGTCGTTCGGCCTCGCGGCAGCGCAGGAGCGCGGCCTGACCTTCATCGATGCAGGCACTGAGGTCTACGAGGGTATGGTCGTCGGGCAGAACGCGCGCGGCACCGACCTCGCGGTCAATGTCTGCAAGGGTAAGAAGCTCACGAACATGCGCTCCAGCTCCGGCGACGACTTCCTGCGGCTCGTCCCGCCGGTCGTCCTCTCGCTCGAACAATCGCTCGACTTCATCAACGACGACGAGCTGCTTGAAGTCACTCCGGTCGCCTTCCGCCTCCGCAAGCGTCTGCTCAAGGAACACGAACGCGCCCGAGCCAAGAAGCGCGGCGAAATGCAAGCCGCCAGCCGAGGGTAAGGAAAGCACAGAGAACCGAAGCGCTTCGGAGCATGCTCGGCGCGCTTCGGTTTTTAAAGCTAATCACTCGGTCGATACGAAACCGCTGAATGCGGGAATGATTCGATCAATAGCTCCATTGATTCAGTCGTGCCTGTTCCCCACTGGTTCGTGAACGAGTATGTTGAACTTTCCAGTTGGATAAGATCGTTTGGATCGCAGTACCATCGTGTTGGATCGAAACTACCTTGATCGTTCATAGCCTCAACGAACGCAACAGAATCTTCCACATTTTCAGCCGAGCGCCAGATTGACATGCCGCGTGGCAGCACAGCGCCGATCTCTTCAGGTCTAATCCCCCCGAGACACAAGTGCTTCACGATCAGAAAAATTGCGCGTCGCTTCGGTTGCCGCGAGTAAGTACTATCTCCCACAGTCACGTCATAACGCGTGTAGTCTCGTCTTCCCATTGATGCCGCTTGAACCTTCTGTTCTTTGTTCCTGACTCGCTCCTGAAAATCTGCCGCCTCGGGAAGCGGGATGATTTGCTGAACGTCGACGAGCACATGGGTTAGCAGCCTGAGCGGTCTGAGCCTTACGCATCGCACGTCCAAGCCCTGCTTGTTGAGCCACAGCACAGATGTTGTGATTTCTTTTGAGAAGTCAGCATCGACAAGGATGATTCGAACAGCTTGGCCAAACGACTCCTCTGCGGGTTCTGCCCACCCAAGGAACTTGAGAATCTCAGATCGCGCGTCATACCCCGATATTGCTTTACGAAAGTGGGAGTGGGCATCAACTACCTGATCAAACGTCATCGTCGAAACCATCGCAGCGTAGCGCAGTGCCTGAAGCTCCATATGACCACCATCGTCGGTACGTTTCAGTTCGATCACGACAAGGTTCGCGTTTTCATCTAATCCCAAGAGATCCATGCGACGCTTCGACTCCTGCCAATGTCCAAACTCTTCAGCAATCACAAGGAGTTTTGGGACTGACGCCACGATGTCTATATGTTCGCGAAGCAAACGCTGCAAGTCCTGGCGCTCATGGATGCCCTCAACTCCAAAACTGGTGGGCTGAAGTTCGATGATTTGATCTTTCGTAAACTCGTAAACTGTCACGATGCCTCCACATAATCGACCGACGACGTGGTTTGCTTCGTCAGCTCTTAGACGTTCCCGCCCTCGCTTCGCCAATGTCGGACCGTTTCAATGAGTGCGTCGGCTGTCTCGTCATCAGGTAGGACCGGCGCGGAAAGAATGATGTCAGCTACTTGCAACGGTCGCACAGAGGTCAACTTCGGTGTCCGACCATCACTCGTCTCAATCATCGAAGCGACATTGGTCGCAGCGGAAGGGTCATCTCTAGCCTGCTTTTCCCTTTGCACATTGTCCTCATTCTACCGGCTCGTACGTCGCCACAATCATCCCGTAGTACGTCGGCGCTTCGTAGGAGAGCAGGTCTGGCTCCATCGGCGTGATCTGCTTCGCACCCTCCAGCATCAGCAGTTGCCAGAGGCCGTCGATGGCGGCGTTCTTGACGAAGAGTGGGTCGAGGTCGACCAGGTCCATGATGCGGTCCTGCTTGATCGCTTCGACGATGAGCGGGTCCATGCGGGAGGCGGCGGGATGGAAGCCGTATGGGCCGCTTTCGTGGTGCGTGTGCGACCAGTCGCACGAGGCGATGAAGGCGACTCGTCGTCCGTCTGCCTGGGCAGCTTCGGCAACGAGGCGACCGAACTCAATGTTCGTACGGCGCGGCAGCTCACGGGACGGATTGGCGATAACGACCGGCGGGCCGCTGGACGTTTCGATGCCGGAATAGATGTCGGCCAGCGCGTGACCGGCACCGGTCATGTTGCGGTCGTGACCGGCGAACCACAGCGGCGTCATGATGCCCCAGTCCATCGGCAGGACACCCGCCCCGAAGCGCACCCGAGCGACCGGAATATTCGCCTCTCCCACCCGCCTCGCAATCGCATCACCTAACGCGCCGTCGATCGGCACATTCATCTCGATGACTCGGTCATTGTGATGCAGCGTGCCAGCCGCGCGATCGGTATCAGCCAGCGTGATGAAGCCGGAGACCTGCACTCCATGCGGTCCAACGATGAAGACGACCTCTGGTTCAGCCGCCGCGAATCGGCGTTGCATCTCCAGCATCGCCTCACGCGTCTTCAGCGCACCCTCCGCGTCCTCACTGACCTCGGGGATGATCGGGGAACCGTGCGGTGCGACGGCTGCTATGACGATGGGCATGCATGTGTCCTCTCGATGTCTGAGTTGGTCGGGTGCGGCGGCGGAGGAACCTCAACCCCCGGCCCGCGAGGAGAGGGGGTGTCTGGGTACGACTGATCTGCTATCGGAACCAACAACCTGGATACTGTCACCCCCTCTCCTCGCGGGCCGGGTACCCTCTGGGTGGCGGGCCGGGGGGGTGAGGTTCCTCCTACGCCGCACCCGACCAATCGGAAGCGGAGCCGCTTTCCGCTTTCCTCTTTCCTCTCTCCACTTTCCTCTCTCCACTACCCCCGCTCGTACATCGCGACGATCATGCTGTAGTAGCTGGGAATCTCGTACGACAGGAAGTCCGGTGTCAGCGGGACGATCTGCTTCGCGCCTTCGAGCATGAGGAGCTGCCAGAGGCCGTCGATGGCGGCGTTGGAGATCATTTCGTCGTCGATCTTGAGCAGGCTCGAAATGTCGTCGGCCTTCATGGCCGCGACGACGGCGTCATCGACCTTTTTCGCGTCCTCGTGGAAACCGTTGGCGTGATTCGGATCATGGCGGTGCGCCCAGTCGCAGGATGCGATGAAGGCGATGCGGCGCTCGTCGGCCTCAGCAGCTTCCGCGACGACCTTGCCGAACTCGATGTTGACCTCTTTCGGCAAGCGTCGTGATGGCTGTGCGACGACAGCGGCCGGCCCGGTAGATTCCGGTGCGCCAGCGAACAGGCTGGCGAGGACGTGGCCCTTGCCAACCATGTTCTGGTTGTGACCGGCGAACCAGAGTGGCGTCATCGTGCCCCAGTCCATCGGCATGACGCTCTGCATGCGGTTCGAGCCGCCGTAGCCGACCTGGGCGAGCGGGATGTTTCGTTCCCCAGCGCGCTCGACAATCGCATCGGCCAGGCGCAGATCGAACGGGATGTTCATCTCTACCTTGCGGTCATTCCAGAGCAGCGTTCCCGCTCCGCGCGCGCAGTCCGCGATCGAGATGAAGCCGTTGACGCGGAATCCGTGCGGCGTGGCAATGAAGACGACATCCGGCTTGGCCTCGGCGAAACGCCGTCCCATCTCCAGCATCGCCTCGCGCGTCTGCATCGCACCGTCGGCGTCGTCGCTGATATCGGGAATGACTGGGAAACCGTGTGGCGCAACCGCGCCGATAACCAATGGCATTATTAACCGACTCTCTCACTCCATGACAATCATCCGTCGAGGGCATGGTACGACATGACTGAAGTGTTGCGCGCGATCGGTCTGCTATTCTGACTGAAGTTCAGGACAGGGGCATGCGACAGGAGATGGCATGGCACAAGCGGCGCTCGAAATTCCTGATGACATCGATGTGTTGATCTGCGGAGGCGGAACGGCAGGCGCTGCGCTCGCTGGAATCATCGCGCGCGACACCGACCAGCGTGTCGTCGTCCTGGAGGCTGGCCCAGACTACGGCAGGCTCAGCGACAACCGCTGGCCAGCCGATCTGCTGGACGCGCGCCGTATCCCGGATACCCACCAGTGGGGCTACTCCGGCTCGACACATCGCGCTCATACCCATGCGACTCGCTTCGAGCACGCCAGGGTCATCGGCGGCTGCTCGGCGCACAACGGCTGCGTCGCGCTGCTTGGCCACCGGCGTGACTACGACGCATGGGCGGAACTGGGCAACGTCGGCTGGGACTGGGAGTCGGTGGCTCCCGCGTTCGAACGGGCGCGAGCCGGGTTGCGCGTCCGGCAGGTTCCCGCTGCGGAAGTGACTCCGTACCACGCCGCGTTCATCGAAGCCGCCATCGCGGCAGGGGTCCCATTGTCCAGTGACATGAACGACCCCGACGAAGACACTGGTGTCGCTGCCTCGCCGGTCAATATCTCGGATGGTGTCCGCTGGAATACCGCGCTCGGCTATCTCGATCCTGTGCGCGATCGCCCGAATCTTACCGTCGTCGGTGATGCACTCGTGGACCGCGTCGAGATTGACAACGGCCGGGCCATTGCGGTCCACGCGATCGTGAATGGTCAGCCTGTTCACATCGCTGCGCGGCGCATCGTATTGTCCGGAGGGGCGTACGGTTCGCCCGCGATCCTTCTGCGCTCCGGCGTTGGCCCCGCGAACGAACTGCATGATCTCGGAATCGCGGTCACGCACGATCTTCCGGGCGTCGGCAAGTCGCTGGCGGACCATCCAGCCGTGAACTTCCGCTATCGCGCGTCGCCGCAGCTCGACGATGCGATGGACGCGTTCCGTGCCAGCAGCTGGACACCCGACGAGCAGTCTCTTGCAAAGGTCCGTTCAAGTCGCTGCCGCGAGGCGTTTGACCTACACCTCTACGCCGTTGCTGGATGGCGAATGGACAACGGCTCATTGGAGTATGCCGTGGCGGTGTCGTCCGTCTACCCACGTTCGCTCGGCCAACTGACGCTCACGTCAGCCGATCCTGCCGCGCCACCCCGCATCGAGCACAATTACCTCTCCGATCTCGACGGCGATGACATCGACGTGCTGCTGGATGGGGCGGAACTCACACGTTCAATCATGGCGAAGCCGATCCGCGACGGACTGCTGGAGGAAGAGACCTGGCCGGGGAAGAATGTGCAGACCCGCGCGCAGCTCCGTCAGTGGATCGAGCAGACCGTCGGCATCTACTACCACCCAGCCAGTTCCTGCCGCATGGGGCCAGCCGCCGACCCAAACGCGGTTGTCGACGCCAGCGGGAAGGTTCACGGCGTCGAAGGTCTCTACGTCTGTGACGCCTCAATCTTCCCGACGTTGATGCGCGCGAACACGAACCTGCCAACAGTCATGCTGGCGGAGCATCTGGCGACGGTGATCGCGACGAACTGAGTCATTAAGCCGTAGGGACATAGCTGAGCTTTGTCATTACGTGGTGTCCCTACAACGACGGTTCATCGTCATCTTCGTCAACGTCGTCCGAGCCTGAGAACAATTCTGCGAACACCGGCTTGATGACATCCCAGCCATAGCCGCGCCGCCCGAGAAACGCGCCCAGCCGACGCTTCTGAGTCGCCTCGTCGAGGTTGGAGAGCGAACGCAGGCGCTTGCGGGCCAATTCAAGTGCGGAGTCCGCCTCGTGCAGATCAGTCGCTTCCAGCACGTCGCCAACGACGGCGCGATCGATGCCTTTGGCCTGAAGTTCTGACTGAAGGGCGCGCCTGCCACGCGGGGAATGTTCCGTCCGGTTCTCGACCCAGAACTCCGCGAAGGCGCGGTCGTCGAGATAGTTCCAGCCGCGCATCTTCTCGATCGCGTAGTCGATCGCGTCGGGGCGGAACTCGCGACGACGCAGGCGATCGCGCACCTCGCGTTCGGAGCGCGGGCGATAGGCAACGAAGGTCAGCGCCGCCTCGACGGCCTTCTCGGATTCGGCCAACTCAACTAGCTCGTGGACCGCCGCTTCGTCCAGGACAATGCCACGCGTCAGTCCGCGTTGCACCACGACGATCGCTGGCAGCGCGAAGGCGAACTTGCCGTCGATCGACACGCTGACGCGCTCCGGATCGCGCTTCGTTGGTGCGACGGCGGAGATGGTGCCAGGACCAATCTCAGCAAGTGTCGATTTCGTGCGCGGTGTCAGTCGCTGTTGGCGTCCCTGAGCGCCGCCTGTGCGATTGGTTCGCTTGGAGTCCAATAGTCGTACTCCATCCAGAACGTCTGTGTCGTTGTGTAACAGATGGTGTCATCGAATGCGTTTATGTACCATAACTCCTTCGGTTTCTGGCTCGCAAAGCCGGATGTTACGGTCGAATGGTACCTAGTCCGTGCCCAAATCGTGCCATGGCCACTACCCCTGCTCGCTATTCAGGATGAGGGTGAGCCTATGACACGAGCCGGTGCCCAGAACCAGCGACGAAGCAATCTCGTTCATTGGCAACACCACACACGCGTGGGCTGCGGTCGACTCGTGGACTGAGACGATCCAGATCGTTCGGCGGCTCGACCGGCACGTGGAACGTGTCCGTGTAATGTTCCCTTCCCGCTCGTCCGGACTAACTCGATCGCCTCGGCCCGGAAGGCCAGCGTGTAGGGCGGGTGCGTCTTCGCCATGGAGGACTCCTGCCTTAAGGCCGTCGGCCCCAGTATTCCAGAGTCCACGTAGCGGTTCCAAGCTCATTTTCCTCCCAACGGGTTGGGTGTCCCATGCAACTTACGTGTGACACCGGCGACAGGTTGCATTTCAGTCGCGGACGGAAAATGCGCGCCACGACTCCAGAACGACGGGGATGTCCAGTGCGACCATGGTGAAACCACACGCGTGTCAGCAACCTACCTGCCGAAGTCGCATTGCGGACTAGCGACCCGCTGCTCGATGGGCCCGTGGCTAAGGTGTTCAAGCTAGAACCACTGAGGTTGCGGGAACATCAGGCATCGTCGCGCATGCGATACTCAGAACTCTCACAAATCTCAGAACCTCAGTGTATAGCCTGTTACCGGCACTTTCGTCGCAAACGATCAAGGGGTCGGTACATAGCGGTACTTAGGCAAACTAAGATATCTCCACGCTATGCGAAATTGCTGCATCGAAACTCGCTTATCCGCAAATGTCAATGCATCAGTCGGTAGCATGGTTCCCTTCAAGCCCGGGTAGCGACCGAGCCGAATCACCTCAAGTTTCACCGACGAAGGCTCTACAATCTCACATCTCGATGTTGGTCCAGTCGACGTGCGACTGGAACCACGCACGTGTAGAGGGTACGCCGTTGAACAAGATGTGGACGGAACCACTATCGATGATCCCGTCAATCCTTGCTGACCCGGTCTTCCAGGTAGTCGGCGCTGCATCTGGGCGGCATGGAGCGCGCTGGTGGGCTGTCATTGATCCCGAACGACACCCTCTATACGTGTGGCAAAGCGACACGGCTCGGCCCAGCGGATATGCAGATATAGCTGCCGCGCTCCAAGCTACTGTGTACACCAACGGTCCTTTGATGGGTAAACGACTTGGTCGGACGCGTAAGCTGACGAAACGCCTGGCGGTCTGTGAACTGGTGACCTGGCCGGCTATTGGCACAGCGATTGGCGCTCTGCTGGGACGGCCTCGGTTGCCCTTCGCCGTCGTGGGCAATGCGGCGGCGAGCGTCCAGGTCTGGCGGCGTATCTTCACCAACTGGTTGCCGTGCGGCTTCGTCGTTAGCGAGCACCACAATTTGCGTGACTTGCGCGACTTTGATGCTGAGGGCGTGACCCACGCCTGGATCGGTCGCTCAGGTACGGCGTTCGCGTCGTATGCGATCGGCGACGGTCAGTTGCCACACCATGTGCGTGAGGGAATTGGCGGCGTACTCCGACTCGTCCGCGACTTTGCACCGGTACTCCCGCCACCGTCTAACGCTGAGCACGCCGCGCATTATGCCGAGCTATACCAGAAGGCCGGCAACATCGCGTGGGGGCTCATTCCGCTCAAGGACCAGCCTGGGCTGGCAATCGATGGAAGCATCCCGCACCCAGCGGGTCTGCTGGTTGTGGCCGGCAGCCGAACGGATCGACCAGCTGACCTGGCCAGCTGGCTGTGCGCCATCGGTACCGGTGACGCAGTCGTTATGGATCAGCGAGGATCCTTACTATTGGGTAGCGGCCGTCGCAACCTGCTGCGACCGGCTCGGCATCGACAGGCAATGCAGGCGTATGGACTGTATTGTCGGGTATCTTCAGGTTCGTAGGACGAGGTGCGGGTCGCCGTGATATCGCGTGCTGCCATCGACGCTTTTAAGTGACACCGTTGAACTTGGCAGTTACCGCGCGCATGAGAGCGAAATCGGGGTTAGAATGCGTCCGGGCGACTATTGACGGCTGTTGAGTATGAGCGCAAGATACACTCTACTGCAGACCTCATCTCGACCCACGCGCTGACGAGCAATAGGGCCGACTGCAGGGAGGGAGAGCAGCCAGATGCTGACGCAATCGCCCGCGTCGCCCGCCCCCAGTGCCACCGGACGGCACTTTATCCTGATTGATGGCGACGGCGATTTCAGCCAGTCGATCAGTACCGCGTTGCATGTCGCTGGATGCGCGGTCACGATTGTCGGTCTGAGCCGCCCCCCCCAGTTGACCGACCAAGCAATGCGCTGGATTGAGATCGATCTACTCACAGAGCATCTCGTCCTGCCGGATGGTGAAGTCGTCATTCTGACCGGCTGCTCCGATCGGGAGCCGCGTTGGACGTGGACGCTGCCACTCCAGATCGCACTGACTACCGCACGCATCCTCCCAGCACTTCGTGACCACACAGTCACGCTGCTCTCGTCGGCCGCAGTCTACGGCTCGGCTGTTAGTCCCTGGTCAGAATTAACCGAACCAGTCCTGCCCTTGTCACACGCTGAACTTGAGGACTGGTGCACCGACGCCCGCGAGGTAGCGCGTTTTCCATGTCCGCCATGGCGCGTCGCCGCGCTGTGCCGACGGATGGCTGACGCTGACCCTACTGGACGCTGGGTCTTCGGGATGGCGAAAAGAACCCAGGAATTACTTGTGCTTTCCACGCCCGGCATTACTCAATGTCGGATATTGCGGCTGGCGGAGCCTGTCGGCGCTGGCCAGTCGGGTCTCGTCAGTCAGTTAGCACGTGATGGGCTCCGCGGCCGATCACTCGAAGTGGATGACGACACGCCCCAGTGCTTTGTCGACGTCGATGACATTGGTCGACTGCTTCTTGACGATAACCAGGTAGGCTTCATGAACGTCGGTGGTCCGACGCTCTCGCACCGTGAACTGGCCAGTCACGTCGCTGAATTATGTGACTCTGCATCGGCGCAATCCGTCGCTATGCGAACGCAACCTGGTGTCGGGCTCCTCGACACCAGTCTGCTTGAGACCAGCACATTCCAACTCACGCCACTCTCTGAGGTGCTCTGGCACATAGTTGCCGAGGCGCGGTCCAAGAATGAGCCGCTGTTCGACCCGCCGCTGCCGGTCGTGCTTCCGCCACGCCTGGCCCGTCCGGACGAGGTAGCGGATCGGCAGCAGCAGGCGCTCTGGACAGGCCAGCTCAAACATGGCAACCGTTGGTCACGACAGCTGCGTGACGACTTACACGCTCGTTTGGGTCTCGGGCCTGACGACGAGTTACTGCTGACGACGTCGGGGACGGAAGCGCTTCGCTTGGCTCTGGTTGGAGTGGTCGGGCCTGCTCGGGCGGGTGACATTGCGCTGCTGCCATCATTCACCTACCCAGTGACCGCTCATGTGCTTACCCAACTCGGCTACCGCTTGCGCTACGTCGACGTCGATCGCGACACCTGGACGCTCGATCCGCAGGCGCTGGCGCAAGCCTTGGCCATGCAACCCGCCAGCGTCGTCGTCTGTGTCGACACGTTCGGCAATGCCTGTGATTACGACCGTCTGCTTGTCGTCTGTTCCCAACACGGTGTCCCGCTCGTAGCGGATTCGGCAGCCAGCCTGGGAAGTTGCTATCATGGCCGACCAGTTGGCTCTCAGGCGGCGGCTCATGCCTTTTCGATGAGCTTTGCCAAGGTACTCTCCGCTGGAGGTGCCGGCGGTGCTGTCGCGTTGCGCCACGGTCATTCGCACCCGGTCGACCTAGGCGGCTGGCTGGGATCCAATCTGATGGACGAATTACACGCGGTGGCCGCTCTGGATCAACTACCATTGCTCGACGAGCTCATCGAGCGGCGTCGGTGTATCGCAGCACTCTATGAGCGTGAGATCGAAAGCCTGTCGAGTATCTCAGCGCAACGTGTTACTCCTGCCAGTCGCCACAGTTACGTGCACTGGGTCATGCGCACACCGCAACGCGCTAGGATGGCACGGGAACTGGCTCGCCTTGGTGTTCAGACGCGGGACTATTTCCGCGCTTTGCACCTCCGCGACGACCCAGTTACTTGGAACCATCTCTCAATTACCGAACAATTGGATGGGGAGACACTCGCCCTACCGATGTCATCTGAATTGACTGGGCATCACGCTAGGCGCGTACTGGAAGCGCTGGAGCGTGCGTACATGGCCTGCAGCGATTGACACGCCTGATGTTTCGCGGTGTAGTTCGGCACTAAGCGTTGCCCGCCGTGCACGTCGCGACCTAAGCATTCTCGGAGAGGAGACCAGCGTGCGACGCTTTTCACAGAACTGGCAGACCGGCCATCTGCGCATGATGTTCCACAACGTCACTCGCCGCCGTGAGTGGTTCACTGAGAACGCTTCTCCGCGACAGTACGCTAATCTGCTGTTGGCCGCCGCAGAGTTCGGCCTCAAGCACGAAGTCATGCGCGCCTGGCCGGTCCTGGCTAAAGTCGATATATCCCCGTTATGTAATCTGAGTTGCACTTACTGTGTCCACGCGCGCTCGGTCGAGCCGTCGAATCCAATCCTGCAGTCGCAGTCGTTCCATGGCCACCAACGGATGCCGCTGGAACAGTTCGCGCGCATCGTTGACGAGCTCGCAGGCAAAACGCTGGCGGTGTCGCTCTATTATTTGGGTGATCCGTTGGTCCATCCGGACCTCGCCCGCATGTGTCAGATCGTGGCGGACAGCGGTCTCAACTCCCACATCAGCAGCAACTTCAGCTTCAATCTGTCTGATGCTCGGCTCGAAAGTCTGGTGCGCAGCGGACTCACCCATCTGACGGTCTGCGTGGACGCCATGCGCCAGGAATCGTATGAGCGTACACGCGTCGGCGGACGACTGCACGTCGTGCTACACAATCTCGAGCGGCTCCTGAGCATCCGCCGCGAACTGGGTCAGGTTTACCCGAAGGTAGAGGTCCAGTACATCAAATTTCAGCACAACGTCGATCAGCTTGAGGAAGCCGCGCGCTGGTGTAACGAACGTGGCGTTGACCGCTTCACCGACTACTGGGGCAACCTGCACAATTACACCGATTTGCAGCCCGGCAACTACCAGGTCTTTGGTCCCAAGGCCAATAAGCCATTGCCGCAATGCGCATGGCCACATTTCGCCTTGCAGATCAAATACAATGGCGATGTCATTCCCTGCTGCTACTACCGCCACGGTGATCAGTATCGCGATGGAGCGGACAGCCGGGCAATCGGGAACGTCTTTGACACGAGCGTCTGGGAAGTCTGGAACGATGATCCATACCAGCAATTGCGGCGACTCGTGTCAAACCCAACCCGAGCTACGACACACACCGCACTGGCCGAAACCTTTTGCACAGGCTGCCCAACGATCTACCAGACTAATGCTGAGGAGCACCGACGCATTGCCGACGTGCATCACTGGGAGGAACGGTATCAGCGCGACGAGCACAATCGCGTGGTACGCCATTGAATACCCCGGTCATCATACGGGCGCACGGCGTCCGATTGCGATTAGTTGCTTACCCAAATCCGCTAGAAGCGGGACCAGCGACTGCTGGCGCTCCTGACTGAGTTGCCCCTCCCAGTCCTGCGCCAGACGCGTCCGAAGATCATCGAGTCCGTACACGCTGGCACCGACCAGCAACCCCCTCACCTCAATTCCCGTGAGGCTCGCTTGTCGCATCGCCTCAGTGAGCCCCGCCTGGTCGAGCAGATGCATATCGGCGCTGAGCCCATCGTGTGTCCAGGTTCCTACACGGGTCGCTAGCCGCTCAACGGCCTCGTCCGTCTTGTCGGCGCGCAGTAGTTCAAGCACGAGCGCTACCAATGAATCGACCACCACGACCACCCAGCCACCCGGTCTCGTCCATCCAGCCAGCCGGGTGAGTGCCTGGGCTGGGTCACGAGTGTATTGCAATGAGCCCATCGCGATTACCAGTTCAGCGATCCCGACGTCGAGTTCAACTTCCTCGATGGGTGCTTCGAGCAACGTAAAGCGTTGATGTGCTCCCAGTCGAGCGCGTGCCGCTGCGGCCATAGCTGGCGCCTGCTCGATGCCAATCACGCGGTGTCCTACCGAAAGGAATTGCTCTGCCCAGCGGCCCACACCGCACCCCGCATCAATTACACAGCCTGATTCTTGGGAACTCCCGGCGAGCAGTGCGTCGGTGACTTCCCAGGCAAGGTCGTCGTACGCCTTGCGATGCAGCACCGAGAAGTGGTCCTGGTAGTGGTCAGCCAGAGAATCGAACAGCGGAATACTCGGGCGCAGCACGGGAGATTCTGGGTGCACGACGCCTCCTTCAGCGTTTTGGTGCAGTCGGTGGTGGGACAGCCGCGAGGCTGCGCCGACCGAGACGCCACCTCGCATCTTCGAGGTATGTGTCGGGACGCCAGCGCAGATTCAGGCTGTAGTTGCTGCCGCAGCCGACACACTGTTTTCGGAACAGCCGAGCGTGCTCTTCTCGGTAGTGCGCGCTGTCGATGACCGTGGCTATCGGCGTGTCGCGGACGTTGAACTGTGCGTCGTGTCCCCAGCACCCGCCGATCTCACCGCGCGAGTGAATCAGCAGCTTGAGTTGTGATTCAGCGCAAGGTAGATCGCGCTGGACGACGTCGGAGAAGTGGCGCGGAATATAGCGGAGGTCGGAGTAGCGCGGCAGCCAGCGCCCGTCAGCACGGGCGAGAGCTTCGAGTTGTGCGAGCGTCGCCTGCAGATCAGTCTGTTCGACCTGCGATTGCTCGCTCACCTGGGCATGCCGGAAGAGAAACGTCTGGTCAGTCGCCAGATTCAGATAGAGTTGTACTCCGAACTGCTGTGCCAGGGTAGCGACCTGCGGTAGGACGGCGACGTTGGCGCGCATGACGGTGAAGTTCATGCGAATCTTGAGTCGGTACGGCTCGCGCAGCTCAATGAGCTGTCGCAGATGCGTGGTTGAACGTTCGAAGGCGCCGGTTCGCCCCCGAATCTGATCGTGCACTTCGCGGGGACCGTCGATCGAGATGTTGAAACTACGCACCCCGGCGGCGAGGATGGCAGCGACACGTTCCGGAGTCAACAGAATCGCATTCGTATTCAGGTGCAGATGCCGGATGCCCGCGTCGTGGGCGTATACCATTAATTCCACAGCATCCCGACGGATTAGCGCTTCACCCCCGGTGAAATTCACCTTGTGGATTCGCAGTTCAGCGAGTTGATCGAGCACGTCTTTCCACTCGGCAGTGCTCAGTTCGTTGCGTGTCACCTCGCGCCAGCACGTACAGCTGATACAGCGAAGGTTGCAGTTCTCGGTGAGAAACAATTCGGCCACCAGTGGACGCACATGCAGGTTCGGCAATAGCCGTTCTTTAACAGCAAGCCGCGCGAAGAACGTACCAAGTCGTGCCAGTTCGTTGATACTCATGCAACCCTCCGGGCGCAGACGAGCCACTGGGCGTGGCGAAAGAGGTCACCATCCAACCAAATGGCCCGGTCCAGGAGCCGCTGCGGTTGCCTGCCGTACGGAATCGACGGTACACGCGCCCAGCGCCAGCACCGATGCGCGCTACTCTCGCGTTCAACGGTGAAGCCATAGGCTGCCAACCGCGCGCGCAACTGAGATTGTCGACCGGCCACGTTGGAGAGCAACGCCAGAACCAACAATCCGTCCGGTTCCAGCACCCGTTGGACCTCATGCAAGATGACCGCTGTTGCCGAGTTCCATGCGTCTGGTTCGAGCAACGTAATCGATTGGGCGTGAGCGTCCGGGTAGGGCCATCGTCCACCGGATGCGATGACCTCGACAGACACTTCGGGCCAGGTCATTCTGACGCGTTGCCGCGCTGACTCCGATCGAAGCAGCGCCTGGCACTCCAGCGCGGTTGTGCTCGCCAGTGTCGCTGCAAACTCGCCGTCGCCGGTGACATCGATATGTCGGCCCATCCTTCCAGTTAAGGCATCCCAGGCGAAAGCATAGCGCCGAAGCGGATGCCGTCTGAAGGGATTGCGTAGCAGTGAGTCCCAGAGTGCGTCGAGTTCGGCAGCGATCTGCTGACGATCGGCTGGGGCGGCCAGGGCACGCTCGGCAAACAGGCAGGTCGCCTGCGTCACATGCGTCGCGACCGCCGCCGGGAGCGTCGCGACATCCCAGACAGCCACCACTCGTCCGACCTGGGCTTCGTGCCGCAGGTACTCAACCTGGTGATCGTTGGCCATCTCCCCCTGGACCTCCTCGCGCGCGACCGCAATCGGTACTTTGCCGGCGCGCTGCGCGACACGGACCGTGTTGCCGGCGTGAGTGATGATGAGATCGGCTGATCGGATTTGGTCGAGGAACTCCGGATACGTCACGAAGGGCGCGTGAGGACAAGGTGGAGTCACAGTCGAAGTCCCGGTCTGGACGAAGACCTGGTGGTCATGGCACAGCGGCTCGATCGCGCGGATCAGACGATCGAATGGCCAGGAACTCATGCCGACGGTGACGAAGATGTTCATCGACTAGTACAGTTCCCCAATCACGAATCCCTCAGGATGTGCTTCCCGTAGCGATGCGTGCTGCAGTAGCACACGTGATGCAAACCGTGCGCAGATGCTGGCTGATATCCCCGGTGTAGTCAGGATGTTCAGCGTCGAGACCCAGAATGTAGGGATGCCGCGCAACCGAGCGAGGACGAAGAATGCGATGGCTGGACCAGATCCAGCCGAGACAATGAGACTGGGACGTTCCGACCGTAAAATCCGCCACGCCTGCACGAAACTCGGTAGAACACTGAGTGGCTGACGCATGGAAGTCTCTCGCACCGAATACACGCGCTGCCCGGCGAGCGCGGAGCAGGTATCGGTGGCTGGCACGACCGCCCAGGCAACTGAGTAGCGCGACCACCAGACGTCAAGGGCTAGTAGATCAAGCAATACTCCGCCACTGCTGGAGACGAGCAGAATCTTCGCTGTCGTGTCATGCATGTGGTTCCCGTCTCATGCGCGTGCCATCCAGGGTGACCGCATCATCGGACAGTTGCATCAGGTTGTCAACGCGTTGAGAATCGTTTGGCGCGCGCCGAGGTACGTGTGGCCATCTTGAGGTCGCCATGCCTGGCTGCCGAGTTTGCTCGTATGTCGAACAAGCTTGCGTTGTCGCAGCGACCTGCGTAACACGGTAGCAGATCCTCGTGACTCAGATTGCTGCCGCCGGGGTCCGTAACGACTTCTCTCAAAAAGTCAACTCTGACTGTAACTGATTCTGGTGATGACGCCGTTGTCGTAGTCCGGGTGACGAGCTAGGTAATACAGACTCCCGTCGGCTGCAACGGCCAATGCGATTGGAGTTGACCCGCTTTTGCGGACACCGTTCTATTAGGTTACCAGCCTGTCGTGAGTGTTGTCCTCCTCGACGTCGACCGGGCTCAGATAGCCGAGTGCCGAATGCAGCCGCTGCCGATTGTAGAACCCCTCGATCCACTCGACGATGGCCTGTCGCGCATGGCGGCGTGTCGGCCATGCCTGTCGGTCGATCAACTCCGTCTTGAGCGTCGCGAAGAAGCTCTCCGCCATGGCGTTGTCATAGCGGAGAGCTTCTTCGCGACTCATGGACGCCGTGACTCCATGGACGGCGAGGAGCGCCTGGTAACTGGTCGCTGTGTACTGGCTGCCGCGATCGGTGTGATGGAGCACGGTGTGCGCGGGTTGTCGCTGCGTCAGCGCCATCGTCAGCGCATCGCGTGTGCGTTCGCCGCGCGGATGGTCAGTCACCGCCCAGCCGATCACCCGTCGCGAAAAGGCATCAAGGACGGTTGCCAGATAGAGCCATCCCTCCCAGGTCGGGATAGACGTGATGTCACCGACCCACAACTGGTTCGGTGCCACCACCGTGAAGGTTCGCGCCACCAGGTTCGGGGCGGGCAGGTGCGTCGGATCGCTGCGCGTGGTGCGCGTCCGGCGTGCGCGACGACAACCCACCACCCCAGCCTGCCGCATCAGTCGCGCCACCCGCTTGCGCCCACAACGCACCCCAGTCTGGCGCAACGCCGCGTGTACGCGCGGACTGCCGTAGGTCTGGCGACGCTGTTGGTGGAGGGCACCGATGTGCTCGCTCAGGACCTGATCAGCCTGCTGGCTATCCCATCACGCTGCTGCTGCCACGCGTCGTAGACGGACCGAGCTACACGCAACACGCGACACAGCAGCGTGATGGGATAGCCAGCCCGCTCCGCATCGATGAACCGATACCGGCTCACGACGTTTCCTTGGCGAAGAAGGCTGCCGCTTTGTTTAGAATCTCGCGCGCCTGCTGGAGCACGCGCACCTCGCGGCGGAGGCGGGTCAACTCGGCCCGTTCGTCGGTGGTCAACTCACCAGATGCACCCCGGCCAGCGTCGATCTCACGGCGTTTGACCCAGTTTCTGAGTGTCTGCTCGGTGACCCCGAGATCGCGCGCGATCTGCGGCAGACTGCGTTCACGCGCATGGACCAGGTCAACCGCCTCTGACCGGAAAGCATCCGGATATCGTCGTGGACTCGCTCCCATCGATGGACTCCCTGCTCAGGATCCGTTGATCCCTAACTCTGAGATGTCCACGAAACCGGGTCGAGTCCAGATGTTGCTCTTCATTGCTCCTGCGACTATGCTCAATTCAATGACGTGACGAAGCAGCGCGCGATGTAATCGCGGTGTTGACTATCTGAATCTGGGTCGCTCGCATGCCAGCGCAGCCGCAAGTCTTCATCTCCTACCAGCGCAGTGACGGCGAGTTAGCGCGACTTGTCCGCGAGCGCCTGACCGCGTCCGGCGTGCGAACGTGGATGGACCAGTTCGACATCCCGGTCGGTGCGTACTGGCCCGATGAGATCGACCGCGGGTTGGCATCATCCGATGTTGTGGTCGGGGTTCTGTCGCCAGAGGCGGTCGAGTCACGCAACGTCAAGAACGAATGGGACTGGGCGATCAGTAATGGCAAGCGGCTTGTACTCCTGCAGGTCCAGCCATGCGTCATCCCGCATCGCTACATCTCCATCAATTACCTTGATGCGACTGATGGCAACCTAGGACGGACCCTGGATGCATTACTACAGACACTGGGGATAGGCGTTGCAGGACCGGCGATTGAAACAGCGCTCTTTCCGACAGAGCAAGCAACGCCGACGCGGCATCGCACGATTCAGCCAGTACTGCGGCGCCTGAAGCCACTGCTTGTCGGGCGTGAGCGCGAAACCACCGAGTTGCGCGGCTATCTGACGGATGCCATTGCCGGGCGTGGCTCGATCATCCTCGTGGCCGGAGAGGCTGGGATCGGCAAGACGACCCTCACGTCATGGCTAGCGGCCGAGGCCGAAGAGCACGGCGTCCTGGTGCTGACCGGCGGCTGCTACGACCTGGGCACAACGCCGCCCTATGGCCCGTGGGTCGAGATTATTCGCGCCTGGCCGCTCTCCGACGTGGTTCAGATACCGGAAGCGCTGCGCGGTGGCGAGGCGATGGCGCAGCTCGGCAGCCAGGCGGCGCTCTTCGATCTGGTCGGCAACTTCTTCGCCGGTGCGACGCGGGTTCAGCCATTAGTATTGCTCTTTGAGGATCTGCACTGGGCTGACCAGGCGTCACTCGATCTACTGCGCCACGTCGCACGCCTGGTTGGACCGCTCCCGCTGCTGCTCGTACTGACCTACCGCGACGATGAGATCACTCGCCGCCATCCCCTCGCTCCGGTCCTGCCACTCCTGGCTCGCGAGTTGACCGCACGGCGCCTGCACCTGCATCGGCTCGACGATAGCGCGGTACGCGCTCTCGTGACCGCACGGTATCACCTGCCAGCGCCCGACGTTGCGCCCCTTGTCGCCTACGTCCAGCAGTTGACTGAGGGAAACCCATTCTTCGCGGGAGAAGTGCTGCGCGCACTCGAAGAAGCGGGAACGCTCGTGCGTCCGGGGGGGACCTGGGAACTCCACGATCTCGAGCGCGTGCAGGTCCCAACCCTCGTGCGTCAGGTCATCGACGGTCGCCTGACTCATCTCGGCGATGATGCCCGTCGGTTGCTCGAGGTCGCGGCGGTGATCGGTCACGAGGTGCCAACTGATCTGTGGGTCGAGGTCAGCGACACGAACGACGCCACATTGGCGGACATACTTGAACGGGCAGTCGATGCCCACGTCGTTGAGGAGTTGCGCGGGGGTGAACGCTTCCGCTTCACCCACGCGCTCGTCCGTGAGGCGCTCTACGAAGGTTGGTGTCGCTCAAGCGCCGCGCGCTGCATCGCTCGATCGGCGAGGCGTTGGCCCGCGCCCCACGGCCCGACCCAGATGCGGTTGCCGACCACTTCCAGCAGGCCGGCGATGCCCGTGCAGGCGACTGGCTCATCCATGCCGGCGACCGCGCGGTCCGCTCCTATGCCTGGCGTGGCGCCGTTGACCGCTTTGATACCGCGCTGCAGTATGTCACGACCCCACTCGACCGCGGCTGGCTGTTGCTCCGGATCGGCCGGTTGACACGTTGGTCAAATCCGCGCCATGGCGCCGCCTATCTCGCAGAAGCATTAGCACTTCCGGAGATCGCCGACGACCCGGTCCTCCACGCCTATGTACTGGCTGACCTCGGCCTGCTCCAGTGTGCCGGTCGTGAGATCACGGTTGGGCTGGCCAACCAGGAAGATGGCGCGCGGCTGATCGACCTGCTGCCGCATGACCATCTCGCGACCGACGAGCGCCGCACCTGCTGGCTGATGGACGATCTCTTCGAATCGGTCCCAGCCGAGCTTGTCGCTGAGGCGAATCCCCGGCGCGGTGTCTGGGTGCAGTTTCTCGGATTCGCGGGCGATTACCGGCGCACGATCGCCGAGGGTGAAGCCCACATTCGACAACCGGATGCGATCAGCTGGCAGGAACCGTTTCACGCGATCGCGCGGGGCAATGCTGATGCTGGACTGGCCATGGCCTATGCGCTGACGGGTCGTCCAGACGATGCGCTGCGTGCCTCGCAGCGCTCCCATGCCGGGTTTGAGCGCGTCGGCCATCATGGGATGACGGCGTGGTCGACGGCGTTCCAACTCGTCGAACTCAATCTTCGGTACGCGACGACGGATCTGTCCGAGCGACACCGATTGGCAGCGTTGTCTGGCAGTGAACTCAAGCGCGCGAGTGTCGCGACCACCTGGACCTTTCCGATTGAAGTGCTCCTCCTGGAAGGTCAGTGGATGCAGGCGCATGACCTGCTCCAAGACGCCGATGAGGGATTCGTGCGCTACCCATTCAGCGCCGCCGCGTGGTTGGCGTACAACCAGAGTGACATCACGACCGCCTGGCGCCGAATCCGCACCGTACTGGCGCATGGGCCAAGGGAGGAACCAGGGAATAGCCCGTTTGCATGGACCATCGGCCTGATGGGCACGGCGGTCCAGATGTGTCTTACTGCCGGAGACCTGCAACCGGCGCGTGAATGGGTCGTTGCCCACGAGCGGTGGTTGCGGTGGTCCGGCGCGACCGTGCTATGGCCCGACCAGCTGCTACTACGCGCCGAGGTCGCGCGCGCCGCTGAAGACATCGATGCGGCCGTCGCCCACGCGTCGGCGTCGCTGGACGCCGCCCGCCAGCCGGAACGCCCGTTGCAGGTGCTCAGCGCTGAACGGTTGCTCGGTGAACTGCAGATGCAGCGCGAGGAGATAGCGGTTGGAAGTGGGCACTTGGAGCGGGCCCTCGGACTCGCGACGGCCTGCGCCGCCCCGTACGAACGAGCGCTGACGCTGTTGGCACTGGCTGAACTGTGGATCGGGATTGGTCATACCGACGATGCGCGCCGACTGCTGGGCGAGGCGAGGGCGATCTGTGTACCGCTCGGGGCACGACCCGCGCTGGGGCGGTTGTCGGCACTCGAGGTACGGCTCACGGGAGTGAGCGGCTAAAGTTGTGTCGCGGCTTGCAGTGACACCGCACCGAGGTCCCCTTCAACCGCATGGCTGCATCACCATGTCTTCGTCGTCATACCGCCGGGTTCATGGCATGACGGACCGACACCACAAGTCAGACCTTTGAGGAGTAGCCGCTGGATAACCTTGTGCGACGAGTTGCGCTAGATTGTCTAGCGTGCCATCCTCATGACGTTCCGCGCCGCCGTCGATGAGGAGGCGCATGCGATGCGGAGCCAGCGCGCCGATCCAGACCACTGGGACGCGACTCACCACAGCCGCTGCAACCACGTCAGCCGTCCCGCCACTTCCATGCGCTGATCCACCATCCCAGATCGCAATCAGCAGATCCGAGGCACCGACGATGTACCCCCCCACCGCCGCATAGGCTGCTTCTGTACCCTGCGGCGTGGCGCGGGTTCCTGGCAGTTCGATGACCTCTTTGGCTCGACCGAGCAGGGCATGAAACTCCGCCCGCGATGCGGCGGTCGCGAAATCCCTGAGGTACTCATCTTGTGAGAACGGCAGTGGGCAGCTGAGTTCGCATCCGGCTGCGAGCGCCTCGAGCGCCACGATCCGATCAGCCCCCTCGGCGAGCGGCGACAGCACGGTCACGCGGGCATTCGGGCTCGCGGTTACAATCGTCGTAATGACGTCACGCACGCGACCGCGCAGGTCAGCAATCGCGCTGTCGACCAGGCGGCCCGGCCGGTGACCCGTCACGCCAACGTGCACGCCAAGATCGGTGTGCACACTCACTCAGTGACGCTTTCATGAGCCACGGCACGTCTCCCACTCACGACCGGCGCCGGTGGACGCTTGTCCCGGCACTTCTAAGGTATTCTAATCTCCTGCAGGGACCTGTCGATCGCACCTGAGTGCATTCATTTCGCTGACCTCTCGCAGTACTGGAGTAAAGGTCGACCCATGCTGGCACATCATTCCAATCACGGACCGTATACGATCCATGTCACAGGTGACCCGACCATCGACTGGATGCTCGTCGTCCCGGAGGTCATCGCGCCAGCCGCACTCCAGGTGTCCTACCAGTGGGACGCACGCGTGCCGGTCCAGATCGTGTCACAGCCCGGCGGTGCGGCGCTGCTGTCCATGCTGCTTGACGCCGCCAGCAATCCAGCATGCACCGATCAGGTCGTCGTCACCGGCCCGGTCATTCTCGAGAACGCCACCCGCGATCCCGCCAACAACGCCGTGACGCGCACCTATACGGTCTGGCAGCCGTATCCCGCCAGCGTGCGAGGTGGTGCGTTGGTCTGGCGGATGCAGCAGTTCCTTGGCGCGCATCGTGCCCTCGAAGGTGTGACGCCGGCTGCCGAACCGACGCCTGCGCCGGACTGTCTCGTCATCGACGACGCTAATTTTGGCTTCCGTGAGCATCCCGCGGTGTGGCCGCTCCATTTCGGAGACGGATACGCGCCACGCCACGTGATCCTCAAGATGTCGAATCCGCTGGCATCTGGCCCGCTCTGGGAGCGACTGCTCGCCGACCACGGCAATGTGTTGACCGTCTACTGTTCGGTCGGCGATCTGCGCAAGGAGTACGCACCGGTCGGCCAACCGCTCTCCTGGGAGCGCACCGGAAGCGACATCACACACGCCGTCCGTGCCCGTCCGGATCTGTCGGCGGCAGCCCGCGTGATTGTCTCAGTTGGCATGAGTGGTGCAGTGCTCGTTGAACGGAACGGACCGGCGACCCTCATCTTCGATCCCCTGCACCAGGAAGGTGACTGGGAGCGCGGGAAGCCCGGCACGCCGGTCGGCCTCGGCACGTGCATCACCGCGGCGCTGGCCATCGCAACCGCGCGCGACCCGGCCACTCCGGATTGGTCGACGGCGATCGCAACCGGCCTGGACGCGGGTCGGGCGCTCCACGACCTGCGCCGGATCCAGCCCGACGCGCCGAACGGTTCACCTCCCTGGTTCCCGATACACGCGGTGGCGGAATGCATGACGCAGACGCGGGAGACCTGCTTCCGAGCCGTCGCCATTCCAGCGGCGGCGGATTGGCACGTGTTCGATGCCGTGACGGATGAGAGCTACCGAGCGATCGCGGCCCGAATCGTGGTCGAGGGGGATATGCTGGCGTGCCGTGATCTCCCGATCGAGCGCATCGGAGCCTGGTCATCGATTGACCGCACCGAAATTGAGAGCATGCGCTCCGTCCGCAACATCATCCGTGAGTACATCACGCAGAGCCGTCGCACGCGGCCGCTCTCACTGGCGGTCTTCGGTCCGCCGGGTGCGGGGAAGTCGTTCGCGATCAAGCAGATGGCCCGTGAATGGATGGCGGGCGGCGCGAACATCTCGGTGCTCGAGTTCAACCTGTCGCAGCTTGGCGTCATCAGTGACCTTCCGCATGCCCTCCAGCGCGTGCGCGATTGCGCCGTGGAGGGCACGCTGCCACTCGTCTTCTGGGACGAGTTCGATACCGCGCTCGGGGGCCGCGAGCTGGGCTGGCTCGCAGCATTCCTTGCGCCGATGCAGGACGGGACGTTTCTGGAGCACGGTGTCACCCGTCCGATTGGTCCATCCATCTTTGTCTTCGCCGGCGGCACCCATGCGACGATGACCAGCTTCAAGGCGCGGGCCGTCGATGTGCCCGGCGCCAAAGCGACTGACTTCCTCAGTCGCCTGCGCGGCTTCGTCGACATTCTCGGTCCAAACGCGATGCACCCTGACGATGACACGTTTATCCTGCGCCGTGCGCTGCTGCTGCGTGCGCTCCTGCAGGCGAAGGCGCCGGCTCTGCTGCATGGTGACCGACTCGATATCGACCCCGGCGTGCTGCGCGCCTTCCTGGATGTGCAGACCTATGTGCATGGTGCCCGCTCGATAGAGTCGATCATCGACATGAGCGCGCTCTCCGGCAAGCTGCGCTACGAACGCTCAGCGTTGCCACCCCACCATCAACTTAATCTGCACGTCGCAGCTGAGGAGTTCCTGACTCTGGTCCATGGCACTCCATGAGCTGAGCTCTTGTCTTGGGAACGCGCACACGTGCATCGAGGTGCATGACGTGGAGAAGGGGCTGAAGCGGCACCCGAGTGAGGTCATTCGGACGTGCTGGTCGGTTGGCTCCTGCCGGAGATGAGGATTGCTATGCTGTCTTGATACCGTTGACGCCATGGAGGACGAATCGTATGGCCATAGGATCGCAGGTCTTCATCTCCTATCAACGCACCGACGGCGACTTTGCGCGTGAGGTCCGCGAGCACCTCACCGCGCATGGCGTGCAGACGTGGATGGACCAGTACGACATCCCGGTCGGCGCCTATTGGCCGGATGAGATCGACAAGGGCCTGGCCGACAGCGACATCGTGGTCGGCATCCTCTCGCCGGACGCCGTCGCCAGCCGCAACGTCAAGAATGAGTGGGACTGGGCGCTTGCCCGCGATCGACGATTACTGCTGCTCATGATGCGACCGACTGACGTGCCGCACCGCTACATCTCGATCAACTTCATCGACGCGTCGCGCGACGCCGCAGCCGGATTCAACCAGCTGGTGGCCGCACTCCGGCATTCGGAATCTACCCCCGTGGTTGGTAACGCTGATGCCGCCGGAATGAGCGCATCGTCTCGCGAACCGACGACGGTGACACCTTCACACGCCCCACCTCTCGTGCCTGCGCACGCGGAACCGTTCGTTGGGCGTGACCGCGAAATGGCGGAGGCGACTCGCGCACTCACCGCAGCACTCCATGGCCAGCGCCAGCTGCTCCTGCTCGCTGGCGAGCCTGGGATCGGCAAGACGCGCCTCGCCGAGACACTGAGCCACGAGGCGAGGCAACAAGGCGCCGATGTCTTCTGGGGACGCTGTTACGAATGGGAAGGCGCTCCGCCATACTGGCCATGGGTGGAGCTACTCCGTGCCTGCGTCGACTCGCTCGACAACGAGACCCTTGTTCGACGTGCAGGAAGTGGCGCTTCCATGCTAGCCCAGATCCTTCCGTCGCTCACCACGCGGTTACCGGGCCTCCCCCCGCTCCCACTGATCGACCGGGAAGAGGCACGCTTTCAACTGTTTGACGCCGTCACTCGATTCATCCAGTTGGCCGCTGGTGAAAAACCCTTCGTGGCAGTGCTCGATGACCTGCACTGGGCCGATGAGCCCTCGTTGCGCTTGCTCGAGTACGTCGCCAGAGAGCTACCAGCCTCACCGCTGTTGTTGGTTGGGACCTATCGCGATGTCGAGGTGCGCCGTGGTCATCCACTCGGACGTTCGCTCGCGACCCTCGTCCGTGCGGCCGAACCCCGTCGAATCGCATTGCGAGGCCTGTCACCAGCGAGCGTCAATGACTACCTGCAGGCGACGGTCGGTCGGGATGTCGACGCCTCGTTAGTTGACGCCATCAATTCCGCGGCGGATGGCAATCCCTTCTTCGTCAGCGAGGTCGCGCGGCTGCTCGTGTCGGACGACCGACTCGAGCAGGGAACTGACTCAGCCCGGACAAACTGGATCCTTCAGATTCCTGAGAGCGTGCGTGATGTCGTGGGACGGCGTCTCGATCAGCTGTCGCCGGATTGCAATGCCGTGCTCGCGACGGCTTCGGTCATCGGACGCGTGTTCACGCTCAACCTGCTCGGGTATGTCAGTCACCACTCGACCGACGAGCTCCTCGACCTCCTCGATGAGGCGGAGAACGCCCAAATCATTGTTGCTGGGAACTCGTTTGGGCAGTATCAGTTCCGGCACGCCTTCATCCAGCAGACCCTCTACGACGAGTTGTCCACCTCCCGGAGGTTGCGGCTCCACGGGCAGGTTGGGCGCGCGATCGAGTCGGCGCATGCGGATACCCTCGCACCTCGCTCCGGGGAGCTGGCCCATCATTTCAGCAACTCCCCCACCGGAGAGAACGTCGACAAGGCGGTCAACTACAACCTGATGGCCGGAGATCGCGGCCGGACGCAGTTCGCCTGGGAAGCAGCAATCCACCACTACCAGCAGGCGCTGCATCTCCTCGACGATCAGCAGCACCCGGACGAACGCTTGCGCTGTGAAACGCTGCTTGCGCTAGGAGACGTGCGGAATCTGACAGCAACGGAACGTGAGCGAAGCGGCGTCGCGATCGGGGCGGGTGGCTCGTTCGCGGGACTCGATACATTCCGGCAGGCAACCGAGATCGCACGACGGGCGCAGCTGCCTGAACATCTGGCCCGCGCGGCGCTCGGTGTGGTCGGCGTGAACCCATGGACATTGCAGGGCGGCGTCGACGGCATTCGGCTGCTGGAAGAGGTGTTGACTGCGCTCCCGCCTCAGGACAGCCCGCTCTACGTCAGAATCCTCGCCCGTCTTGCCATTGAACCCTATGTCGCCGCGTGTCTTGGCATGCTGCCCTGCGGTGACGATCTACGGCGCGAGTTGGTGGATCGGTCTGACGCAGCGGTCGCGATGGCCCGGCGCCTCGATGACCGGTTGTCGCTTGCGTACGCACTCTGGACCCGTTGCATGCTGCATGATAACGATCTGGATGATGAGCCCCTCGTCAACGCCGAGGCGGTCACGCAACTGGCGACTGACGCTGGGGACCTCCAGTTGGTGATCGCCGGCCTGGTACAGCAGATCCACTTTCTTCGCCTGCGCGGTGACGTCATGCTGGTTAGCATGGTCCTCGAGGAGCTCGGCGAACTCGTTGAGCGCGTCCGGATTCCGTTCTGGAGTTGGGTGACAACGGTCATGCGAACGTCCATCGCGCTCGGTAACGGCGACCTCGAACTGGCGGCGCAGCTCATCGAACACGTTGAACGTACCCATCCGGGGTCGTTCGTTGGTGCGCAGCAACGGATTACCCTGGAACGCGCGCGTGGACAGGTCAGTTCGGTCACGGAGGTGATTGACAGGTCCCGTACCGCGTCGCATGGGGCGCCACTAGAGCGCTCGCTGCGCGTGGTCTGCCTCGTGGAAACGGGACAGCATGATGCGGCGCGTCGGGAACTGGAGGGCGGTCTGGTCGCGGATATCCTCGGTGCTCCGCTGTCCCTGCGCTCGCTGTCGTGGTTGGCCGAGGCGTGCCATGCGGTTGGCGACGCCGCACGGGCCGCCATGATCTATGAGGCGCTCCTGCCCTATGCCAGCCGGAACATCCATACAACCACCTCGGATTACACGGGAGGGTGCGTCTCACATTATCTCGGTCTCCTTGCCATGACGATGGCGAAGTTTGATGAGGCCGAGCAGCACTTCACTGAGGCGCTGGAGCTGAACGAGCGCTGGGGGAACCGGCTGTACGTCGCCTCTACGCACTACGAATCGGCCCACATGCTGTCGCGCCAGAACGATCTCGGCGACCGCTCCCATGCCCTCCAACGGCTGGACCAAGCATCGGCCCTCGCGTCTGAAATCGGCGCCATAAGCCTCGAGCGACGAGCAAATGCGCTCCGAGAGCGGCTCCTCGACGGTCGCTAGCGACTTGGGAGCAGCGTGCATGTTCGAGAACGGCTTCACAGCATCGATGGACGTCAGCCACTGATACATCGGTCAATCAACAGCGCGGTGTTGCGATAACGGACCAGTCTATTGAAAAACCCTGACCTGTCCTGAAACTACGCCTTTTGACCCCTTCAAACAGGGGTAATGCGCAGCATATGACGTCGTTTTCACGGCATTTCCACGCCAGTACACCCACGACTGTGCGTTTTTCAACAGGCTGGGACGTTTGTGAGACATCGACAGTGACGCAGTTGCGCCTTATGCACGGCACGACCGACTGTCCGCCAGGGCAGCGATCACAGTCGCTAGTTCGCCATCACGATGTCCACCCGTTAGCTGAGGATGACGAAGCCGTCGATATCGACCCAAACGCCCGTCGATGCCGGGTTGCGCGTGCCCAGCATGCGTACCTCCACCGTGTGCGCCCCCGGCGTGAGTCCGTTAGGTGCGACGATGACCTGACGAGCCAGTCCACTCGCACAATACAGGTCGGCAGTCGTGACGAGCGTGCCATCGATGCACACCTCGGCCCGTCCGCGAGCCGGCCCACATGGCGCGACCCATGCGACGGCCTGACCCGCAAAGGCGAAGGTCGCGGTC